>Ga0105049_10007939_pt1 | contig 12298 bp, 13 predicted proteins | sample MAT06_FD_78087 | JGI IMG/M metagenome (GOLD analysis project Ga0105049, IMG submission 78087) | Freshwater microbial communities from Lake Fryxell liftoff mats and glacier meltwater in Antarctica - MAT-06 | ecosystem: Environmental > Aquatic > Freshwater > Ice > Liftoff microbial mat | place...
GACTGGTGATGACGGGGCCGGGCCGGGGGGCGGGCGCTGGTGGCGGCGCGGATGGCGGGCATCGGGGGCGGGGGCATCGGGCCTTCGCTGATTCCGGCTGCGGACACACCGACGAACGCTGCGGACATAGTGCGGACATGAGCGTAACGGCGCAAAACCCGCCGAAGCGGGCTCCGCGTATCTATCTGATATTCTGGTGTTTTTTGGTGAGCCGTGTTGGTTTCGAACCAACGACCTAGTGATTAAGAGTCACTTGCTCTACCAGCTGAGCTAACGGCCCCCGAAGCGCGCGGATAGAGGTTCGGCTGGCGGGGGTCAAGGGCATATGGCCTCCGGCACTGGATTCCCCCGGGCCGGCCTGCTATGGGCCCGGTCCATGCAGACCAATTCCGCCAGCGGCCTGCCGTTCATGAAGATGCACGGGTTGGGCAATGATTTCGTGGTGATCGACGCGCGGGCCGACGCTGCGCCGCAGGTCACGCCTGCGCTGGCGCGCGCGCTGGCAGACCGGCATCGCGGGGTCGGTTTCGATCAACTCGCGGTAATCGGATTGGCGGATGGGGCCGATATCCGGCTGGATTTCCTGAATGCCGATGGGTCGGTTTCGGCGGCCTGCGGCAATGCGACCCGCTGCATCGCGCGCCATGTGATGGATGCGACCGGGCAGGACGTGCTGACGATCCAGACCCCGCGCGGGATGCTGGCGGCGCGGGATGCGGGGGGCGGGTTGACGGCGGTCAACATGGGGGCACCCTTGCTGGACTGGCAAGACATCCCGCTGGCCCAGATTTGTGACACCCTGCATCTGCCGATTCCGGGCGATCCGGTGGCGACCAGCATGGGCAACCCGCATTGCACCTTCTTCGTCGCCGATGCCGCGGCGGTGGACCTGCCCGCCTTTGGCGCGGCGCATGAACATCACCCGCTGTTCCCGCAGCGCACCAATGTGCAGGTCGTCCAGCAGACCGGCCCCGCCACCCTGCGCATGCGCGTGTGGGAACGCGGGACGGGCGTGACCCTCGCCTCGGGCTCGTCCAGTTGCGCGGTGGCGGTGGCGGCGGCGCGGCGTGGGCTGACCGGGCGGGCAGTGACGATCGTGGCCGATGGCGGTGCGCTGCAGGTCGATTGGCGGGCGGATGGCGTCTGGATGACCGGGGCCACGGCGCATGTGTTCACCGGCACGCTGACGCCCGCCTTTCTGGCATCCGTGCAGGCATGAACGCCCCGGTTTTCGCCACGCTGGGCTGCCGCCTGAACGCCTATGAGACCGAGGCGATGCGGGCATTGGCCGCCGCCGCCGGCGTGCAGGATGCCGTGATCGTCAACACCTGCGCCGTGACGGCCGAGGCGGTGCGCAAGGGCAAGCAGGAAATCCGCCGCCTGGCCCGCGCGCATCCGGGGGCGCGGATCATCGTGACGGGCTGCGCCGCGCAGACCGAACCCGCCACGTTCAGCGCCATGCCGCAGGTTGCACTGGTGATCGGCAATACCGAAAAGATGGATCCCGCGACCTGGGCCCGGCTGACCCCCGATCTGATCGGCACCACCGAACCGGTGCAGGTCAACGACATCATGTCTGTCACCGAAACCGCCGGACATCTGATCGACGGGTTCGGCAGCCGTGCGCGCGCCTATGTCCAGGTGCAGAACGGCTGCGACCATCGCTGTACCTTTTGCATCATCCCGTTCGGGCGCGGCAATTCCCGCTCGGTCCCTGCCGGGGTGGTGGTGGATCAGATCAGGCGGCTGGTGGATCGCGGCTATCACGAAGTGGTGCTGACCGGGGTGGACCTGACCTCGTGGGGGGGCGATCTGCCGGGCGCGCCGCGTCTGGGCGATCTGGTCCTGCGCATCCTGCGGCTGGTGCCCGATCTGGCGCGGCTGCGGATCAGTTCGATCGACAGCATCGAGGCGGACGCGGCCCTGATGGACGCCATCGCAAACCAGCCCCGGCTGATGCCGCATCTGCACCTGTCGTTGCAGGCGGGCGACAACATGATCCTCAAGCGGATGAAACGTCGCCATACGCGCGAGGATGCCATCGCCTTTTGCGATACCGCCCGGGCGCTGCGCCCCGCGATGACCTTTGGCGCCGACCTCATCGCCGGTTTCCCGACCGAGACGGACGCCATGTTCGACGCATCCATGCGGCTGGTGGCCGAGTGCGGGCTGACCTATCTGCATGTATTCCCCTATTCGCCACGTCAGGGCACGCCGGCGGCCCGGATGCCGCAGGTGCCGGGGGCCGCGATCCGCGACCGCGCCGCACGCCTGCGCGCGGCGGGGGACGCTGCGCTGCAGCGGTATCTGGCGGCGCAGTCGGGGCAGACGCATGGGGTGCTGATGGAGACGCCCGTGATGGGGCGGACCGAGCAGTTTGCCGAAGTGACCCTGACCCGGCCGCAGGCAGAGGGTCAGATCGTCACGGTCCGGATCACCGGCAGCACCGGCACACACCTGACCGCCCAGCCGGTCTGACGCAGGCAAGCGCGCAGTCATGCACGCCAACCCCGCCTTTTGCCAAAGCCCCGCCGCCCGCGATGCGGCCTTTGCCCGCGCCCGCGCCTTTGGCGTGCTGGCGCTGAATGGCCCGCAGGGCCTGCTGTTGGCGCATGTGCCGTTCCTGTTGGCCGCAGATGCGACCAGCGCTGAGCTGCATCTTGTCCGCTCCAACCCCATCGCCCGGGCGCTGGTCGAACCGACGGCGGCGGTGATCGCGATCAGCGGGCCGGATGGCTATGTCTCGCCCGACTGGTACGGCGTGGCCGATCAGGTGCCGACCCGGAACGATGTCGCCGTCCACCTGCGCGGCAGCCTGACGCTGTTGCCGGATGCCGAACTGCACCCGATGCTTGATCGCCAGTCGGCACATTTCGAGGATCAACTGGCGCCCAAGCGGCCCTGGACCACCGCCAAGATGACGCCCGACGTGATGGCGCGGATGTTGCGCCAGATCGTGCCGGCACTGCTGACCATCACCGCCATCGACGGCACCTGGAAGCTGGGCCAGAACAAACCCCGGGCCGTGCGCCTGTCCGCCGCTGCGATGTTGGCGCGGGATGGGTTGGGGCGGATCGCCAGACCGTGGCCGCGTTGATGGCTGAGCCGGGCGAATAGGCGGGACTGCCGCGCGTCAACCCTAGTCGTAGCGCAGGTCCGTCGCCTTGCCGCGAAAGATCATATAGGCGACGGCGGTGTAGATCAGGATCGTCGGCAGCACGATCAGGGTGCCGATCAGGATGATCCACAGACTTTCCGGCGCGCTGGCGGCCTGCCAGATCGTCAGCCGGTCAGGCACGACATAGGGGTAAAAGCTGTAGGCCATGCCGCCAAACGCCATCATCCACAGCGCGCTGGCCAGTGCAAACGGGCCCCATGACCAATGATCGCCGGTATAGGGCATCCGGCGCAGCATCGTCCACAACAGCACGATGATCCCGGCCGACAGGGCCGGCAAGGGGGCCAGCCACAGCGCCTCGGGCCAGGAAAACCACTTGTCCCATATCCGCGCCGACACCAGCGGCGTCGCCATCGAAATCGCGCCGATGCCCAGCACCAGCCCCCAGATGCCGCCCCTGGCCCAGTCGATGGCGCGCAATTGCAGCAGGCCATCGGTCTTGAAGACGATCCAGGTCGCCCCGATAAAGCTGTAGCCCAGGGTCAGAAACGCTGCCGTCAGGATGGCAAAGCCGACATGCGGCAGCGTCCAGCCCAGCCCCATCACATACATGCCCAGCATGAAACCCTGCGCCAGCGCCGTCATCAGCGAGCCGGCAAAAAAGGCCCGGTTCCACAGGCGTTTCCACTGCTGCGGGGCCTTGGCCCGAAACTCGAACGCCACGCCGCGCAGGATCAGCCCGACCAGCATGATGGCAACGGGCAGATACAGCGCGGTCAGGATCGCACCATGTGCGGCGGGAAAGGCGACCAGCAGCAGTCCCACCGCCAGCACCAGCCAGGTTTCGTTGGCATCCCAGAACGGGCCGATGGCGGCCACCATCCGGTCCTTTTCGGCGTCGTCGGCAAAGGGGAACAGCAGCCCCACGCCCAGATCGAACCCGTCCAGCACGACATAGATCAGGATCGACAGGCCCATCAGCGCGGCAAACACAAAAGGCAGCCAGATCGCGGGGTCGGCAAACAGGGTGGCAAACATGGTGCCTACTCTGCCGGGACGCGCGCCAGCGCGGCCGCGTCGTCGGGCATTTCGGGTCGGGCAGGCAGGCTTTCGCCCTTGGCCGCCTTGCGCGCCAGATAGAAGATCACCAGGACATACGCCCCCAGCAAGATCGCATAGATCACCAGATAGGTCACCAGCGTGGCCAACACCAACGGTGCCGGGACATCCGCAACCGCCTGTTTCGTCGTCATCACCCCATGCACAAGCCAGGGCTGACGGCCGATTTCAGTGGTATACCAACCTGCCAGGGTGGCCAGCCAGCCCGAAAAGCTCATCCCGACCAGACCGTAAAGAACCGGAAGGGGCAGACCGTCGACGCCGCGCCGCCCGCCGCCGGGGGCCCGGCGCAGCATCAGCAGCGCGGTGCCCCAGCTGACCAGCAGCATCAGCAGGCCGGTGCCCACCATCACGCGGAACGACCAGAACACCGGTGCCACGGGGGGATGCAGCACCTCGCCTTGCGGGGATACGAATTCGTTCAGGCCCTGAACCACGCCATCGGCCTGATGGGTCAGGATCCACGAGGCGAGGTTGGGTATCCCGATCTCGAAACTGTTGCTCCGCGTGTCCCCGTCCGGGATGGCGAACAGCAGCAGGGGCACATTGCCGCCGGTTTCCCAGTGCCCCTCCATCGCGGCGACCTTGGCGGGCTGATATTCCTTGGTATTCAGCCCGTGCAGGTCGCCCACATAGATCTGTACCGGGATCAGCAGGGCCGCCGCAAAGATGCCGGTCTTGAGCGCGACACGCACCCCTTCGGTCCGCCCGCCGATCAGCCAGCGGAAGGCCGAGATACCGGCGATCAGGAAACTGACGGTCAGGAACGAGGCCAGGATCATGTGGCCCAGACGGTAGGGCATGGACGGGTTGAACACGATCGCCCACCAGTCGGTCGCATGGGCGACCCCGTCGCGCATCTCGAACCCCTGCGGCGTATGCATCCACGAGTTCAGCACGATGATCCAGAACGCCGACATCGTGGTGCCGAAGGCGACCAGGAACGTGGCCCCGGTATGCGCCCAGGCCGGAACGCGCGATGCGCCAAACAGCATGATGCCCAGAAACACCGCCTCCAGAAAGAAGGCCGTCAGCACCTCGTAGGCCAGCAAGGGCCCGGCGATATTGCCGACGGTCTCCATGAACCCGGGCCAATTCGTGCCGAACTGGAACGACATGGTAATGCCGCTGACCACGCCCAGCGCAAAGGACAGCGCAAAGACCTTGACCCAGAAACCGTACGCCTCGATCCAGCGGGGGTCGCGGGTGGCGTTGAAGCGCAGCCGGAAGAACAGCAACACCCAGCCCAGCGCGATGGTGATGGTCGGAAACAGGATATGGAACGAGATGTTGGCAGCAAACTGGATGCGGGAAAGGATGAGGGTGTCCATCGCGGGGCCTTTGTCGTCAGCGGATGACGGGCACATATGACCACCCCGTGCGATATCCAGCCCCTTGCGACAGGACAGCGCGGGTGCGGGAGTGGGCCAGATGACGATGGTGACTGGCGGGATCAGGCGGCGATGGTGACGGGCGGGATCATGTGGTGATCGTGACGGGCGGGAACAGGGAATGTTCCTGCAGGTTGGACCCCGGGCCGATCCGGTCGATCACGGCAAACAGGCCGGGGCCGCTGAGGGGGGTCAGCACACCATGCCATGTATTGCGCAGGATGTTGATCCCCTGTCCCGGCGCGGTCACAAAAGCCTGCAACGGCCCCGGGATGCCGGCGTGATCGGGGGCGACGATGACAAGAAAGGCGTCCAGGCTGATCGGCACAAAGGCTTGTGCGCCAAGGGGATGGCGTTCGACCAGGGCGCAGGCATAGGGCAGCGCGCGCAGGGCCGAGCGGAACAGGCTGATCCCGGCGCGACCATCCGGCCCCATATCCAGCCGCGCCCGGTCGTGCCAGCGCCCGCACAGGCCCGCGTTGATGATCCGGTCCGGTTCGCCCGCACAGTCAAGCACATCGCCGAACGGGGCAAAGGCGGCGGCGGTCAGGGGGCGCGCGAGGATTTGCGGTTGCACTTTGGTGGCCACCCCCCGGGGCTCTGCCCCGGAACCCCGGGATATTTCTGGACGAAAAATGATCAGCTTCAGAGAGTCAGGCTGGGATGGCGGTTCATGTCCTTGTAAAGCAGATAGCGGAACGGTTCGGAGCCCGTGGCGATGCAGGCCTGCGGGCAAAAAGCGCGCAGCCAGAGGAAATCGCCGGGGCCGACCGCGACCCAGTCACGGTTCAGCAGATAGCGGGCGGTGCCTTGCAGCACATAGAGGCCATGTTCCATCACGTGGGTTTCGGCAAACGGGATGCGACCGCCAGGCAGGAAGGTGACGATGTTGATGTGCATGTCGTGCCCCGGGTCAGCCGGGTCGGCAAAGCGGCTGGTGCCCCAATCGGTGCTGCCCTGCATCCAGGTGATGGGCGTGTCGTGGTCGCTGGTCAGGATCGGGTCGGGCGGGGTCAGGCCGGGCGCGGGCTGCCAGCGTTTGCGGATCCAGTGGAACCGGGCAGGGCCGGGTCCGCTGTTGCGCACGGTCCAGGCGCGGCGGGGCGGCAGCCAGGCATAGCCGCCTGCGGTCAGGACACGGGTGCTGCCCTCCAGCGTCAGGGTCAGCGTACCGGCGGCGACGAATATGCCCGCTTGCGCGCCGGGGTCGGGTTCCGGCGCGTCCGAACCGCCGCCGGGCGCCAGTTCCACCGCATATTGCGCAAAGGTTTCGGCAAAGCCGGTCAGGGGCCGGGCCAGAATCCAGGCGCGGGCATCGGTCCAGCCGGGCAGCAGGCTGGCCACGATGCTGCGCTGCACGGTCGCCGGGATCACCGCATAGGCGGGAGTGAAGATTGCCGCCGAACGGTCGGGGTCGTCGGTCAGGGGCGGCAGCCCGTCGGGGGGGAAGGCATAGCTGGGGGCAAAGGGCAGGGTCATGGCAGGAGTGCTTTCAGCCGATGCCATGCGATGCGCTCGACCTGAGCGCAGGCGGTGGCAAATGCGGTCGCGTGGTCATCGGCGATGCGGGTGGCAAAAGCGGCCATGATCTGCGCCTTGGTATGGTCGCGCACCGCGATGATGAAGGGAAAGCCGTGCCGCGCCACGTATCGGGTGTTCAGGTGTTGAAAGGTCGCCCGCTCGGCCTCGGTCAGGGCATCCAGACCGGCGCTGGCCTGTTCGGCGGTGGAATCGGGCGTCAGCGCGCGGGCGGCGGCCAGTTTGCCTGCCAGGTCGGGATGGGCGGTCAGCACGGCCAGCCGCTCGGCTTTGGTCGCGGAGCGGAAGGCGCGACAAAGCGCATTGTGCAGCCCGGTCGCGCTGTCATGGGCGGGGCCGAGTTCCAGCGCATGGGCGCGTTCCGCCACCCAGGGCGAGTGTTCGAAGATGCCGCCAAAGCGGGCGACAAAGGTGGCGCGGTCCAGTGCGCTGGGCCGTTCGCGGCGCTGATGGGGGTGCTGGGCGGCCCAATGGGCGGCGATCTGGCTGCGGCTGGCGATCCAGGCCCCGCCCTTGACCGCGACATGGTCGAGGAACCGCACCAGCCCGGCGATCTTGCCCGGCCGGCCGATCAGGCGGCAATGCAGGCCGACGGACATCATCGCGCCGCCTTCGGCCTGCAGCATGTCAAAGCTGTCGATCAGGTAGTCGCCGAACTGGCCGCCGGTGATGTACCCCGGTGCGGTGGCAAAGCGCATGTCATTGGCTTCCAATGTGTAGGGGATCACCAACTGGTTGCGCGCCCCAACCTCGCGCCAATAGGGCAGGTCGTCGTCATAGGTGTCGCTGATCCAGTCAAAGGCCCCGGTTTCCGCCGTCAGCCGGACGGTGTTTTCCGAACAGCGCCCGGTATACCAGCCGCGCGGCGGGGTGCCGGTGACCTCGGCATGCAAACGGATCGCCGCGGCGACGGCGGCGCGTTCCTCGTCCGGCGCCATGTCGCGGTGGTCGATCCATTTCAGCCCGTGCGACGCGATGTCCCAGCCGGCTGCCTGCATCGCGGCAACCTGCTCGGGTGCGCGGGCCAAGGCGGTGGCCACGCCAAAGATCGTCACCGGCAGGCCGCGTGCGGTGAACAGCCGGTGCAGCCGCCAGAACCCGGCGCGCGCGCCATAGTCATAGACCGACTCCATGTTCCAGTGCCGCTTGCCGGGCCAGGGCACGGCACCGGGGATATCCGACAGAAACGCCTCGGACGCCGCATCGCCGTGCAGGACGCTGTTTTCGCCGCCTTCCTCGTAATTCAGCACCAGCGACACCGCGACCGCTGCGCCGCCGGGCCAGCGGGGGTCGGGGCGGGTTGCGCCATAGCCGGTAAAGTCGCGGGGATAGCGGGGCGGAGCGGCATCGGTCATGGCGCGCAGCCTAGGCCGGGTCGCGGGGGGCTTGCAAGCCGGGCAAGGGCGACGGATGCTGCGTCAGGGCAACAGGGGGCTGCGCATGGCGCTGGGCTATCTGACGACGCATGTGCTGGACACCGCCCGGGGCTGCCCGGCGGCGGGGGTGGCGATCTGGCTGTACCGGGTCAGCGGCAACAGTCATCGCAAGATTGCGCAGGCGGTCACGAATGCCGATGGGCGCACCGATGCGCCGATCTTGTCGCAGGCGGATTTCAAGCCGGGCACCTATGAGCTGTTGTTTCACGCAGGCGACTATCTGCGCGCCACCGGACAGGCGGGGGCCGCGCCGCTGTTTCTGGATCAGGTGCCGGTCCGCTTTGGGTTGGCGATGGACAGCCATTACCATGTGCCGCTGTTGCTGTCGCCCCATGGCTATGCGACCTATCGGGGCAGCTAGGCGATGATCCTGACCCTTGACCACCTGCAGATGGCCATTCCCGCAGGCGGCGAGGATCAGGCGCGGGCGTTTTATGGTGACCTGCTGGGCATGACCGAAATCCCGCGCCCGGATGCGATTCTGGCGCGGGGCGGGGTCTGGTTCCGGTCGGGCGGGCTGGCGCTGCATCTGGGCGTCGATCCGGGTTTTGTGCCTGCTTTTGTTGCGCATCCCGGTCTGCGGGTCGGCGGTTATGCTGTGCTTATCGCGCGGCTGGTGGCCGCAGGGGCGGATGTGACGCCCGACAGCAAGGTGCCGGGCGTCACGCGGGCCTTTGTGCTGGACCCGTTCGGCAACCGGCTGGAACTGATCGACGATGCCAGCGGTTCGCCGGGCCAGGGCATGCTTGCAGAACCCTTTTGCTGCGGCAGCGAAGGTGCTTGACGCTGGTTGCTTGCCGGGCCTTGACTGGGCTGAACGACAGGAGCCGCCCGATGTACGACTTTGCCCTGCTGATGATGTGGCTGGAGTTCGCCGTGCGCTGGCTGCATGTCATCACCGCCATCGCCTGGATCGGCGCGTCGTTCTACTTCATCGCGCTGGACCTGGGCCTGCACCGCGACCGCCATCTGGCCAGCGGCGCGGATGGCGAGGAATGGCAGGTGCATGGCGGCGGGTTCTATCATGTGCAGAAATACCTGGTGGCCCCGGCGCAGATGCCCGGCGATCTGGTCTGGTTCAAATGGGAGAGTTACTGGACCTGGATCAGCGGCTTTGCCCTGCTGGTGCTGGTCTATTATCTGGGCGGCGAGTTGTTTCTGATCGACCCTGCCGTGCTGGATATTCCGGTCTGGCAGGGGGTGGCGATCTCGCTCGCCTCGCTGGCGTTCGGCTGGGTGGTGTATGACGGGCTGTGCAAGGCGCTGGTGCAGTACAACCCCACGGCGCTGATGGTGGCGCTGTTCGCGGTCATCCTTGGCATGGCGTTGTTTTATTCATCGGTGTTCAGCGGGCGGGCGGCGCTGCTGCATCTGGGCGCGTTTACCGCCAGCATCATGACCGGCAACGTGTTTTTCATCATCATGCCCAATCAGCGCATCGTGGTGGCCGACCTGATCGCGGGCCGCAAGCCGGATGCGAAATACGGCCAGATTGCCAAACAGCGCAGCACGCATAACAATTACCTGACGCTGCCGGTGATCTTCCTGATGCTGTCCAACCATTATCCCCTGGCCTTTGCCAGCGATTACAACTGGTTGATCGCGGCGCTGGTGTTTCTGCTGGGGGTCACCATCCGGCACTGGTTCAACACCACCCATGCCCGCAAGGGCCGCCCGCACTGGACCTGGGGCGCGACGGTGGTGTTGTTCCTGCTGATCGCGTGGTTGTCGTCGCCGCGCGCCTATGCCGATGCCCCGGACGCGGCGGCGCTGAGCGGGGCCGCACTGCGTTATGCCCAGGCCCCCGGATTTGACCAGGTCAGCGACATCATCATGGGCCGCTGCTCGATGTGCCACGCGGCAGAGCCGGGCTGGCCGGGGCTGTATTGGCCGCCCAAGGGCGTGATGCTGGACAGCCCCGGCCGCATTGCCGCCCATGCAAGCCAGATTTACCTGCAGGCCGGGGCCAGCCATGCGATGCCGCCCGCCAATGTCAGCTATATGGAACCGGCCGAGCGCGCGGCGATCCGCGTCTGGTTCGAAAGTCCGTAAGCGGGCGAGCCTTGCCGACGGGGCCGGCTGGCGAGGGATGCCGCGCGCCTGTGGCCGGCCCCCGGGCTCTGCCCGGACCCGGGATATTTGGGGCCAAAAAAAGCGGGGGGGGCGCGCAGGTCAGTGCGGTCCCGGGTCTGCAAAGCCGGGGGGGGGGGCGGCGTGTTCAGGCCGGGGTAAAGCGCCATTGGGTGACCTGGGTCCGGGTGTCGCCGGCAGCCAGCAGGACGGACGGAAAGTCGGGGCGGTTCGGCGCATCGGGCCAGCCCTGCGCCTCGATCGCCAGACCCTGATGAAATGCGCCGCCGGGCAGACGGGCGGCGCGGCCGTCATAGACCTGCACCCCGGGTTCGGTGGTGGCCAGAACCATCGTCATGCCGCTCTGCCCGGTCAGCCACAGCACATCGCGCAGCGGCACGGCGGCATCCGACAGGCAGAAATTATGGTCCAGCACCGGGTCGCCGGGGGACATGACATAGCCCTGCCGCAGATCGAACGGCGTGCCCTGCACCGCCCGGGGCGGCCCTTGCGGGATCAGGTCGTCGTCGATGGCCAGATAGCGGTCGGCGGCGATGCGCAGGGTATGGCCGGTCCAGCGGGCAGACCCGTCCAGGTTCCAATAGCCGTGATTGGTGAAATTCACCAAGGTCGCGGCGTCGGTGGTCGTCGTCACCGTCTGGGTCAGCGTGGCGGCGTCGGTGATGGCAAACCGCGCCGTGACGTGGCGGTTGCCGGGAAAGCCGCCCTCGCCATCCGGTAAATCCAGCGCGAGGGTGGCATGGGCGGGGCCGTGGTCAACCACCTGCCACAGCTTGTGACAGCTGCTCGCCGCGCCCGAATGCAGCGCATGGCGGCCCTGCTGGTTCGCCTCGAACTGCAATTTCCGTGCGCCGATGGTTGCGCGGGCATTGGCGATGCGGTTGGCGACCGGCCCCACCAGTGACCCGAACCAGGCCAGCCGGCCGCCGGTGTAGTCCTGCGGATCGTCCGAACCCAGCGTCAGGCTGTGCCCGACCCCCGCCAGCCGCAGATCGCGGATCGTGGCCCCCAGCGTCAGCAACGACACCGTCAGATCGCCCGCCGTCAGGGTCAGCGCATGGACCGGGCGGCCATCTGCCAAGGTGCCGAACGGGGTCATAGCGGCTGCCAATGCACACCTGCCGGGGCAATGGTGACGCCCTGCCAGACCTGCGGATCGGGGGCATAGTTGAACATGAAACGGTGGGTGGCGCTGTCGCGCAGGCGCAGGCCCTCGGGCAGGTCATGCGTGGTCAGGCCTGCTTCGGCGGCCATGCCGCGCAGGATGCGGTCGAAGGTGGGGTCGTCAGGCCAACCCGCCAGATAGCGCAGATGTGCGCCGCCCATGATGGCGGGGCGGCCGCCGACGGTGCGTTCCAGCACCGGGGCCGCGCCCTCCAGATGCTCGAACCAGGACAGGAACCGCCCGCCCCGGGCCAGAGGTTCGGCGGCGATGGGCGGCAGGCTTTCGGCCAGGCTGATCGTCACGTCCAGGCCGGGGATGTTCGGCCCCAAGGGCACCGGGATCGACAGGTCGGGCGTTTTGGTATCGCTGCGCGGGCCGATCAGCGCGCGGCCCTGATAGGCAGCCAGCGCGGCCCGCAAGGGCGGCGACAGGGTCATCA
>Ga0105049_10007940_pt1 | contig 12297 bp, 11 predicted proteins | sample MAT06_FD_78087 | JGI IMG/M metagenome (GOLD analysis project Ga0105049, IMG submission 78087) | Freshwater microbial communities from Lake Fryxell liftoff mats and glacier meltwater in Antarctica - MAT-06 | ecosystem: Environmental > Aquatic > Freshwater > Ice > Liftoff microbial mat | place...
CGGCGCGCTGACTGTGACCATCAGCCTGGAAAACCTCGCAGGCGGTTTCGGCGGCACGGCGCTCATCGCCTATATGTCGAGCCTCACCTCGACCGCTTTCACTGCGACCCAATACGCCCTGTTCTCCTCGTTCTTCGCCCTGCCCGGCAAGATCGCGGGCGGCATGTCGGGCTACATGGTGACCAGCCTCGGCGGCTTCTACTGGTTCTTCATCCTCACGGCGGCGATGGGGATTCCGGCGGTCCTGCTCGTGTGGTGGCTGATGCGCGTCACACGCTCTCCCGCACCTGCGAAGGCGGTGCCGAGCGAGGTTTGAACGCCCCGCTGCTTTCGCCTAGAGTCGGTCTTTGGAACCGGCACGCGAAGTATGAGTTACACGGCCGATAGCGAGACCCGGGCGGCGAACGCCAACAGCCCCAATGTGCTGGCCCGCTCGGGCTGGCTGGAGGCCCGTCTCGCCACAACTCAAGGCGAAGTCGAAGCAGCGCAGCGCCTGCGCTATGATGTGTTCTATCGCGAGATGCAGGCCGAGCCGACGCCCGAGATGGCCGCCTCGGGCCGCGATTTCGATCGCTACGATGACTTCTGCGATCACCTGCTCGTTTTCGATATGGAAGAGGGTGAGAAAGTCGTCGGCTGCTATCGCCTGCTGCGTCACGCGGTCGCAAAAGAGAACGGCGGGTTCTACAGCGCTGCCGAGTACGACCTTGCGCCACTGCTCGCCGCCGCCGGCCCGGACGATAAATTGCTGGAGCTCGGGCGCAGCTGCGTCGCCAAGGATTACCGCTCCAGCGCCGTGATGCAGTTCATGTGGCGCGGACTCGTTGCCTATCTCGACCGGCACGAGATCAGCCTGATGTTCGGCTGTGCTTCGCTTGAGGGCATCGACCCAGAGACGCTAAAGCTCGAGCTCGCCTATCTGCATCACTTCCACGGCGTTCCCGCCGAGCTGCCGCAGGTGCGCGCGCTGCCCGAGCGCTATGTCGATATGAACGTGATCGGCAAGGACGCTATCGATGCCGCCGAGGCGCAGCGCGCGCTGCCGCCACTGGTGAAGGGCTATATCCGTTTCGGCTCGTACATCGGCGACGGCGCGGTGATCGACCACCAGTTCAACACGACCGACGTGTTCATCTATTTCCCGATGACCCGGCTCGACAAGCGTCTGCGCGCCTATCTCACGCGCGCGCGTTAATCAGCCGCATCAGCGCGACGCGCTGAGCCAGGATTCGACGACCGCGAAATCCGAGGCAACTGAAACGCCGGTGGCATCTGTCTGCACCGTGCCCGGCGGCAGATCGCGATCAATGCGCCAGCTCTTCATGCCCGCCGCAATCGCCGCGTCCACTTCGCGGGGAAGATCGGAGAGGAAAAGAATTTCATCCGGCGCGATGCCGATCTCGCTCGCGATGGCGGTGTAGGATGCCGCCTCCATCTTCGGGCCGGTATGGGTGTCGAAATAGCCCGAGAACAGCGGCGTCAGATCGCCCGCCGTGCTGTGGCGAAAAAGCAGGATCTGCGCTTCCACAGAACCCGACGAATAGACGTCGAGCCTGAGGCCCCGGTCCTTCCAGCTTCGCAGCGCTGCAACGGCATCGGGATAGATGGGCGAGACGACCGCGCCGCTCTCATACCCCTCGCGCCAGATCTTGCCCTGCAAAGTTTTTAGCGGCGTCGCCTTGCGGTCGGCCTTGATCCAGCCGAGCAGCACCTCGATGACTTCATCGACATCCAGCGCGCGGCCTTCCAGCGCGGCCGTTTCCTTCAAGGCTTCAGCGACGGCAGGATCGCTCTGATGGGCGCGCACGAACGCCGCCAGCCGTTCCGCCGCATAAGGGAACAGGACCTCGGCAACGAATGAGACCGGCGCGGTCGTGCCTTCGATATCGGTGAGAACCGCTCTGATGGTCACGCGGCCTGCGTTTCCGGATTCACGAATTCCGGGAACCCCTTGGCGATCTCGTTGCCGGTGAACTTGGCGACCCAGCCGTCGGGTGTGGTGAACAAACGGATCGCGCAGAACAGCGGCTTGTCGCCGGCGTCGAACCAGTGCGTCGTGTTCTTGGGCACCGAGATTAGATCGCCCGCCGCGCAGACGGTGCGATAGACCTTGCCATCCTTGCGCAGATAGAACGCGCCCTGGCCTTCGACGAAGAAGCGCACTTCGTCATCCTCGTGGATGTGCTCGGCGAGAAATTTCGCGCGCATCATGGCGCGGTCCGGGTGATCGGGCTTCATGCGCACGACATCGACCGACTGATAGCCATGTGCGGCGGTCAGCCGTTCGACATCGGCCTTGTAGGCGTCGAGCACGGCGGCCTGATCGGCGCCGGCATTCAATTGCACGCCGGCATTCCAGCGTTCGAAGACGACTCCGATTTTCGCCAGTTCATCGGCGATGCGGTCTGCATCGGTCGCGACGACCAGATGATCGCGCGGGTCGGTATCCGGGGTAACGATGAGCTCGCTCATGCACGGCGCTCCTCTTCCAGAATGAGGTCCAGTAAATGGGCGTAGGCTTCGAGGTGACGGCGTGCCTCGATGGCGTCCTTGCCCCAAGCATAGATGCCATGTCCGGCGATGAGATAGCCGAAAACCGGACCGTTCCACCACGCACGGGCCTGCGAGACCTTGAGGCCAAGCCGCCGCGTATCCTGATCGTTGGCGAAGACCGGCAGCTCAATGCTGCCCTCATGCGTGGCGACGCCGCGGATCGCCTTCTGCATCTCCCAGCCCTCGATGACAATCTTGCCCGCATCCAGATGGCGGCGCGAGAGCACGACGGCGGAGACAGGATGGGCATGCGCCACCGCGCCAATACCCGGATCGTCGCGATAAAGCTGCAGATGCAGCGGGCCTTCCGCCGACATGCGGGGATGGCCCGGACCATCCAGGTTTTCTGCAATGTCGAGCGTGATGATGCCCTGCGCGGTCACCGCGCCCTTGTCGCCGCCCGTCGCCGTGCAGGCGGCCCGCGCCAGATCGATACGGGCCGAGAAGTTCCCCGCCGTCGCCGGCACCCAGCCCTTCGCGCCGCACCAATGGGCAAGCGAAATCGCCGCTGCGATCGCGTCGGGTTCGGTCAGCGCGGGAAAGGCAGGCGCGTTCATGGGGGCGTTATATGGGAGCACGCACCCCGAACGAAAGAGGCGAAGACCCTGCGACAACCAAAGCGTGGACTTCGCAGGGCGGTCGGATAGGCTCATGCTGCAAGCTCGCCGCGTTCAAACATCCAGGAGACCGCTATGGGGTGGCTGGTGATGCCGAGCGCGGGCTCGTGCCTCGCGATCGATCCGGCCGCGCTGGGCTCCGGCGGTGGCGGTGGGTCGATCGTGATTTCCAAGCCGGTTGGGCAGGGCGGGCAGGCGCGCAATCTGCCGGACGACGTCAGGACCGTTCAGGAGGCGCTCAATCAGGTCACCGTGAAGGGCGTCAATGGCGGACCGATGCCCCTTCTGGCCGTCGATGGCCTGTGTGGCCCCAAGACCATTGCAGCGATCCTGAAATTTCAAAGAGCGCAGGTGCCCGTCATCGCCGATGGGCTGGTGGAGCCTGGCAAACAGACCATCCTGAAGCTGAACGAGATCCTCGACCCCGTTTCGCGTGCCGACATGGAGGCGAAGGTGAGGGCGGCATTGCCCTTTGTGAACCGTTCGCTCAATGGCGCGCTGTCGAACCTGGCCGCGATCATCAGCCAGGGGCCGGGACCGGGCGCGCCCGATCTCGCCGCCGACCGGCTGAACCGGCACTTCAAGATCGGCTCGCTGAGCCCGGATCGTCAAAGCACCGCACGGGTCAATCTGTTCCGCACCTATACGCGCATGTCGGCGACGATCCAGAAGCCGGAATTGTTCGATATGGCAGCGACCGACAATTTCGACGTCGACAAAAGTAACGCCAAGATCGCCCTGACGCGCGGCGGCGGATTCTTCGAGGAAGGCCAGACCGATCCGACCGGACGGCGGTTCGACCAGATCCAGCTCGGCTTCGGCTTCTTCGCTCGCAACGTCACTGACGAATTTGCAGCCTTCATTATCATTCATGAACTGGCGCACTTCATCAACGATGCCGACGGCACGGCGATCGTCGATAATGGACGGGGCTGGTTCAACGACGTGTTCATCGTGCCGCTGAGCGCCGCTGCGCGGCTGACAAATGCCGACAGCTATGCCGGATTTTCTTGGGAGTGCGGTGCCAACTCAGCCGCCAAGCCGCCCTTTGTCAAAACCGCACCTGGTGGCCTCGGCGGCGCACGCTAGCTCAGCAGCAGCCAAAGCCCCTGTGCGATGGAGATGCTGCCGACGATCAGAACGATCACCTTCGTCCACTTGCGGAAGTTCGCGTTGGAGATTTTCTCCAAGATCGGCCCGGCCAGTGTCGTGCCGATCAGGGCAGCGGCGATGGCGGCGGTATAGACGTCCCAATCGAGCGCCGTCCCCGCCGCCGCCAGCGAGAGATAGTAGCCGACCTTCAGCGTGTGGCTCAGCGCCTGCGTCGTCGCTTTGGTGGCGACGACAGCGCGGCGGTCCATCGTCACCGAGCGCACAAAAAACACATCGAGCAGCGGCCCCGCGACACCGGCGATCAGCTGCGTCCCGGCGACCAGAAAACCGCACAGAACGGCATGAGACGATCTCGTTGCATCGAGCTTCAACGCCTCGGGCAGCGCCAGCGCCGCATAGGGCACCAGCCCCAGCAGGATCAGCATCGTCGCCTTGTCCGGCACATAGGCGACGGCGAAGGGCAGGGCGATCGCGGGCAATGCGCCCAGCGTGTAGAGGCCGACGATCCGCCAGTCGATCCAGCGCCGCCAGAGCAGCGCGCGCCAGCCGTTGGAGACGAACTGCGTCACGCCGTGCAGCACCATCGCCGCCGGCACGGCGAAGAGCTGAACGAGGATCAGCATCAGGACGAGCCCGCCCGCCATCCCGAAGACGCCGGAGATCATCGAGGTGACGATGACTGCCCCGAAGAGCAGCAGGCTAAGCGGAATTGCGGCAAGCATGGCGGTCGGTCCCTGGGTGTCGCCCTGCACTTACGCCCATTCCGCTGGCATTTTGCGTTGAGCTTTGCGAGGGTGAGCCTCAGATAAGCTGAGGGTCTCAACCATGCGACTGCCCCCGCTCAACGGCCTGAAAGCCTTCGAGGCTGCGGCCCGCACCGGCTCCTATGTCGCAGCGGCGCATGAGATGAACGTCTCGCCCTCGGCGATCAGCCGCCTGGTGAAGCTGCTGGAGGCCCGGCTCAATGCCGCCCTCTTCGTCCGCCGCGCCAACGGCCTGACCCTCACGCAGGCCGGCAGCACCTATCTCACTGAGCTCACTTCCGCCTTCGAGCGCATCGCCGCCGCCACCCAGCGCCTCAGTACCGCCGGGCGTCAGACCCTGGTGCTTGGCGCCGGCCCGACCCTCGCGATGCGCTGGCTCATCCCGCGCCTGCCCGGCTTCCACACCGTCCATGGCGAGATCGACGTGCAGATCTCCACCCAGATCGCCGGGGCACAGCCGATGCGGCCCGGCTGGCAGGCCGCAATCCGCCTCGGCGATGGACACTGGCCCGGCCTCAATGCCGACTTCCTCTTCACCGCCGATCTCTTCCCGGTCTGCGCCCCCGGCCTCGCCGCCTTGCTGACATCGCCGGAAGACCTCGCCCGGACGACGCTGCTCGATGCCGCCAGCGCTGAGGGCGACTGGCCGCTTTGGCTGAAGGCGGCAGGGCTTGAAGGCCGTGTGAGCCTCTCCCGCGCGCAGAAATTCGACTACCCGGCTTTCGCGCTTCAGGCGGCGCTCGACGGCCTCGGCGTCGCGATGGCCCGCGCGCCTTTCGTGGCGGACGATCTGAAAGCCGGCCGCCTCGTCCGCCCCTTCGATCTCGCAGTCCCACAGGAACGCGGCTGGTGGCTCATCCACCGACCCGAAGCTGCGAGCGACACCGCGCTCACCGCCTTCCGCGACTGGGCCATAAAGGCCGCCGCTTAGGAGTTGATGTCGTAAGCCGCCAGCGCCGCCATGTTGACGATGTCGGACATCTTCGCGCCGATCGGGCAGATCTGGACACTCTTCTCCAGACCGACCAGCAGCGGCCCGATCACCGTCGCGCCGCCGATCTCCTGCAGCATCTTGGTCGAGATCGAGGCCGAGTGGATCGCCGGCATCACCAGCACGTTGGCCGGACCCTTGAGGCGGCAGAACGGATAGAGCGCCATCGCCGCGGGATTCAGTGCGACATCCGCCGCCATCTCACCGTCGAACTCGAAATCGACATCGCGGCTGTCGAGGATCGTCACCGCCTCGCGCTGCACCGCCGAGCGTTCGCCAGTCGGATAACCGAAGGTCGAATAGGCAAGCAGCGCGACGCGCGGCTCAAAGCCCATGCGCCGCGCCACCCCCGCCGCCATGATCGCGATGTCGGCGGTTTCTTCGGCCGTCGGCATGTCGTGCACGTTGGTATCGGCGACGAACACCGTGCGCCCGCCCGAGATGATCATCGAGAGGCCGATCACCCGCGCCCCGCGCCGCGTCGAAAACACCTGCCGCACACCATCCAGCGCAACCGCGTAGTTGCGCGTATAGCCGGTGAGCATCGTGTCGGCATCGCCTGCCGCGACCATCGACGCCGCAAACACATTGCGGTCATTGGTGACCATGCGCTGGCAGTCACGATGCAGCGCGCCACGGCGCTGCAGCCGCGCATAAAGGCGATCCGTGTAACCCGCCGTCAGATGCGAATCCTGCGGATTGACGATCTGGATGCCGGTGTCCTCGATGCCCGCGAGGCGCATCGCATTGTGGATACGGTCCGGACGGCCGATCAGCGAGGCGCGGCCGAGGCCATTGCCCTCATAGGCCATCGCCGCTCGGATGATGCTCTCCTCCTCGCCTTCAGCAAACACGATGTGCTTGGGATTGGCGCGCACCACCGAGACGAGGCGCTGAATAACACTGGCGATCGGATCGAGGCGCGCCGAGAGCGAATTGCCATAGGCCTCGAGGTCGGCAATCGGCTTCTGCGCTACGCCTGACGCCATCGCAGCCTTGGCCACCGCCACGGGAATGCGGCTGATGAGGCGCGGATCGAACGGCACCGGAATGATGTAGCCGGGGCCATAGACCGGGCGCGGGCCGGCATAGGCGGCAGCGACTTCGTCCGGCACATCTTCGCGCGCCAGTTCGGCCAGCGCCCAGGCGGCGGCGATCTTCATTTCCTCGTTGATCGTCGACGCACGCACATCCAGCGCGCCCCGGAAGATGTAGGGGAAGCCGAGAACGTTATTGACCTGGTTGGGATAGTCGCTGCGCCCCGTCGCGACGATGGCGTCATCGCGCACCGCGGCCACATCTTCCGGCGTGATCTCAGGATCAGGGTTGGCGCAGGCAAAGATGATGGGTTTGGCGGCCATCGACATGACCATCGCCTGCGTCATCGCGCCGGCGGCAGAGAGGCCGAGGAAAATGTCAGCGCCCTTCACAGCTTCTTCCAGCGTGCGCGCGGTGGTTTCCACCGCATGCGCCGACTTCCACTGGTTCATGCCTTCGGCGCGGCCGCGATAGATGACGCCCTTGGTGTCACACAGAATGGCGTTTTCGTGCGGCATGCCCATCGCCTTGATGAGCTCAAGGCAGGCAATGCCGGCCGAGCCCGCGCCGTTGACGACGATGGTCGCGGTCTTGATGTCGCGCCCCGTCAGATGCAGCGCGTTGATGAGACCGGCAGCGGTGATGATCGCCGTGCCGTGCTGATCGTCGTGAAACACCGGAATATTCAGCAGCTCACGCAGCTTCTCTTCGATGATGAAGCAGTCGGGCGCCTTGATATCCTCAAGATTGATGCCGCCGAACGACGGCCCGAGATAGCGCACCGCGTTGATGAACTGATCGACCTCATAGGCGTCGAGCTCAAGATCGATCGAATCCACATCGGCAAAACGTTTGAAGAGGACAGCCTTGCCCTCCATCACCGGCTTCGACGCCAGCGCGCCCAGATCGCCGAGCCCCAGAATGGCCGTGCCATTCGAGATCACCGCGACCAGATTGCCCTTCGACGTGTAGTCGTAGGCCTTGGACGGATCGTCCGCGATGGCCCGCACCGGCACCGCCACACCCGGCGAATATGCGAGGCTGAGGTCGCGCTGGGTGGTCATCGGCTTCGAGGCGATGATCTCCAGCTTGCCGGGCTTGCCCTGGCTATGAAAATCCAGAGCATCCTGGTCGGTAAAGGGGCGGCGTTTTGACATGATGCGAATGTCTTGCCCCAAGCGGGGGTTCCGCTCAACGGGCAATCGCAAATCCGGCGGGAAGCCGCTAGAAAACCCTCGCGATGAACGAGATGTCCCAGAGCCCTCAGGCTGACGCCAAGGTCACGCCCATGATGAGCCAGTATCTGGCTCTCAAGGCGGCGTATCCCGACGCCATCCTGTTCTACCGGATGGGCGACTTCTACGAGATGTTCTTTGAGGATGCCGTTGCGGCATCGGCGGCGCTCGACATCGCGCTCACCAAGCGCGGCCAGCACCAGGGGCAGGATATCGCGATGTGCGGCGTCCCCGCCGTCGGGGCCGAGCCCTATCTGGAAAAGCTCATCCGCAAGGGCTTCAAGGTCGCGGTCTGCGAACAGACGGAAAACCCGGCGGAGGCGAAAAAGCGCGGCGCGAAATCCGTGGTGGCGCGCGACGTCGTCCGCCTCGTCACCCCCGGCACGCTCACCGAAGATTCCCTGCTCGACGCCCGCCGCCGCAATTATCTTGCCTGCCTCGCCCGCGCCGGCGGCGACATGGCGCTCGCCTATGCCGATCTGACGGATGGCTCGTTCGCGGTGGTGAAGCTGGACGGCGCGGAGATCGCCGCCGCCCTCGCCCGCATCGATCCCGCAGAACTTCTGGTGAGCGAGGCCCTCACCGCTGATGCCGCCCTCGGCCCGGCCCTCGCCGATCTCGGACGCCGGGTCACCGTGCTCGCCGCCTCGCGCTTCGACAGCGCCAATGGCGAGGCGGCGCTCAAGCGCCTCTACGGCGTGGCGGCGCTCGATGCGTTCGGTGCCTTCGGGCGCGCCGAACTCGCCGCCGCCGGGGCCGTCGCCGACTATATCGACGTGACGCAAAAAGGCCGCGCCGCCCGCCTTTGCCCCCTCACTCTCGAAGGCGCGCGCGGCGCCGTCCAGATCGACCCCGCCACCCGCCGCAATCTCGAACTCTCCCAAACCCTTGCCGGCGAACGCGAAGGCTCACTCCTCGCCGCCATCGACCGCACGGTCACAGCCGCAGGCGCGCGCACCCTGGCCGACCGCCTCGCCAGCCCCTCGACCGACGCCGCGCTTATCGCCGCGCGTCTCGACGCCGTGGCGCAACTCGTCGCCGCCCGCGATCTGCGCACCGACATGCGCGCCCAGCTTCGCGCCGCGCCCGACATGGCGCGCGCCCTCTCGCGCCTGACGCTCGGACGCGGCGGCCCGCGCGATCTGGCCAGCCTGCGCGACGGCCTCCACGCCGCCGCAAAACTCAGCACCGCGCTCGCCCATGCCGCCGTTACAGGCGATCTGGATCAATTTCGCACCGGCCTGACGAGCGGCGGCGCGCGCATCGCTGACTTCGCTCACCTTCTCGCCGCACGCCTCAGCGACAGCCTGCCCATCCAGGCCCGCGACGGCGGCTTCATTGCGGCGGGCAGCGAAGGCGGCCTCGATGCCGCCCGCACGCTGCGCGACGATGCCCGCCGCGTCATCGCGGCGATGGAAGCCGATCTGAAATCCGGGACCGGCATTTCCAATCTCAAAATCCGCCACAACAATGTGGTCGGCTATCACGTCGAAGTCAGCGCCGCGCACGCGCCCAAACTCCTGACTGATGAGATGAAGGCCCGCTTCATCCACCGCCAGACGCTGCCCAACGCCGCGCGCTTCACCACCGCCGAACTCTCCTCGCTCGCCACCCGCATTCTGGAAGCCGGCGCCCGCGCCCTCGAAATCGAACTGGCATTGTTCGAAGAAATGGCCGCTGCCGCCCGCGCCCTCGGCGACGACATCGCGCGCATCGCCAACGCCCTCGCGGCGCTCGATGTCCACGCGGCGCTGGCCGATCTCGCCGCGCGCGAGAACTGGACCCGGCCCCTCGTCGACGACAGCACCGCCTTCACCCTAGAAGCCGCGCGTCATCCCGTCGTCGAAACCGCACTGAAACGCCAGGGCCTCAGCTTCACGCCCAATGACTGCGATCTGTCGGACAACGCACGCGGCCGCCTCTGGCTCGTCACCGGCCCCAACATGGCGGGTAAGTCGACCTTCCTGCGCCAGAACGCGCTCATCGCCATTCTCGCGCAGATGGGCTCGTTCGTGCCGGCCGCCCGCGCCCATATTGGCATCGCCGACCGCATCTTCTCTCGGGTCGGCGCGGCGGACGATCTGGCGCGCGGCCGCTCGACCTTCATGGTCGAGATGGTCGAAACCGCCGCGATCCTCAATCAGGCCGGCCCGAAAGCCCTCGTCATCCTCGACGAGATCGGACGCGGCACCGCGACCTTTGACGGCCTCTCCATCGCCTGGGGGGCGATCGAGCATCTGCACGAGGTCAATCGCTGCCGCGCCCTCTTCGCGACGCACTATCACGAGCTGACCAGCCTCGCGGCGAAGCTGCCGGGCCTCGCCTGCGTCACCATGCGGGTCAAGGAATGGAAGGGCGACGTCATCTCTCTGCACGAGGTCGCCCCCGGCGCCGCCGACCGCTCCTATGGCGTCCAGGTCGCCAAACTCGCCGGCCTCCCGCCCGCCGTCGTCAAGCGCGCCGAGCAGGTTTTGCGCGCCCTCGAAAAGGGCGACACCGGCCGCAAGACCGCGACCCTCATCGACGATCTGCCGCTCTTCAGCGCCGCAGCAGCACAGGCCTCCGCCGGCGAACCGAAAATCTCCCCCGTCCTCCAGCGTCTCCTCGCCGCCGACCCCGACGCGATGAGCCCGAAGGACGCGCTGGAGCTCATCTACGAGCTGCGGCGGCTGGCGGCGGATTAAGCCTCACATCGCTTTTGGTGCGACGTGACGTTGTAATCGGCGTATGTTGCAGCCGTGGGTCGGGGGACCCACAGGGGAAACCAGACATGGCCAAGAGCGCAAATGCTCGGCAAGCGGCTGCGCGTGCAGCAGACGCGTTCACGCCGTCCTGCACAATCCGCCCCGCTTCGCCGGACGATGCGGCGGCGCTCACCGCCTTGCTGCGCGCCACCTTCATGGAGGTATGGGCGCCGCAAATGAGCGCCGAGGCTTTGGCGCGTTGGAAGCTGCGCGAAGGCCCCGCCGCCTATGTGCGCGAAAAAAGCGCGGCTTTCGTCGTCGCTGAAACCGGCGGTGTGCTCAGCGGCATGATCCACTGGCACGAAGGTTTCGTGCACGCCCTCCATGTCGATGCTGGCCACCGCCGTCAGGGCATTGCGGCGGCGCTGATAGCCGAAGCGGAGCGCGACATGCGCGCCGCCGACATCAGCGAGATGCGGCTGGAGACCGACACCTTCAACCTGCCGAGCCAGGCGCTCTACGCAGCGCTCGGCTTCCGCGAAGTTGAGCGCTATCCCGATCAGGAATACGATCCCCGCATCGTGACCGTGTTGCTGGAAAAAACGCTTCAGCGCGCCGGGCGCCCAAGGAAGCGCCAACCTGCGAGATAGAGCGCCGAAGCGATCGCCTCGACGGCGATTGGCGGAATGACCTCGGACGGCAGGCCTTGCCCGGCCGCCGTGCCGAGGCGGCCCAGCAGCGCCAGACCGAACAGCCCAAGCGGCACCAGCGCGAGACGCCCGTCATTCTTCAGTGCCGCGGCGACCGCAAAGATACCGCCGACAGCAAAGAAACTCGCGAAGTCGGCACGGATCGTCGAGAAGCCGAGATCGTTGATCGCCTGCACGCCAAGCTGGGCCGCCGGCGCGACCGGGCCGAGCCAGAACTGCACCGCCATGAAAAGCCAGAACAGCCCCGACAGGCCGATCAGCACGCGCAGACTATTCTGGACCACGATTGTTCCCCCGAAACGATTGCGCCCGGTATGTCACAGGCAGCGCGCCGGACCTATGGCGTAGGGCACGCGGGGAGAAGGCTCAGTATGTCGCCCAGCGGCGCCTTCACACCCAGATAAATCATCAACGCCGCGAGCCAGGCGAGGCCAACCCAGCCGTTTCGCCAGCGCTGCTCGCTGAGCACCGGCATCAGCACCGGCACGGCACAAAGCGCCGCCAGCAGCAGATGCAGGCGCGGCAATGTTCCCGTGCAGGCCTCGATCTGCAGCGCAGCTCGGACGAGGCCATAGGCAAGGAGGGCACCCAG
>Ga0105049_10007941_pt1 | contig 12296 bp, 9 predicted proteins | sample MAT06_FD_78087 | JGI IMG/M metagenome (GOLD analysis project Ga0105049, IMG submission 78087) | Freshwater microbial communities from Lake Fryxell liftoff mats and glacier meltwater in Antarctica - MAT-06 | ecosystem: Environmental > Aquatic > Freshwater > Ice > Liftoff microbial mat | place...
CCCCTTTCTGCGCAAGTCGTGCCGCCACCCATGAATCCGCTGCCGCCCGAGACCATGGCGCTGCGCGATTTGCGTCACCGACGCCCGATGATGGCCAACCTCACACACCACGGCAAACTTCTCGGCATCCGTCCATCGACGCCGACGCTCTACCGCACCCAGAACATCACCGCGCATGCCACCCTCGCACAAGGAACGTCCATAAAGACGTCATCATGCACGTCTCCAGGACAAGGTCGGCCCCTTCATAAGGCGGTCAATGTCGGGCGGTTACGGTCGATACCATTTGGCACGATACCTTCGCGGGACTGCGGCTTGCGGCCTTTTCCCGACTGACCTGCAGGTCTGCCCCATTGGGCGGCCCCAGGATGTGGCCCCGGGGGGCCATCATCGCGGCCCAGGTCGGTATCCGCAGGGCTTGCAACGGACAACGCTAACCGCGTCGCCCCTCGCGCAGCCAGGCCCCGACCACCAACAGCCCCGCCAGCAACAGCCAGGCCCAGGCCGGCAGGAACGGCGTTACCGTGATGTCGGCGGTGCGGAACGCGTCGCGGGGCACGATGCCGATCCAGCCCCGGCCAAATGCCGCGCGGCCTGCGCGCACGTCGCGGATATCGGGCATTCCCGCCGACAGCGCCAGGATGCCGCCGCCGGTTGGCGTGACGACCGGGGCCAGCACCCCGGCCGTCGCAATCGTCTGTTCGAATTCGCGTGGCGCAGCAGGGCCAAGCGCGATGACGGTGTCCTGCAACCCGTCCGTCAGCCGGTAAAGCCCGATCTGTGGTGCCTGCCAGACCAGTTCGAACCGCCCCGGGCTGACCTGATCCAGTGTCAGCACCGTTTCGGTCCCGTCCGGCCCTGTCACCGTGACCGGCGGCGTGGTCTCGTCCAGGGTACGGCGGATGATGCGCATGGTCTGGCCCGCAGGCTCGACCCACAGCGCCTCTTCCTCCAGTTCGGGTTCCTTCATCATCCAATGCGCCAGCCGGCGCAGAAGTTCCAGTTGCGGCCCGCCGCCTTCGAATCCCCGACTCCACAGCCAGGCGTGATCGGATGCCAGCAGGGCCACGCGCCCTTCGCCCACCCGGCCCAGCACCAGCAATGGCATGCCGTCTGGGCCCTGCATCACCGTGGTCGCGTCCGGCGCCGGGATCACGTCGACCAGGCGGAACCAGCGGCCCCAGCCGGGGGTTCCGTCATCGGCCGTGGGGCGCGGCGCGAAATCGGGCAGGCCTTCGGTGACGGGATGGCGCTGGCCGATATCGGTCAGCAGCGGCACAAAGCCCTGTTCCAGAACCTGCGCCGTCGGTGCGGCAGGCAGGATCGCACCCAGCGGGCTGCGATAGATGCTGTCGGCGCTGGCATATTCCGGCCCGCCCGCCACCAGCACCGCGCCGCCGTTCATCACATAGTCGACCACGTTCTGCAGATATTCGTTCGGCAGGATGCCGCGCCGGCGATAGCGGTCGAAGATGATCAGATCGAATTCCTCGATCTTTTCCACGAACAGCTCTCGGGTCGGAAACGCGATCAGCGACAGCTCTTCGACCGGGATGCCGTCCTGTTTTTCCGGCGGGCGCAGGATGGTGAAATGCACCAGATCCACCGCGCTGTCGGATTTCAGCAGGTTGCGCCAGGTCCGCTCGCCCGGATGCGGCTCTCCCGACACCAGCAGCACCCGCAGCCGGTCGCGCACGCCGTTGATCTGCACCACCGCGCCATTGTTGCGGTCGGTCAGCTCGCCCGGGCCCAGCGGCGTGCTGAACTGCAGCACGTTCATCCCGCCATGCGGCAGCGTCAGAGGCAGGTCCAGATCCTCGTTCAGCGGCACGTCAAACTGCATCGGCGGGCCGCCGTCGATGGCGATGGTCAGCGACACCAGACCATCGCCGGCCGGCGCCGCGCCCTGATCCTCGATCCGCAGGGTCAGCGTCATTTCTTCGTCCAGGATGGCGAAGGCAGGGGCGTTGCGGATCACCAGCCGGCGGTCCCAATCCTGCGGCTGACCCGTCAGCAGCACCTGCAGAGGCGCGGGCATGTCGGGGGCGCGCGCCATGTCATGCACGCGGCCATCGGTCAGCAGGATGATCCCGGCCACCCGGCCCTGGGGTTCATCTGCCAGCGCCTCGGCCAGCGCGGCCATCAGCAGGGTGCCGCCGTCCGGGTCATCGGCACCGGCATCGCCAACGCGGATGATGCGCAATTCGGTGTTGGGCCGGGCGGCCATTTCGGCCTGCAGGGCGGCCAGCGCGACCTGCGTCTGGGCGGGGCGGTCGGCGATGCGCTGGCTGGCGCTGTCATCGACCAGCACGATGACGATGTCTGACAGGGGCTGGCGGTCTTCCTCCTGCATGGCCGGATTGGCGATGGCCGCCACCAGCGCCACCCCCGCCAATGCCCGCAGCCACCAGCCCGACAGTCCGCGCCACAGCGCCAGCATGGCCGCGATCAGTGCCAGGCCCGCCACCGCCCAAAGCAGCGCCAGCGGCAGCAGCGGGTCCAGGATCACGCTGCCGGTCATTGGCCCAGCCTGTCCAGCAGCGCCGGCACATGGACCTGGTCGGATTTGTAGTTGCCGGTCAGCACATGCATGATCAGGTTCACCCCGAACCGCAGCGCAACTTCGCGCTGACGTTCACCCGCCAGCCCGCGCCCGATCGGAAACATCGGCGTGCCCAGAGCATCCACCGCCCAGGCCGACGCCCAGTCATTGCCGCCGATCACCACCGGCGTCACCCCGTCGTTCAGGTTGCGAAACGGCATCCCCTCGGCCAGTTCCGCATCGGGGGCGCTGGCCTCGACCCACAGGTCATGCGCGGCAAAGCGGCCGGGAAAATCCTGGATCAGATAAAAGGTGCGGGTCAGCACATGGTCGGGCGGGATCGGCTCCAGCGCCGGAATGTCCAGCGGGATGGCGATGGCCTGCAGCCGCCGACCTTCGGGCGTGGCGGTGCCGAAACCGCCCAGATCGGCGTCACGGGTATCGAACAGGATCATGCCGCCTGCATTCAGGTAACGGTTGAGTTTCTGATAGGCCGCCTGCGACGGCACCGGCATATCGGCGGTGACGGGCCAGTACAGAAATGGGAAAAAGGCAAGTTCGTCGGTTTCCAGATTGACGCCGACCGGGGCCGCTGGCTCGATCGAGGTGCGCTGGAACAGGGTTTGCGACAGGCCGGTCAGCCCGGCTTGGGCGATCATGTCCACCCGGGCATCGCCGGTCAGGACATGGGCCAGCACCACGGCCTGGGTGGCCGCCAGCGCAAAGGCATCCGCATCCGGCAACGCCTGGGCATCGGCCCGCAGGCCCGGCCACAGCGCCAGCAGCAGCACCGCCACCCCCGGCCCCAGCCGCCGCAAGCGCCCCGACATCAGCAGCGAGGCCAGCGCGTCCGCCGCCAGCATCGCCACGGCCAGCGCCAGCAGCCAGCCTTTCAGATCGGTCTGCCGGATCAGGGTCAGCCCTTCGACCGTGACCCCATCGGGCCAGATCGCCGGGCCCAGCGTGGTTTCGGGGCCGATGACATTGACGGCCAGCCGCCGCTCGGCGCCGGCATAAAGGCCGGGCGGCATGTCGGGGCCGGGATGGCCTGCGGCGATGCGTTCGCCGGCCACACCGGCCAGCGTGTCGGCGCGGGTCAGGCCACCCCAGGCATCCAGCACCTGTTCGGGCAGCCAGGTGGTGCCGGCAAGCTCGCTTTCCAGCGGTCCGGCGGGGCGGATCGAGATGGCCAGCCGGTCCAGCATCTGCACGAACAGGCCCGACAGCGGCAGGCTGGACCATTCGGCATTGGCGGTGACATGAAACAGGATCACCTGGCCCTGGCCCAGCGCCTTGCGCGTCACCAGCGGGGTGCCGTCGGTCAACTGGGCAATCACACGCTCGGCCAGGGCCGGGTCGGGCTGGGCCATCACCTGGGCGCTGACGGTCACATCCGGCGGCACGACCAGGCCAAAAAAGGGCGAGCCATCGGCAAAGGGGGCCAACGATTTCGGCTCGCCCCAACTCATCGCGCCACCCACCGCCCGGCCGCCGGCCCGCAGGCGGACAGGCAGCAGCGGGTCCTCGGTGCCAAGGTTGCTGCCGGGATCACCATCGGCTGCGGCCATGCGCGGGCCGGCAAAGCGGACCAGCACGCCGCCTTGCGCCACCCAGGCGGCCAGACCTTCGGCCTCGGGCCCGGTCAGGCTGGCCACGTCGGCCAGGATCAGGATATCGGGATTGGCGGGCAGGATATCGCCAAGCGGGCCTTCGATCAGATCGGCATTGGGTGCCAGCGCCTGCCGCAGATAGTAAAGCGGCGACAGCAGGTCCAACCCTTCGGCGGCGGGCGCGCCCGCGATCAGCGCCACTTCGCGGCGGCGCAACGCGTCGTCGGCCAGGGTGACGGCGGCGGCGGAGCGGGCGGATGCAATCTCGAACCGGCTGATGCGGTTGCGCAATTCGGCGGGCAGCTCCAGCGCCACCTCGGCAAGCGCGGCGCCGGGGGCGAAATCCAGCGTCGCTGTGGCCAGCGTGCGTTCAACCCCGGCGGGGTCAAGCCCGAGGGCGGCCACCTGCACGGCCTGGGCCGGGCCGGTCGGGGTACGGATGGCCGACAGGGTGATGGAACCGTCGTTCAGGCGCGGCGGGCGCAGGCCCAGTGCGGCGCGCGGGCTTTGGAACACGGTCAGGCGGCCGGCCTGCTGCAAAGCCGCCGTCAGACCGGCGCGGCTGTCGCGGGCCAGCCCGTCCGACAGCCAGTAGCTGTCAAAATCGCCCGACAGGCTGGCGGCAAAGGCGGCCACGGCATCGGAACCGGGTTCCCAGGCGGCGGGCAGAAAGGCGGGCAGGCGCTGGGCCACGCTGGCGGCCGGGGCGAATTGAGGGCCATCAGGCGGCGGGTCGGTCAGCGCGACCAGCGCGACGGCGCGGCCCTGGGCGGCGGCCTGATCCAGCAGGGCGGCGATGCGGTCGCGCCGCGCCTCCCAGTCGCGGGCATCGGCCCAGGTGGCATCGGCCAGGATCAGCAACAGCCCGGTCCCCGCGCGCTGGTCTTGCGGGTTCAGCACCGGGCCGGCAAAGGCCAGGATGATCGCCGCCAGCGCCAGCATCCGCAAAAGCAGCAACCACCAGGGCGTGCGGTCGGTCTGGCTGCTGTCATCGGTCAGGCCCAAAAGCAGCGCCACCCCGGGAAACCGGCGGCGGATCGGCGCGGGCGGCACCGCGCGCAGGATCAGCCACAGCACCGGCAGCGCAATCAGCGCCAGCAGCAACCAGGGCGCGACGAACGCGATGGGGCCAAGCAAGGGCATCAGGCGGCGCCTCTGGTTGGCCAGGGCAGGGGGGCGCTGCCCCCCTCTTGGCCTGCGGCCAATTCACTCCCCGGGATATTTGGGGCCAAAAAAAGCGCGGTTCGGGTCATGCCCGCCGCTCCAGCGCGCCAAAAAGCCACAGCAGGGCGGCGGGGGCAGGGGTGGCGGTATGATGGGTGTGAAACTGCCAGCCGGTGGCGCGGGCCAATTGGGCAAGCCGGTCCTTGCGCGCGGCCAGCCGCGACAGGTAGCGCTCGCGCAGGTCGCCGGCCTTGAGCGTTTCGTGGCGAAGGGTGCCGCCGATGCTTTCGAATATGGTGCGGCCATCAAAGGGAAACGCCGCTTCCTGCGGGTCCAGCACCTGGAGCAGCGCGCCCCTGATGCCACGGTCGGCCGCACGGGCCAGGGCGGTTTCCACCGCGCCGATATCGCCCAGAAAATCCGACACGAACAGCGCGCGCGCCTGCGGCGGCAGGCCTTCGGTGGTGGGTGCGCCATAGTCGCCGTCATCGTCCTGCGCGATCTGCGTGGCCAGGCGCGCCACCTGCACCTGTCCGCGCCCCGGCGGCAGGCTGTGGCCGGTCAGCCCGACCCGTTCGCCGCCCCGGATCAGCAGGATCGCCGTCGCCAGCGCCAGCAGGCGCGCGCGCGCGGCCTTGGTCGGCAGGTTGCGGTCGCTGGCAAACCGCAACGAGGCGGACCCATCGACCCAGATCACCACGCTTTGCGCGATCTGCCATTCCTTGTCCTGCACAAAGGCCGCGTCCGACCGCGCAGACCGGCGCCAGTCGATGGCACGGGCCGGGTCGCCCTGCATGGCCGGGCGGTACTGCCAGAACGTGTCGCCCATGCCTGCACGCCTGCGGCCATGATCGCCCAGGATCACCGTCGCGGCCAGATGCTCGGCCTCGGCCAGCAGCGCGGGCAGCGGCGCGGCCAGGCCTTCGGCTGCGGCGCGCAATGCGGCGGTCGTGGTCACGCGGCGGCCCGTCCGGTGGCGGCCGTCTTGTCGGCGACCAGACGGGCGATCAGGTCGGGCAGCTTTTCGCCCCGGGCGCGGGCGGCAAATGACAGCGCCATCCGGTGCGACAGCACCGGTGCGGCCAGCCGCGCCACATCCTCGGGCGACGGGGCAAGCCGGCCACCCAGCAGCGCCTCGGCCCGGACCGCCAGCATCAGCGCCTGCGCGGCGCGGGGGCCGGGGCCCCACGACACGGCATCGTTGACAAAGCCGGGCGCGGTGTCGTCGCCGGGGCGGCAGGCCCGGACCAGGTTCAGGATCATCTCGACGATCTGTTCGCCGACCGGCATCCGCCGCAACAGTGTTTGCGCCGCCAGAAGTTCGGCGGCGGTGAAAACGGCGGTGGCGGCGGCATCCTCGACCCCGGTGGTGGCCATCAGGATATCACGCTCGGTGGCGCGGGTGGGGTAGGGAACGTCGATCTGCACCAGGAACCGGTCCAGTTGCGCCTCGGGCAGGGGATAGGTGCCTTCCTGCTCGATCGGGTTTTGCGTCGCCAGCACATGGAACGGCAGGCCCAGCTTGCGATGCACGCCCGCGATGGTGACCTCTTTTTCCTGCATCGCCTGCAGCAGGGCGGATTGGGTGCGGGGGGATGCCCGGTTGATTTCATCGGCCATCAGCAACTGGCAGAATACCGGCCCGGCGATAAAGCGGAACGAGCGGCTGCCATCGGCGGCGGTTTCCAGCACTTCGGAGCCCAGGATATCGGCGGGCATCAGGTCGGGGGTAAACTGGATGCGGCTGCCCTGCAGACCCATCACGGTGGACAGCGTATCGACCAGCCGCGTCTTGCCCAGGCCCGGCAGGCCGATCAGCAGGGCATGGCCACCGCACAGCAGCGCCGTCAGCGTCAGGTCCACCACCCGGTCCTGCCCGATGAAGCGCCGGGCGATACTGGCCCGCGCCAGCGTCAATCGCGCCTCCAGCGCCTCGATCTCGGCCACCAGCCCATTTGCATCCGCCATGACAATCCCCGCCTTCACGCCTATCACTGATCTTAGACCAGATATTCCGGGTGGCCAGAATGGCAAAGACAAAGAACGGTGAAGCAACCTCGCCAAAGTCGGCGGCCCCGCCACTATCGGCGGAAAGCCTCGTATCGGCGGCCAAGGCGGCCGGGCGGCGCGGGCCGCCGCCGGTGCATCTGTGGAACCCGCCGTTCTGCGGCGATATCGACATCCGAATCGCACGGTCCGGCCTGTGGTTCTATCTGGGCACCCCGATCGGCCGCAAGGAACTGGTCAAGCTGTTCGCGGGTATCCTGAAACGCGAAGGCGATGCGTATTTCCTGGTCACGCCGGTGGAAAAGGTCGGCATCCGGGTGGATGACGCGCCCTTTGTGGCGGTGGATATCGAACCGGTGCCCGAAGGGCTGGCCTTTACCACCAATGTCGATGACCGCGTGGTCGCGGGCCCCGAACACCCGATTCGGGTCGAGCGCGATCCCCTGACCGGCGAGCCGTCGCCCTATGTGCTGATCCGCCGCGACCTGTGGGCGCTGATCGACCGCAAGTCGTTTTACCGGCTGGTCGATCTGGGCCAGGTTCAGGACGACTGGTTCGGGGTCGCCTCGGGCGGGGCGTTCTTTCCGGTGATCCCGGTGGCAGAGTTGGAGTTGGGGTAAAGCGGATGCGCAACCGGGTCTTTGGCGGTCAGGAAATGGCGGCCAAACACCTCGGCATACGAGGCAAAGCGATAGCCGTCGTTACGGGCCAGGTAATGATCGCGCCGCGCGGCATAAAGCCGGGGCAGGCGGTGCCAGGCCATCTGCGGGTGCATATGGTGCACGACGTGGAAATTGTTGTTCAGAAACAGGAGCGACAGCGGACCGCGATCCTCGATCACCACGGTCCGGCTGCGCGCCTTGTCATGGGCGCGGTGTTCCAGATAGGTCCGGATGCGCAGCAGCGACAGGCCGCCATAGACGCCGATGCCGAACGCCCACAGCGGCATCGGCGACAGCATGACCAGCGCCACCATCACCGCCGCCAGCGGCAGGTGGATCAGCCAGCCGGCCAGCACGCGCCGGTCGCCGCCACGGATCAGCGCCATATCGCCCAGGATGAAGCCGCCGATGCCGATCAGCGGCCCGACCAGCATCCGCCCGGCAATGGTGTTGTTGAACCGCAGCACCGCCTGCACCGGTGCGCGCAGGCGCATCCAGACGGCGGGGTCCAGATAGTTGGATTCGGGATCGTCATAGGGATCGGTCAGGAATTCGTCCCGATGATGATCCAGATGCAGGTCCTTGAACCGCATGAACGGCACCACCAGCGTCAACGGCAACCCCAGCAGGGCGGCATTCAGCAGCGGATAGCGGCTGGGATGGCCATGGATCGCCTCATGCGTCAGCGACGAATGCATGGCAGCGGTCATCGCATATGCAGGCACCGCCAGCCACAGCGACCAGGCCGACAGCCCGAACAGCACCAAAGCGGCCGACCCATAGCACAGCACCAGCAGGCCCAGCATCGGCCATTCTGCCCCGGTTTCGGTCTTGTCCAGCATCGTGCCCGCAATCCCCTGTCCACCTGTCCCGGCGGATCAGCCAAGGTGTTACACCTCGCCACTGCGGCGCGGATGCTGTATCATTGCAACATTGACGCAACTTTGGTGACTTATGTCAACTGCGCTGCCAAGAATCGACCGACGCGACCGCGCGCGGATGTTTCGCGACCGGCTGGGGCTGGCTTTGGCGGATGCGCGGCTTAGCCAGGCGGCATTGGCGCGGCTGGTCGGGGTCGATCGCTCGACCCTGTCGCAACTGATGGCGGCGGATGGCAAGCGGCTGCCCAATGCGCAACTGGTGGCGGAAAGTGCGGTGGCGCTGGGCGTGTCGTCCGACTGGCTGTTGGGCCTGTCGGACCGGCGCGAAACGGCGGCAAACGTCATATCGGCCACGATGGAAATGCCCGAGGCACCGCGCGCGCTGGTCGACGAAACCATCTTTGCCTGGCACCGCGAGGCCGAGGGCTACAAGATCCGCCATGTGCCGGCCGGCCTGCCGGACATGCTGAAAACCACCGACATGCTGATGTGGGAGGCCGAGCCATCGCTGGGCCGCACCGTGGCCCAGGCAGTGGGGGCCAGCCGCGACCGGCTGGACTGGATGCGGGCAGGCACGTCGGATTACGAAATCGCGATTCCGCGGCACGAACTGGCCTGCTTTGCCGGGGCGCAGGGCTATTATGCCGGCCTGCCCGCCGCGCTGCGCCGTGCGCAACTAGACCACATGGCCCGTCTGTGCAGCCAGCTATACCCGCGCCTGCGCATGTATCTGTTCGACGCGCGGCGGCTTTATTCGGCCCCGGTGACGGTGTTCGGCCCCCTGTTGGCCGTGGTCTATCTGGGCCGCAACTACATGGTGTTTCGCGATTCCGAACGCGTCCGCGCCATTGGCCGCCATGTCGACGGCCTGATCCGCGATGCGGTCGTCACGGCCGAGGCGATCCCTGCCCACCTGTCCGACCTGCAGCCGGGCATTCGCTGAGCCGCCCCATTCACCTTTGTCCAGACAACCCCCGACCGGTGCCCCAATCAGGCCACAATTCGATTGCCGCGCCCCCCGCGCCCGGAAAATGGCGTGCGCCGCCGGCGCTGCTGCCGGTTCGGGCGCGTCGGTCAGCCCTGCCGCGCGGCCACCGACGCGCCCGCGCCGTCCGGCCGCGCCAGCCCGGCATGGGCTGCAGCCACCCGCGCCACCCGTGTCGCCAGGGCCGGCCCCGGGCTGATGGCCTTGCGCGTGGCCAGCGAGACATGGATCAGCATGTGTTCCCCTGTCGCCAGCAACCGCCCGCCTGCCCACATCCGGTGAAACAGATGCAGCTTGCGCCCTTCGCCCAGCATGACCTGCGTCGTGATGGTGATGCGCTGGCCTGCCTGCGCCTCGTCCAGATGGCGGATATGGCTTTCGGCGGTGAAATAGCTGTGGCCTGCGGCCAGATAATCCGCGTCGACCCCCAGCATCAGCATCAGCCGGTCGCTGGCATCGCCAAAGGCCTGCAGATAGCGCATCTCGTTCATGTGGCCGTTATAGTCGGTCCAGTCCAGCGGCACGGCCCGGTCAATCGTCAGCAGGGGCGCCGACAGGTCGGCGATGTCGTCCAGACTGCGCGCAATCACCTCGACCCGCCGATCCTGCGCGTTCAAAAGCCGCCCCGCGCCCCAATCGCGCGCCTTCAGCCCGCGCAGGATGGTGACAAGGTTGCCGTCCCGGATGCGCTCCAGATCGCGGATCGTATAGGCACCCGATTGAGCATCGGACTGGCCTGCAATGGTGTCGATCAGCTCCTCGGTCAGTTCGGGGACATCCATCAGCCTGGTCCAGGGCCAGGCCAGACAGGGGCCGAATTGCGCAATGAAATGGCGCATTCCGGCCTCGCCCCCCGCCACGCGATAGGTTTCGAACAGGCCCATCTGCGCCCAGCGCAGGCCGAAACCATAGCGGATCGCGTCGTCGATCTCCTCGGTGGTCGCCACGCCGTCCTTGATCAGCCACAGCGCCTCGCGCCAGACCGCCTCCAGAAACCGGTCGGCGACATGGGCGTCGATCTCCTTGCGGATGCGCAGCGGGTGACAGCCGATCGCGGTCAGGACCGCCGACGCGCGCGACACCACATCCTCGGGGTTGGCCGGGGAGGGCACCAGTTCGATCAGGGGCAACAGATAGACCGGGTTGAACGGATGCGCGACGAAGATCTGCCCCGGCCGCGCCGCGCCCTGTTGCAGTTGCGACGGCTTGAACCCGCTGGTCGACGACCCGATCAGCGCATCGGGCGCGCAGGCCGACTGAATCTGCGCGAACACCCGGTGCTTGATGTCCAACCGCTCGGGCACGCTTTCCTGAATCCAGTGCGCCCCGGTGACGGTCTGCTCGACCGTGGCGCAAAAGCTGATCTGTCCTTCCGGCGGCAGCGCCACATCCGACAGGCCGGGCAAGGACGCGCGGGCATTGGCCAGCACCTCGGTCATCTTGCGGCCCGCCTGCGGGTCGGGGTCAAAGATGCGCACCTCCCAGCCCATCAGCGCGAACCGCGCCGCCCAGCCGCCGCCGATCACGCCGCCGCCAATGATTGCCGCTACTTGCGCCATCACCTGGCCCTCCCCTTCAGTTTGCCAGCACCAACCGGCTGGTATCATATCCGTTGAAATCCAGCACCTCGATCGCCGCCGCCAGCCGGTCGGGCGGAATCGCCGGGTCGCGGTTCAGGATCCACCCCGCCCGCCCGTTCGGCGTACCCACCACGGCGGTGCGATAGCTTTCGTCCACCCACAGCACCCAGTAATCTGCCGCCACGAACGGCACCGACCCGAACCGCACTGTCAGCCGCCCCGGCCCCACCACCTGCGCCGTGCCGCTGATCGTGCTGACGGTGCCGTCAGCCCGCGTGCAGGTGTTCAGCACCGAGATCACCTCCGGCCCCAGCGCCCCATAATCGGCCTGCGACTGCGCGCAGCCCGCCTGAAACGGCACCGGAAACCGCGCGACCTCGTGCCAGGTGCCCAGATACCGCGCCGGATCGAACAGCGCCGCCGACCCGATCGGCACGCTGCGGTCGCGGTAACCGGGCAACAGCGCAAACGCATCTTCGGGCGCGCCGCGACCGCCGCAGGCCGCCAGTGCGGCGCAAAGGACAAGCGCGCCCCAGACCTTCATTTTCTGTCGGGAAATATCCCGGGGGTGGCCGCAGGCCGGGGGCAGAGCCCCCTTCGACGTCTGCCCGAGCAATCTCACGCTCACATCGGGGCGCGTTTGACCAGGCCCAGCTTGGCCCGCACCTCGGCCGGCCCGATCACCCGTGCGCCCAGACCTTCGATGATCGTCACCGCCCGCTCGACCAGTTGCGCATTCGTCGCCAATTGTCCCTTGCCCAACCACAGGTTGTCCTCCAGCCCCACCCGCACATTGCCCCCCGCCAGCACCGCCGCCGCCACGAACGGCATCTGGTTGCGCCCCAGCGCAAAGGCGCTGAAGGTC
>Ga0105049_10007943_pt1 | contig 12293 bp, 8 predicted proteins | sample MAT06_FD_78087 | JGI IMG/M metagenome (GOLD analysis project Ga0105049, IMG submission 78087) | Freshwater microbial communities from Lake Fryxell liftoff mats and glacier meltwater in Antarctica - MAT-06 | ecosystem: Environmental > Aquatic > Freshwater > Ice > Liftoff microbial mat | place...
ACCCGACTGTTCCATGGCCGGTACCAAAACCAAATCTGCGGCTGATCAAACCGCGCTGTACGAAAAGCAGCAATACCTGGACTGGTTTACGCTCATGCTCCGCATTCGCCGCTTTGAAGAGCGGGCGGGTATGCTCTATGGCCAGCAAAAGATCCGGGGGTTCTGCCACTTGTTCATCGGGCAGGAGGCCATTGCGGCCGGGGCCATTTCAGCCACCCGCAACGAAGACCCATTCATTTCGGCCTACCGGATTCACGGCCTTGGCATTTCCAAAGGAATCACTCCCAACGCCGCCATGGCAGAGTTGTTCGGCAAGTCCACCGGTTGCACGGGCGGCAAGGGCGGCTCGATGCACTTCTTCTCTAAAGAGCACCATTTCTACGGCGGCCACGGCATTGTCGGCGCCCAGATCCCTATCGGAGCTGGCATCGGGTTTGCCGAGCAGTACAAAGGCACGGACAACGTTTGCCTGACCTTCTTCGGCGATGGCGCCGCCCGGCAGGGAGCGCTGCACGAGACCTTTAACATGGCCATGTTGTGGAAGATTCCCGTGGTGTTCCTCTGCGAAAACAACGGCTACGCCATGGGTACCTCTGTGGAGCGCAGCTCTAACGTGACGGAGATCTACAAGCTCGGCCTGGCCTACGACATGCCGAGTGCATCCGTAGATGCCATGAACGTGGAAAGTGTGCACGAAGCCATCAGCGAAGCCGTGGCCCGCGCCCGCAAAGGCGACGGCCCCACCTTTTTGGAATTGCGCACATACCGCTACAAAGGACACTCCATGTCCGACCCGGCCAAATACCGCACCAAAGAAGAGCTGGAAGAATACAAACAGCGCGACCCCATCGTCCAGGTAGTGGACACCCTTCGCAAAAACAACTTTGCCACCGAGGCAGACATCGAAGCTATTGAAGCGCAGGTTAAAGAAGAAATTGACGCCTGCGTGGTGTTCGCCGAAAATTCTCCCTACCCGGAAGATGACGAGTTGTACCGCGACATTTACGTACAGAACGATTACCCATTCCTAACAGACTGACCATGTCCCAATCCATTCCCGAATCTCCTGCCCAGGAGCATGCCAAACACAAAAAAAAGGAAACCTGGCAGTCCCTTGAACAGACTGTTTTGGAAAACCGCAATCCGATTCTAGGCGGATTGGTGGTGTTGCTGGTCCTTGTGGGCGGCCTGATCGGATACCGTCAGTTGTTTGTCAAGCCGCGCGAAGTGCAGGCTCAAAACCGCATGGCAGAACCCCAGCAGGCATTCAGCGTAGATTCCTTTGCCCTGGCCCTGAACGGCAACAGCCTCAAAACCGGCTTTTTGCAGATCGCCGACGATTTTGGCATGACACCTACTGGCAAGCTCGCGCACGGCTATGCCGCCATTTGCCAACTGCAGCTGGGCAATTTTGACGAGGCCCTTCGCCACGGAAAAAAATACCGCTCCGACGACGATTTGCTGGACTCGCGCGTGTTGATGGTCATGGGCCACGCCTACACCGAAAAGGGCGATTTTGACAACGGCATCAAATACTACGTCAAAGCCGCTGAGGCAACCGACAACCCGCTGACGACCCCACAGAACTACTACCTGGCCGGCCTGGCCGCCATGGAAAAAGAAAAGTTTGCCGATGCGGTCAAGTACTTCCAGCAAGTCAAAGACCGCTACCCGCAGTCGCGCGAAGGGCAAAGCATTGACAAGTTTTTGGCGCTGGCTACCCAAAAAAGCAAGGGCTAATGGCCAGCTCCGCCGAGCAGGGTTTGTTTGATCCAGCTAAGCTTCCGGATGGCAGCGGCATGGAAATAGCGGTGGTTACCGCCGAGTGGAATGCCGAAATTACCCACGCGCTTCGCGATGCCTGCCTCTACACGTTGGTGGAATGCGGGGTTCCGGAGTCCTCCATAACATCTATTATGGTGCCAGGGGCGTTTGAGTTGCCCATTGGGGCCAAAATGCTGCTGGAATACCGGCTGCCGGATGCCGTGATCTGCCTGGGTTGCGTCATTAAGGGCGAAACCCGCCACGACGACTACATTGCTACGGCCGTGGCCAAGGGCATCATGGACGTTGCGCTGGAGACGGACACGCCGGTCATTTTTGGCGTGCTGACCACTGAAAACGAAGCACAGGCCCGCGATCGGGCCGGTGGAAAACACGGCAACAAAGGCGTTGAAGCCGCGATCACCGCCATAAAGATGGTGACACTGGCCATGGAGCTGATCGAAACGTCGCAGACCTTTGAGCTCGATGATGATCTGGACGACGTTTTCGACGAAGAGGGCGAGGACGAAGATTACTGATGAACCTCCGAACCGTCAACGCGGGTTACCTGAAACTGGACGGTGGCGCTATGTTCGGCGTGGTGCCCAAAACCCTGTGGAGCCGCATCCTGGAGCCCGACGCGCAAAACCGGATTACCTGGGCCATGCGTTGCCTGTTGGTGGAACAAGGCAATCGCCGGATGCTGATTGACACGGGAATGGGCACCAAACAGGATGCCAAATTCCGCGCTCATTTTGAACCACAGGGACCGGATGTATTGCAAAGCCTCGCGGCCATGGGCCTGGCGCCGGAAGACATCACGGATGTGCTGCTCACGCACCTTCATTTTGACCATGCCGGCGGAGCGGTAGCCCGCCAGGGCGACCAGTTGCTTCCCGCCTTTCCCCGCGCCACCTACTGGAGCCACCGCGATCAGTGGCAATGGGCCGTAGGCCCTTCGCCCAAAGACAAAGGTTCGTTCCTGACCGAAAACTTCCTGCCCTTGGAACAAAGCGGACAGTTGCAGTTTGTGGAAGCCGGCCACGAAATTTTGCCCGGTCTGTGGGTGGAAATGGCCTTTGGGCATACCGAAGCCATGCTAATCCCTCACATGCGCTACAAAAACCGGACGTTGGTGTATTTGGCGGACCTGCAACCTTCCGTCGCGCATTTTCCGTTGCCCTGGGTCATGGCCTACGACATCCGCCCGCTGGTGACCATGCAGGAACGAGGGCTGTTTTTGGAGAAAGCAATTGCCGAAGACTACCTGCTCTTCTTTGAGCACGACCCGGTAAACGAATGTTGCTCCCTTCAGCGCAGCGAGCGCGGCATCGGGGCCAAGGACGTGTTTGCCTTGAGCGAGTTGGGCTAGTACCTTTGCCGCGCACACAAAAAGGGCCTTTCGACCTGCTTTCTGATTTTGCAAGATCGTTTTTGCAAGATCGTTTTTGCAAGATGCCTTATCTTTGCCCCCACTTCGGCCCTTTCAATAGAAGTACCCAAATGGCGTGGTAGCTCAGCCGGTTAGAGCGTCGGATTCATAACCCGGAGGTCGGCGGTTCAATCCCGCCTCACGCTACAAACCGCTGCCCTTTTTCGGGGCAGCGGTTTTTTTACGCGCTGCCTGTGGCGCTGCTTTTTGCGCACTTCGCTGCGCCTTCAGGTCGAATTCCTTAAACAGCGCTTTGCGGCCGAAATGGCTGCAAATCGGGCACATATAGGGATTATGCCCGCGGGCCGGGCAATAGCTACGCCCGAAATAGATGATTTGGAGGTGCAGTTTGTTCCAGTGCTCCGACTTGTAGAGCGCTTTCAGGTCTGTCTCGGTCTTCTCCACGTTTTTTCCGGTCGAAAGGCCCCAGCGCCACGCCAGCCGATGAATATGGGTATCCACCGGAAAAGCGGGCACCCCAAAGGCCTGGGCCATGACCACTGAAGCTGTTTTGTGCCCCACACCGGGCAATGCTTCCAGGGCGGCGAAACTTTGCGGCACCCTGCCGCCGTGCTCGCGCAACAGTATTTCCGACAACCCAGCAATGGCCTTGGATTTAGCGGGCGATAAGCCGCAGGGCTTGATGATTTCACGGATGTGTTCCACGTGGATGCGGACCATGGCTGCAGGGTTGTCAGCCGCGGCAAAAAGCGAAGGGGTGATCTGGTTAACCCGCTCGTCCGTGCATTGCGCCGATAGTAGTACAGCAATCAACAGGGTATAGGGATCCTGGTGTTGGAGTGGAACGGGAACTTCTGGGTTGTAGTGTTCCAACAAAGCCTGAATAGCCGTCGCTTTTTCCTTGCGGGTCATGCCGTTGCAGCGGGTACCGGTTCCGCACGAAAAGCATTTTTCATGTGTCCCGATTTTCCGGGGCAAAGTTAAACCTGACGCCGCGACCGGGCGCTTTTAAACCCGTCACAGCCAAGCCAAAATGTTTGCGCCAAGGCGGGTTCGTTGCACTTACTTTGAACATAACTTGTTGATTTTCAATACTTTGAATTGCTTGTACATATTCACATCCGGCTTTGGTGGTATGCATATCCAACTGGAAATCGGGCAGTTCTTAATTGGTTGACTTATGGATCTCATGCGTAAATCTCGGTGGATAGCGGCGGGCCTGCTCACAAGCCTGTTGCTTTTATTGCAAGGCTTGCAGGAATTGCAGGCGCAAGACCTCCAATGGGCGTCACGGGTGCAGGGCTTTTCCTCTCAGGCCGGACAAAGTGCCTATTCAGCCAAACAGGTGTTGGGCGAACCCAACAAGTTTCCAGCGCTGGGCGATGCCCCGGTGGCCTGGTCACCGCACTTTGAAGATGCCAGCGAAGAGCGCTACATCAAGGTGGGCTTCCAAAAACCCATTACCATACAACAAGTTATGGTGGCCGAAAGCAACCAGGGCGGTTGCGTAGCGCGCATTATCCTTTTCGACCGAAATCAAAAGGAGTATATCGTATACGAAGCAGCAAAAGAAGAAGACAACAGCATGGACGGGCGCATGCTGGCCGTGACGTTTAAAGAAACCCGGTTTCCAGTGTACAGCGTCAAAGTGGTGATGAAAAACCGCAACACCTGGGACCGCGACCAGATTGATGCCATCGCCATATCCCAATCTACGGAACCCTGGGTGCCCAAAATTTCGGCAACCGATCTTTTTGTTGTGCAAGGCAAAGCCACGCCGCTTCCCACGTCGGTGAATAGCGCCTATTCGGAGATTATGCCGCGGTTGGACGCAAAGAGCAACAGGCTCTACTTCTGCCGCAAGAACCATCCGGATAACTATGGTTTCCGGCCAAACGACGATATCTGGTATGCGGGGCAGGACCCTGACGGGGGCTGGACCACGGCCCAAAACCTGGGCTGGCCGCTCAATGACGAGAACCACAACTACGTGTGCACGGTATCGGAAGATGGGCAAATGCTGACGCTGGGGAACGGGTATCGGTTTGACCGCAAACCCTTGCCCGGCGTGAGCCAAAGCCTGCTTTCAGGCAATGCTTGGGTAGAGCCGCTCAACCTGAAAATTGAAGGGCTGAGCATTTTGAACATGAATGCGGAATATTACTTAAGCCGCAACCGCAAGGTCCTGATTCTGGCCATGGAGAGCTGGGACTCTCAGGGAGGTAAAGATTTATACGTTTCCTTCTCGGATGATCAGGTCACTTTCTCTAAACCGCTTTCGATGGGCGCAACCATCAACTCAGCCGGCAAGGAAATGGCGCCTTTTCTCAGCGACGATGGGCTGCACCTGTTTTTCAGCTCCGATGGATTTGCCGGCTACGGCAGCCACGACATTTTTGTGTCCGAACGGCAGGATGAAACCTGGATGAGCTGGTCCAAACCGGAGAACATGGGCCCGGCCGTGAATTCGCCCGCCTGGGACAGTTATTTCTACTACCACAAAGGCAGCGGACAAGCTTTTTTATCTTCAAATCGCGATGCCTTCAGCAACGAAGACTTGTATTACCTCAAAATGCAGGAAAAAGCGCCGGACCAGATACCCGTGACCACAACCAATGAAGTGGTGGGCCTGGACAGGTTGGCTGGTGTGAACCTGGAACCTTTGGGGGCAGTGGAACAACGCGCCATCGTGGAGGGCTTTAATCGTCAGACCGAGCCCGAAGAAAGCCGGCCCATGCCTGCGCTCATGCTCTTTGGAAGCGTGTACGACGCGGTCAGCAAAACTCCCATTCCCGCGACCCTGGCTTTTTCCGGCACCGGAAACGCAGAAACTGACGTGAACTTGGAAACCGACAAAACATCCTACAAAATCGGGGTAGAAGCCGGCCGCCGAATGACCATTGAAGTCAGCGCTCCAGGCTACTTTGCCGAGAAAGTGAACCTCAGCACCCTGGACCAGGGGCAGGGCAGCATGCGCCAGGATTTTGAACTGATCCCGATTCGCGAAGGGCAAACCATTTCGCTCAATAACATTTATTTTGACGTGAACAGTGCGGTGATGCAGGAGCCCAGCTATGAATCGCTGGACCGCTGGGTGGAATTACTCAAGCAACAATCCGGCGTAGTCATTCAGGTGCAGGGCCACACCAACAACCGCTGCTCGCCCAAATACTGCCTGGAACTCTCACAAAAACGCGCCAAAGCAGTATCGGATTACATGCAGTCGAACGGCATCAATGAAACCCGCCTGCGCTTCCGCGGCTTTGGATCAGAACTGCCGGTTGCCAACAACGACGAAGACGATGGGCGCGCACGCAATCAACGCGTAGAGCTAAAGATCCTCAAAGTCAATTAAGCCTTCTGCTCTTTAGGGCGAAAAAGACCGCGATCACGGCACCACATTGCGCGCTTGCGCCGAACAGGCGTTCTTTGCCCACCGTGAACCTCCGGCAACTTTTCCTAGTGCGTGTGACGCTGTGCGGGCTGCGGTTGAACAAGCTGCCGTTGACCGTGCCGCTCTTCTGCGCACTGCTCCTGACGAGCTCTGCAGCGCAGGCCCAGTCGGTTCAATGGGCTGATCGCATCGTTGCCTTTTCGTCGCAGGCCAACAAAAACGCTTACTCCGCTCGTCAAGCGCTCGGCGCCCCGAACAAGCTCCCCGGCGCGGGCGACTGCGGCTGCGCCTGGTCGCCGGCGCGGGTGGACACCGAATGGGGCGCGGACCCCAACAAACCGGAGTACCTGAAGGTGGGCTTTGCCAAGCCCGAGCGCGTGCGCCAAATCCTGTTGGCCGAAAACTTCCGGCCCGGTTCGGTCCGCCGCGTCTGGATTTACGACGCAGCCAACACCGAACTTCTCGTTTACGAACGGCCCGACAAGGCCCCCCCACCCCCCCCAGCCCGGCTGTTCAGCGTTGAAATTGACCGCTCACCGTTTAAGGTCAGCGCGCTCAAAGTGGAACTGGACCCCGAAGCAGAGCGAAGCCCCCCCCAACTGGACGCCGTCGGCATTGCCGACCACAACAAGCCCGTGGTCATCGACGTGCCGCAGGCCAAAAACTACCCGGTTTTTGGCTACGCCGCTGACCTTGGTCCTGCCTTGAACAGCCCGTATGCCGAGCTGCTTCCGCGCTTTTCCCCCGACGGCCAGACCTTGTACTTTGACCGAAAAGACCATCCGGAAAACTATGGTGGCTTCATCAACGACGACATCTGGCTGAGCACGAGCGACGGTGCCGGCGGCTGGCAACCCGCACAAGTTGCCCCCGCTCCTCTCAACAACGCCTACCATAACTATGTTTGTGGTGTGTCTACCGACGGGGTGCTCACGCTCTACGGCCAATACTCATTTGAAGGCATCCCCATGCCGGGGCTCTCGCAGAGCTTTCGCTACCAGAACCAGTGGGCCTTCCCCATGAATTTAAACGTGCGCGAACTGTACAACGCCAGCCCTTACGCCGAGTATTTCATCAGTGATGATCGGCGCACGCTGGTCATGTCCATTGAAGCATTAGACACAGAAGGTGGAAAAGATTTATACATTAGTTTTTCAGAAGATCAGATTAACTGGAGCAAACCGATGAACCTTGGCGGGCGGGTTAACTCCGGGGGAAACGAGATGTCGCCCTGGCTCAGCCCCGATGGCAAAACACTGCTTTTCAGCTCCGATGCGCACAACGGTTACGGCGAGCAGGATGTGCTGGTCAGCTTCCGCGGCGGTACGGCCTGGACCGACTGGAGTGCGCCGCAAAACCTGGGTCCGCGCGTGAATACACCGGCCTGGGAAAGTCATTATGTGCCCGACCCCAAAGGCCATTACGGGTACTTTGCCCGCGCCGCCGACGAATTGGGCAACACCGATCTGTACCGCATTGCGCTGCGCGAAGATCTTAAAGAAGAAGCCCCGGCGGCCGAAGAAACCGTTGCGGCAGACTACCCGTTTGAAGGCCGCTTTTTGCTGTTCGGCTACGTGCTCGACGGCAGCAACGGCCGCTCGCTGAACGCCACCTTGGAATTCCGCGTTGCTACGGACAGCACCCGCCGCGTGTCGCTCGAGTCGCTCAACAGCCAGTACAAATTGCGCATTGACGATGCAGTAGATTACGACGTGGTGGTCCGTTCAGAAGGTTACCCACCCCTTAGAACCCGCCTGCGCATTGATGAGGTGGGAAATACCGGCGTTCGCCGCCGCGACTTCAAGCTCTACCCCGCAGGCTTTGAACCCCCGCAGCGCGGCCCGATGACCCTGGAACCCGGCGAAACGTTTCGCCTGCGGACGCTCCTGTTTCGCGTAAATTCTCCGGTGATCAGCCGTGAATCCTTCCCCGAACTCGCACGCCTGGCCGAGGCATTGCAGGCCAATCCCGGCGTCCGCATCCAGGTAGAAGGCCACACCAACAGCAACTGCGACAAGCGTTTCTGCGACCGATTAAGCGAATCGCGCGCCCGCAGCGTGGCCCAATTTCTGCTCGACAAAGGCATCGCCAAAGACCGGATTGCCTGGGCAGGCTACGGCAAAGACAAGCCCGTTGCCGACAATGATACCGAAGAAGGCCGCCGATTGAACCAAAGAGTGGATATTCGGGTGGAATGAACGGCTGTTTCGTCTGCTTTATACCCCGCTATCGGCTGGATGTTGGACGTTGGCTTGGGCGCTTCTTTGCCTTGGCCATCCTCTGCGCAGCCGGTGTGCCGAGCAACGCCCAGGCCATCCCTGAAAAGGCCCTTCCCCTGCAAGAAAAGCACATGCCGGACAGCACGGGCAAGACGGGAATTCTGTGGGCGGACAAGTTGCTGGGCTTCTCGACCGAAGGGAGTCCGAAGGTGTTTGCGGCCAAACAGGTGTTGGGCCAACCGAACAAATTGCCTGCAACGGGCATCAGTGCGGTAGCCTGGATGCCCAACATGCGGTCGCGTCTTCCGGAGGAATGGGTTAAGGTCGGTTTTACGAGGCCCTGGCCTGCCAGCCAGGTGCTCGTGGGTGAAAGTGCGCGGCCCGGTGCGGTAGAAAAGATTTACCTGTTTGACCGGGACAACCGGCCCCAGACGGTGTTCGAGCGCGTGGATACCGCAGCGCTGCCGGACAACGCCTGGCGCGAATCGGGTTACCTGCGCGTCCGGTTTCCAATGACTGAATACGATGTAGCGGCCGTGATGGTAGTGCTCAAGGCCACTGATTCCATCGCCATCCATCAACTGGACGCTATCGGTCTGACCCTTGACCGGGAACCCGTCCTACCTGGCATTCGGCAACTGGAGCTGCCGCAGGGCAGCGGGCAAGCGGAAAACCTGGGGCCCATGGTCAATTCCTTTTACGACGAAGTGTTTCCGGTCATCAGCCCGGACGGACAAACGCTCTACTTTGACCGCAAGAACCACCCGGCCAACCTGGGTTCCATCAACCACGATGACATTTGGGTCAGCAGTCTGTCCGTGGTTGAGGACAGCAGCGGGCGCTGGGGCATGGCGCGCAATGCGGGGAAGCCCCTGAACGACGCGCAGCACAATTTCGTCTGTTCCATCAGCCCGGATGGCAACACGCTCCTGCTGGGCAATGCCTACCAGGACAACGGGCAGCTCACCAGCGGCATGTCGTTCAGCTATCGGACGCTGGAGGGCTGGAGCTACCCAGAACCGGTAGAAATATTGGATTACTACAACCGCGACGAATTCGGCGAGTTTCAACTGGCCAGCAATGGAAAAGTTATCCTCATGGCCGTTGAGCGCGACGACAGCGAAGGCAAACGCGACCTTTACGCCACATTCCGGATGTACGACGGGCGCTGGTCGGCACCGCTGCACCTGGGGCAAGACGTGAACTCAGCGGGCCTGGAAATGTCGCCATTTTTGGCGCCGGACATGCGCACGCTCTACTTCAGCAGCAACGGCTTTCCGGGCTACGGTAACAACGACATGTTCATGAGCCGCCGCCTGGACGATAGCTGGACCCGCTGGTCAGCCCCGATGAACCTGGGCCCGATGTTGAATTCGGGCGAAATGGATGCGTACTACACGCTGCCTGCCAGCGGCGACTACGCCTATTTCGCCTCGGGCAACCGCTCCATAGGCCGCACGGATTTGTTCCGCGCCGCCATGCCCGCCGACCTTCAGCCAGAGCCGGTTGTGCTGGTGCGCGGCAGGGTGTTGGATGCCATCAGTGGCGAGCCGCTGGCCGGAGAGATTCGCTACCTGCTCAGCCGTGGCCTGCCCCCCGTGGACTCGCTGGCCGGTCTGGCCCGCTCTGCGCCAGAAGATGGCGCCTACCAGGTGGTGTTGCCCTACGGGGAGCGCTACCGGATGGAGGCCTCGCTGCCCGGCTATTTTGCGCTGCAGGAGAACCTGGACCTGCTCCAGGTGCAGGAGTATGGCGAGCAGACCCGCGACTTGCTTCTCATCCCCCTTAAACGGGGCCAGGTGGTGCCCATGCGCGAGATTTTCTTTGCCGTCAACAGCGATTCCCTGCTGCCAGACAGCCACCCCGAATTGGATCGCGTGCTGGACTTGCTCCAGCGCTACCCCGCCCTTCGCATTGAAATTGGCGGCCATACCAATGACCGCTGCTCGGAGAACTATTGCCGCGAACTCAGCCGCAAACGAGCCCGCAGCGTGGCCCGCTACCTCTACAATAGCGGGTTGGACTCCGAACGCGTGCGCTGGGTGGGTTACGGCAGCGAGCAGCCCGTCGCGGACAATGAAACGGAGGAAGGGCGCAGCCGCAACCAGCGGGTGGAGTTCAAAGTGCTGGAATTTGCGGAGTGAAGCGGGGTTTGAACCCAGCCCCGCAGTGCCATGTCCGGGTTTCGGGTAGGCCTTCCGGGGCGCTTTGGCTATCTTTGGCGCCCTCTTCAACCCCTTTTTCTGCGCTTTTCTGGCCGCAGCCCATGTAAGCTATTTGCCATGACGTTACTTGCCGAGCGTATCCGTTCCCTGCCTGAATCCGCCACCATTGCCATGTCAATGCGCACCCGTGAACTCCGCCAGCAGGGCCGCGATATTGTGGACCTTACCCTGGGCGAACCGGACTTCGCTACCCCGGAGCACATTGGCCAGGCAGCCAAGGACGCTATTGACCAGGGCTATACCAAGTACACCCCAGTGCCCGGTTACCTGGACGTACGCCAGGCCATAGCGCGAAAATTTGCCCGCGAGAATGCGCTGAATTTCACCCCCGAGCAAATTGTGGTCAGTACCGGGGCCAAGCAAAGCATAGGAAATGTTGTGTTTTGCCTCTGCAACCCCGGCGATGAAGTGCTGTTGCCCGCCCCCTTTTGGGTGTCGTACACCGCTATGGTCACCTTGGCACAAGGGGTGCCGGTGATCGTGCCCAGCGGCATTGAGCAGGACTTCAAAATCACGCCTGCACAGTTGGAACAGGCCATCACTCCGCGCACGCGGCTGATGATTTTCTCCAGCCCCTGCAACCCTTCCGGCTCGGTCTATACCCGCGACGAGTTGGAGGCTTTAGCGGTGGTGCTGCGCGCGCATCCGCAGGTTTTTGTCATCAGCGACGAAATCTACGAGCACATCAATTTCAGCGGTGGCCACGCCAGCATCGGCACGTTGCCGGGCATGGAAGACCGCGTGGCAACGGTCAACGGAATGTCCAAAGCCTATGCCATGACCGGCTGGCGGTTGGGCTACCTGGGCGCTCCGCTGGACGTGGCCAAGGCCTGCACCAAGTTTCAGGGGCAGTACACGTCAGCCACCTGCTCCATTGCCCAGCGCGCCATCATTGCTGCGCTGGACAGCGATCAGGCAACCACATGGGCCATGCGCGACGCTTTTCTGCGCCGCCGCGACCTGGTAGGCGGTCTGTTGTCCGGAATTGCCGGTTGGAAGACCAATACGCCGATGGGCGCGTTCTACCATTTTCCAGACGTGAGCGCGTGGTTCGGCAAGCGTTTCACGGGTAAGGCTGGTGAACAAACCATCACCGACGCGGACCACCTGGCCCTGATGTTGTTAGAAGAAGCTGGCGTTGGTCTGGTGTCCGGCACCGCTTTTGGTGCGCCAACCTGCCTGCGAATCTCCTACGCAACGTCCGATGACTTCTTGGTGGAAGCGGTGGCGCGGATCCGCCGTTTTGCTGAGCAGTTGAACGGCTGACGCGCAGCGAACAGAAGCTTTTCGCCCGATAA
>Ga0105049_10007947_pt1 | contig 12292 bp, 8 predicted proteins | sample MAT06_FD_78087 | JGI IMG/M metagenome (GOLD analysis project Ga0105049, IMG submission 78087) | Freshwater microbial communities from Lake Fryxell liftoff mats and glacier meltwater in Antarctica - MAT-06 | ecosystem: Environmental > Aquatic > Freshwater > Ice > Liftoff microbial mat | place...
CCCAGGTACACCTTCAGGTTTTTGATATGCTTTTCAATGGTTTCAGCGGTGCCATCGAAGTCCTGAAAACTGGGTGGCACCGGTTCTGGGCATTCCGTTTTCCAGTAATAAGGCTTGTATGAAATGCGGTTTTTCCACTGCCCCATCAGGCTGCCCAGCCCAACCACATTGGCGGGCGCTACGGGGAACAGCTGATGTATGGCCAGTTCCGCATCGCCCCAATTGGCGGTGCTGCGGGTATTGAGCATGGCCACAGCCGACCACTGCTCCCGCAGCTCAAAAGCCAGCACAGAAGGGTAGCGGTGTATTTTGGTATTTACCTGGTCCGGTTTGTTGCTGGGTTCCCGGGTGACCGCCAACAGCCCATCCGGCTCGCCAATGAGGATGAGCCGGCTCCCTGAAAAGCTCGCATTCAGTCGATCGATCGTCGTATAACTGGCAGGATCGCGGCGCTCTTTCCAGCACTTTTGTGGAAAGCGGTCGTAGAAATAATACTCAACGTCGAGGTCGCGGCGCTGCAGTTCGGTCGCCAAATCGGCGTAAAAACCCGCCAAATGATCGCGAACGCTTTTTTGCTCAATCAAGAACAAATACTGCGGTGCTTTCTTGCGGCGACGGCGGGCAAAATGCGGCGCCCCGCCCGCCTCAATGGTTTTTTTGATGGTATTCGGGATGTCCCACTCCTCCGCTCCGGTCAATTCTTTTTCCCGCATGGGCCGCACCACGGCTTCCAATTCCGGCAAGTTCCAGGGCCGGTAGCCATCGTCGCGGAAATGCAATTCCACGGTAATGGGGCCAGAGCGGGCGGCTTTTACAGCATCGGTGCGGTGGCTCCCTTTGAGGGGTTCTTTTGTAGCAGGCTTGGGACTTTCGGGATTGGGTGTCTCCGGTGTTTTGCTCTCAGGCGTTTCCGCCTTTTTTTCAGCTGGCGAGATGAGCTCCTGGTCGGCGTCCGGCAAAAAACGGCTGAGAAAAGTATCAAAAATTCCGTAAAACTTGGCCTGTTCTGCTTCGGATTGACACACCAGCGCTGAAATCTTGAATTTCAATTGCTCGGGCAACGTCTCCACAGGCAGTTGATTGAGCAGCGCCAGCAGCCGCAAGCGCATGGGGGGGCCAACGCGGTCGCGCGCGAAGCCCGCCGACACCAACTCATCGAGCAAGGCATCGAGCCGCAGTACTATTTGCTGCTCTGTGGGCGATATGTTGGGTTGCTCAGGCATTGCGTTTGCGTTCATTGAGGACTTCCTTCATGTATTTCCGCGCTTTGATAAAATACATTTCCGGGTTTTCTATGGGGAATTCGTCGGTATCTAAGCTGTTGTCAAACATTTCAGCATGCCATTGCAACAAGTCGTCTTCTTCGATCAGGGGCAACTTTTCAAAATACTCAACGCGTTCCGGAAAATCCTTTTTCAGGTTTGCGTACATTTTGGTGAAATTTTCCAGGGATTCTTTTTGCTCAGGCCGGTCGGTGTGCACCAGGAAAAACAGCACGACAATGCGTTCACCAATTTGCTGGCGCATGGTGGCGCTATATTCATTCAGGTAGAAGCGGAACAGTTTTTCAATACCGTTTTTCTAAAAAGGCTTGAAAATTTTATGGCAAATCAAGAACAGCGTATCATCGCTGAATTTCTGGCCGGATGTGTTGAGCAGTTTTTCCCGGTAAATTTCCTGTAGGTGCAACATGGGCTTTTTTTCATCGCCAGGCAGGTCAAAAAAATCGGCATCCGGGAAGTTAAGTTCATCAACGCGATTGTTAAAACCGCTGCAGATTTCTGGTAAAACGTATTTTTTAAACCGTAGCAGCAGTTCGGGGATACAATCGTCGTTGTGACCGTTACCAAAGATAAAATTGGGTTCCGGATATTGCCCTTGTACTTTTCCGCGCAGGATTTTTCGAAGCGCATCGGTTTGAGTTTTGCGGTCGCAAAGCAGGTAGCAATCGTCCAGAAAAAGGCCGCCGCTGACGGGTTTTGTTTTATCCAGGTCGGTGATGGGGTTGGCAGGTTGGGCGAGCGTTTCAATTTGCCATTCGGCAAAAGTTTGCCCTAACACCACGGGGTCTCCGTCGATGCGGTAAATTTCTTTTGGGGTATTGGGGGTTATGGCAAAATTGCCCCGTTTGGTAGGGTGCAGCAAGGTGTCATTTTTGATATTGCCGTTTGCATCAAAAAGCTGCGTTATATCCTTGCTTTTAAACGACCGCAGGGTGTTGTCGAACGCTTTTTGCAGGCTCAGGCCCGTTTCTTTGTTGAAAAGTTTGTCGTAAAACAGCTTGGCAAACGCAAATGCGTAGCCGTCTTCCAAGGGCAGGGTAGTGGAAATAACGACAGGGATTCCTTGGGCGCGCAGGTAGGCAGATTGGTCTTCAGTGGAACATCCGTTTAGAAAAACAAGGCGCAAGGCGTGGGCATCCTGGGCAATGATTTGGGAAAAAACCTGCATATCGGTCAGGAACACCTCTTCCGAAAAACCATCGTTCAGTTCAATGGAAGCGCCGCCTGCGTGGCCTGCGAAGTGAAAAATCAGAATCGCCCGGCCCAGCAATACAATTCTGTCTTCCAGTTGTTTCTGGCTGGCTTTTTCCAGGGGGTCTATTTTGCAACGGGTTTTTTGTACCAATTCGGTGATAGCCTTCAACTCCGCCGTGACTTGCAGCGGTTTGTTCTGGTTGAAAGAATATGCCACCATGATGGTATCTGCCATGGTAAGGGTAGTTGGCGCGGGTGTTGGTTAGGCGTTTTCCGAAGGTTGCACAGGCAAGGATTTGCCCAATTTCTCCAAATCCTCTTTATTTTTCAGCAAAACAGGCATGGTATCCCATAAATCCTGGAACACCGCAGCGTCGGGCTTCTCTTTTTTTCTTTCCTGCAGCAGCTTGTCCCAATCCACTTTCCGGCGCTCCAGGCTTTCCATCCATTTTATCAGTTCCGCCGTAGCGGGTTTTTTGATCGGGCCCATTTCGCGCAAGTTCCGAAAAAAATCCACCACAGCATCCAGGTGTTTGAGGTAGCTGGCGCTCACTTTGGCTTTGGCCCGCAATATCTTTTTCAAATCTTCTTTGTTGGGGAAAGGGATGTGGTAGAACACACAGCGGCGCAAAAAAGCATCGGGCAGGTTTTTCTCCGAATTGCTCGTGAGCAGCAGGAATGGCGGCTCGATGGCAGCCTTTTCATTCTTAGCCTGGCGCGGCAAGCGAATATTATCATTGGCATCCAGGTCTATGTTTTTTCGGCCAAAAGGGGTCGAAAAGTCAAAGCCTTCGAAGTCTTTCCGCGTAGCTTCTTCCACCCGAAATGCAAATTGCTCAAATTGAAACAGCACATCGTTGGGAAAATCGCGGGGCGCTTTGTCTATTTCATCTACCAGCACTACCGTCCGCGAAGCCCCTTCTTTGGCCTGTAAAATGGCCTTGCCCATGGCTTCGAAGGTAATAAAATTCAAAGGGTTGGATATTTCCGCCCGGCTGCCGAAGTGCCGAATAGCATCGTATCGGTAAAACAAATCCTTGGCCTGGGAGGTGGTTTTGGTATCGAAACGGTGCACGATGCCGCTGTTGAGCATTTCAGCGCCTGCAATCCATTTGGCAAGTTCGGTTTTTCCGGTGCCAGGCTCGCCCGTCACCAGCAAGGGCATGTGCAGGTCGCGGGCGACTTCCACCGCCGCACGCAGCCCAGGGTCGGGGAAATAGATGTTTTCGTTCATGTAAAATTTGGCCTTAGATGCTGATTGTTTAGGGCAAAAATAGAAAAAGGTTTCAGGTTCCAGGTTTCAAAGTTTCAGGTTTACACGATCTCTGGTTGCTTTGAAACTGTATCTCAAATTTACAACAAATCGCGTAAACCTGAAACCTTGAAACCTGAAACCCGAAACCTCCCTTTTTTTACCATGCGGGTGCAACTTCGAACACAATGCTCTCCTCCGTCTTCGGATGCACAACCTTCAATCGCTCCGCATGGAGCATTATCTCATGCTCTTTCAATGGTTTCCCACCATAAGCCACATCGCCCACTACCGGGCAGCCGATATGGGCCAGTTGGGCGCGGATTTGGTGAAAGCGGCCTGTGACCGGGCGAATTTCCAATTCAGCTTGCTTGCCGATCATTTTCAACACCGTATAAGAAAGCTCACAGGGCTGACTGCCTTTTACTTGCGTGTCGGCAATGATGGCTCTCTTGCCGTCTTCCGATTTTTTCAGGAAATGTTTCAATGTTCCGGTTTCGGCGGCAGGAGCTTTTTCCACTACTGTACGGTATGTTTTTTCCGTCTCCCTGCGTTCAAATTGCCCCATCAGGTGGGTGAGCGCAGCTTTTGTCTTGGCAAAAACCAGCACACCACTGGAAGCGCGGTCGAGCCGATGCACGGAACGGAGGTAGGGTGTAGGTTTCAGTCGCTTGGAACTGGAATTTTCATTCAGGCTATTGGTAAAATACATCAGTGCCTCCGTTTCTGCCGAAGGGTGCTTATGGGTGCCACTTTCGGTGGAAAGGCCCGCAGGTTTGTTTAGGACAAGGAGGTAATAATCTTCAAAAATAATCTGCATGGATATGGGTGTGGAATGGAAACTTTTTGATTCAAGGTCAAAGGTTTGTCGCTAAACGCCAAATATTGTTAAAATTTACTCATAAAATTAAAATAGTTTTGCATTTGCTCTCCAGAAAGCGCTGATGTCTATCCAAATTCATGAACATGAAAAAGTTATTTACGCGCCTTCCCTTTTTTGCCTGCTTGTTTACTGCGACAACAGTGTTGGCACAAACCAATGTAACGCACCTGTCGACGGTTACTTTTAGCAACCAACGGCTTTCGAATGTATGGGGCTACACGTCCTCCAGCGGCGCAGAATACGCCCTTGTTGGCGGTTTTCAAGGTACGACCATCATTGATATTTCCAACCCTTCCGCGCCTGTAACCATTACTACCATAGCAGGCCCACTCAGCGATTGGCGGGAAATAAAAACCTACGAAAATTATGCTTATGTAGTGTCGGAAGGCGGTAGCGGCGTTCAAATTATTGATTTGAGCAACCTTCCAAACAACAACCCTTCAACCTATAACTACTTTTGTAATGTGCCTGGTTTTGGCGACATGACCAAAGGCCATGCCCTGCACGTAGACGTAACCGCTGGGTTTCTGTATGTCTATGGGAGCAATATAAACCTTGGCCGACCTGTCGTCATTAACCTGGAACCCGACCCCTACAACCCGACTTATGCTGGCAGACTCGCCGCACTTGCCTATGCCCACGATGGCTATGCTGACGATAATTTTATGTACGCCGGGCATATCATTGCCGGGCAGTTTTCCATTGTCGACTTCACCAATAAATCCAGCCCGGTGGTAATTGCTACCCAGCCTACTCCCGGCGCTTTTACCCATAATACCTGGCTTTCCGGGAGTACCCTTTTTACCACCGATGAGGTGAGCGGATCTTTTTTAACTGCTTATGACATTTCCAATACCAGTAATATTCGGGAACTGGATCGGATCAGGAGCAATCCAGGTTCTGGAGTAATTGCGCACAATACCTACATTACCAACAATTATGCAGTAACCTCCTGGTACAAAGATGGATTTACCATTGTAGATGTGTCGCACCCAGACAATATGGTGCAAGTAGGCAATTTCGATACCTATCCCAACGATGTGGGCAATGGCTTCGAAGGCTGTTGGGGTGTTTACCCATATTTCCCTTCTGGCACCATCATAGCTTCCAATATTCGAAAAATTAACACGAACAATGGCGAGTTGATGATTTTTTCCGCCAATTATGTGCGGGGTTGCTATTTGGAGGGTACGGTTCGCAATACTGCCGGCAACCCGCTTACCATTGCTCAGGTTGAAATTTTGACCACAAGTAGTATGGAAAACGTGAACAACGTTGGGCAATATAAAATGGGCATATTAACGCCCGGCACGTATACCGCCCGCGCCAGCAAACAAGGTTATTTCCCTCAAGACATTGTGGTCAACCTTGGTACTGGTCAGTTGGTGGTACAGGATTTCACCCTGACCCAAATCCCGCTGCCAGTAGAGTTGACCAAATTTGAGGTACAGGCCGAAGATTACACCGCGCTGCTCCGATGGGAAACTGCCACGGAGGTTAACAATGCTGGGTTTGAGGTTCAATACGCTCCAGATGCAGTGGCCTGGCAGGCAATTGGTTACGTGAAGGGAAACGGAGAAATAGCGGGCAAATATTCCTTTCGGAGCAAAACCCTGAAACCGGGCGTGCATTATTTCAGGTTGAAACAAATCGATCTTGATGGCAAATTTAAACTTATCGATTGGGTGTCGTGCGTCATTGAACGCAGCGGGCTTCAATTGGCACTACAACCCAATTTGGTCCAAGACCAAAGCACCCTAAAAATCCATGCTGCCCAATCCGGCGACGTACACGTTGAACTGTTTTCAGCAAGCATGCAATCTCTGGGACAGCAATGGACTTTCAGCGTGGAAAAAGACTTTGAAACAATGCTGCAATTGCAATACTTAACCACCGGGAAATATTTCTTGATGGCGCACAGCGGACAAGAGCGGGCAGCTATTGCCTTTATAAAACGGTAACCTATTCTTTCCCTTCTGGCCCTAGTACCTTGCCATTGCCTTTCACGGCGACCCCTTTGTGTGTTTTTCCATTGGCCTTGACCTCAACGGAATAGTTGTAAACCTTGCCCGTTTTGGCATCCGTGACATTCTCTTTTTTAATCTTAATGAGGAGGGTACCTGTTATGTTAGTAACGGTACCAGCAGGAACATCATAAGTCCAGGTATCCCCTTTAATTGCTGGCGGAACCCAAGGGCAAAACCAAGCCGCAGTTTCACTGGCGTTTTGATAAAAAATACCGCCTTCATAGTGGCTGATTTCAATGTCCCACTCAGCTTCGGTTCCGTAACACCAAAACTCGAAGGGCACCCCGGTTGATGCTACATTTTCAGGTGTTTTGGCCACCATTGAATCAATTTTCATGATGTCAAACACCTTGAAACCTGTGCTCCCGGTACGCGTGAATTTTCCTGTCAGCACCGCATACACAGACTCAGACATGTAATGACAAGGCGCTACTGCTTTGGCATATGCCGCATCGAGCATCTTGGTTTGATCTGTAATCTCGTACATCGTGTTTTGTTTGTAATCAATCATAGCAGAGCGCCCACTACTTTGCATAAACAAGCCCTTGATCTGAACCGTTCCTTCCAGGTTTTCAGCAGCCGGGTTTTCAGTGCCGGTTGTTGGGTTGCCGGCATCTTGTTTGGGAGTGTCTTTGCAGTGGGTGAAGCTCCCTGCCAGAGCCAAAAGCAATATGATGTTTTTCATGTAAAATTATTTTTAGTTCGCAAAGGTAGCTTGATTGTCCGTTTCAAAGAATCTAACAAAATGTAAAAGTCTAGATATCGTCTTTTTAACACGAAGTTTGTCAGACTGCTTACCTTTGCAGCTTCATTTTCTGTTTTTGGGCTACAATCCCCTGTAACATGAAGTTTTTTTACATCGCAAGTCAAATTTTACAACAATATGGTGGGCAGTCTAACCCAAAAGAGCGCAAAACTCAAGCGCATTTTTATTGAACCCAAACTTCCTGAAACCCTTAGTCCGCTCGCTGAGTTAGCCCAAAATCTTTGGTGGTCTTGGGATCATGAAGCGATCGAATTATTCAAAAATATTGATGCACAGGCATTTGAAGCGCATCATTACAACCCACTTGCTTTGCTCGATGAGTTGAGCACGGAGAAAGCGCAGGCATTAATTGCCGACAAGCAATTTGTTGCTAAAATGAAGCAGGTGCATGCCCGATTTCACGCTTATTTGAATGAAGCCCCGAAAAAAAAGCAACCCCAAATCGCTTATTTCTGCATGGAATACGGCTTACATCAGTCCTTACGACTGTATTCCGGTGGCCTGGGAGTACTCGCTGGAGATTATTTAAAGGAAATCAGTGACCGCAATGCCAATTTCATTGCAGTCGGCATGCTGTACCGCTACGGTTACTTTCAGCAGGGTCTTTCCATGAGTGGCGAGCAAATTCATACCACAGAGCCAGCTAAATTCACCCAACTTCCCATCCAACCTGTGCGCGACGAGCGCGGCGAATGGATAAAAATCCACGTCAACCTCAGTGGCCGCACCGTATGGGCAAAAGTGTGGGTGCTGCCAGTTGGCAGGATGCCGCTGTACCTGCTCGATACCGATATTGATGATAATGCCTGGGAAGATCGCAGCATTACGCACCAACTCTACGGTGGCAACAATGAACACCGCTTGAAGCAAGAGCTGCTGCTCGGCATCGGCGGGTTAAGGGCTGTCAAGGCCATGAAAATTGAACCAGACCTTTTCCACCTCAATGAAGGCCACGCCGCGTTCCTTGGCTTGGAACGCTTGCGCAACTACATGAAAGAGCAAGGTTTGTCGTATCCCGAGGCCCTCGAAGCCGTGCGCACCACCCAACTTTTCACCACGCATACCCCTGTTCCAGCTGGTCACGACACTTTTTCGGAGACCATGCTGAAGGAGTATATTTTCGAGTACACCTACGCGCTCGATGTTTCATGGGACGACTTGATGGGCCTTGGCAGGGTACACCAGGAAAACCATGACGAGCTTTTTAATGTGAGCCACCTCGCCATCCGTACTTCCCAGGAAGTAAATGGCGTTAGCCGACTCCACGGAGCCGTGAGCCAGAAAATGTTCCGCGAGCTTAACCCCGATTACCACCACACAGAAAGCCATATTGGATACGTGACCAACAGCGTTCACTTCCCCACCTGGGTCGCCGGTGAGTGGCTTGAATTTTACCAGAAAAAATTAGGGGAAGGAATATTGCAACAGCAATCGGACAAGAAAATTTGGCAAAAAATTCAAAAGGTTCCTGCTGCTGAAATCATGGACATCCGGCGCTTGCTGAAAAAACGCCTGCTCGATTGGGTGCGCAAACACCTCGCCGATGACCTGATGCGCCGTGGTGAAAACCCGCGCAGCACCTTTGAAATGGTGAACGCAATCAAAGATGGTGCCCTGGTTTTTGGTTTTGCACGCCGCTTTGCTACGTACAAACGCGCCACGCTGCTCTTTTCCAATGAAGCCCGACTGGCCGAAATTGTGAACAACCCCAGCAAACCGGTGATTTTCCTGTTTGCCGGTAAAGCACACCCTGCCGACAAAGGCGGCCAGGAGTTTATACGCCTTATTTATAACATCACCAAAAACCCGCTTTTCCGGGGTAAGGTTATTTTCCTGGAAAATTACAGCATGGAAATGGCCAAGCTGCTCACGCAGGGGGTGGATGTATGGCTCAACAACCCCACACGGCCCAAGGAAGCCTCCGGAACCAGTGGCATGAAAGCCGTGATGAATGGTGTCATGAACTTCTCCGTGCTCGACGGCTGGTGGTGTGAAGGCTATAAACCAGGTGCAGGATGGGCCTTGCCAGAGCTTGACACGTATGAAGACGCCAATTTGCAAAACGAGCTGGACGCAGAAACAATTTACAACCTGCTCGAAAACGAAATCGTCCCATCTTATTACGATCAGGATAAAAACGGTGTCAGCGAAAGCTGGGTGCAGCATATAAAAAATACCATTGCAGAAATAGCCCCCGAATTCGTCATGGGACGCATGCTGGACGACTACCAGTCTCGTTTTTATGGAAAACTCTGGGAACGCAGCCAGCACCTGCTTCGTGATAATTTCAAGGAAGTACGCGAGTTGACCGTCTGGAAAGCCAGGGTGAAAAACGCCTGGAAAGCCATCGAACTCATTGATTTGCAAGCCCCGGACACTTTTAACCGATCGCTTCCGCTGGGTTCAGCTTTTGAAGCCAGCGCTCGCTTGCACCTGCAAGACCTGTCACCCGCCGACCTCGGTGTGGAAGTGGTGTTTTACAAAAGAATATCGGAAGAGGAAATGGAGCTGATTTATACCCATGAAATGACGCTCAAAGATAGTCACGGTGCAGAAGCTACCTACGAATGCCATTTCAATCCCAGCACGGCTGGCGTGTTTGAGTATGGTTTCCGGGTGTTCCCGAAGCATAAGTTGTTGCCGCATCGGCAGGATTTTGGGCTGGTACGGTGGCTGTAGGAGTGCGGATTTTGGAATTCGGAATGCGGAATGCGGATTTTGGAATGCGGAATGTAGGGCTTGTCCTTAATGCAGTACTGGATTGCCTCAACGCGATTTATCGGTAGCGCGGCATTTATGCCAATGCCGTTGACTTAAGGAAAAAAGCGAGTGTGATAAGTGCGTAAATTTGAGTTGGAATAAATCAACCACTTACACACACCCGCCATGGCAACAAAATTAACACGTATATTGGAAGGCATGAAATCCTTTCTCCAGGAAGCCTTGAATTCACCGGAGAAGTATCTGTTAAGCGCTAAGTCTTTCACGCGTCGGCGTGTATTAAGTTTAGACAAATTGTGTTTTTTTCTAGTTTCGCAATCCAAGCGTTCTTTGAGTATCGAGCTGGATGAATATTTTGCTAGCTATGGGAAACTCCCTTGCACGAAGGGGGCATTGAGCAAGGCCAGGTATAGGGTTCTGTGGTGTTTGTTTAAGGATTGGCACCGTCATTTTATATCCTTGGTGTATGCTTCCCCAAAAGGTTTGTTGCGGTGGAAAGGCATTTTCCTAAAAGGGGTTGACGGGACGACCTTGTACCTGTTCAAGGACAGTGACATAGAAAAGGAGTTTGGCGGCCAATCCAACAAACATGGGCGCACCCCCATGGCGCGCGTTGGTTTGGAAGTGGCCCTGCTCAACGGGTATTGCACCCAAGCCCAGATACAGCCATATTTGACAAGCGAAAAAGTCTTTGCAGAAGCTTTTTTGGAGAATTCGAGTGAAAAAGACTTGCTCATTTACGATCGTAATTTTGCTGGTTTTGAGATGATTTTCAAACATTTGCACCAAAAAACCTTCTTTGTGATGCGGTGTACGACCAGTTTCAACCAAGCAGTTAAAAAATTTGTCGACAGCGGTGAAAAGGAGATAGAGACAGAATTTCCAATTCTAAAAAACATTGGAATTTTAAGAAAGCAAGGATATGAGGTCAATGCCCAGACAGTTGTCCGAGTGAGGTTGCTGCGCATTGATATTGGGCAAGACGAACCTGAGGTACTTATCAGCAACTTGATGTGCCCGAAGAAGTATCCACATGCTTGTTTTAAAGAAGTTTACAATTATAGGTGGGGAAGTGAGACCAAGTTCGACCAGATAAAGAACAAGCTCCAAATCGAGATATTTTCAGGCCATAAGCCACAGGCCATCTATCAAGACTTCTTTGCCACTATTATAGCTGCGAACCGCTACAATATGATCCTTCACCAGTGCGACCAAGAACTAGAACAGGTTAATAAAACAAAAAGCATTCCTGTGGCAATCAACCAAAATGTTTCAATCGGCCTGCTTAAACCACGGCTGATGCAATTGTTTATCGACAAAAAACCGAACAGCATACTCAAAGAACTGAAAAACCTTTTTTTGAACCATGTGGAGCTTGTGCGACCCGGAAGGATGTACCCTAGAACGAAAAGAGTCCAAGGGTTAAATGGAAAACATCAAACTTTCAAAAACTATCGAAGAGCATGCTAGATTCCTTCAGTCAACGGCATTGGCATAAATGCCGCGCTGCCCACTCACTTGATCGCTTTCCCTCGCGCCAGCACCCCATGATTGCCCTCTAAGCTCCACGAATACACCCCCGCCGCCAAATTCCGCACATCCAGCACCGCCCGTTCGCCCAGCACATCTACCCCAGCTACCACCCGACCCAGCGCATCCCGCAGCACAAAACGATACGCCCCAGCCGGCAGCCCCGGCACTTGCAGCTCCAGCCGTTCCCGCATAGGGTTGGGCCATACCTGCACTTTGCGGGCAGCTATTTCCGTACTGCTGCTCACAAGCTCCACTTCTGCTGTGGCGGTAGTGCTACAGCCGTTTGCATCGGTGACCGTGACCGTGTAGATGGCCGGCGGCAGGCCGCCGATGGTCATCGTGCTGCCGCTGTTGCTCCACGCGTAGGTGTTCGGGGCTGTGCCACCGCTGACATTGGCTGTGGCAATACCGTTGGGGCTTTGAATAGAACTTGAAGGCATGGTCAGGACGCTGGCTTGCAGCAGCCCCGGATCGCTGAGGGTGAAGGTGAAAGTGGCCGTGCAGCCATAGAAATCCGTGGCAGTGACGGTGTACATGCCTGGCCCGAGGCCCGTGAGCAGAGAATCACTGCTGCCCGTGGGCGACCAGAGGTACTGAAAAGGTGCTTTGCCGTTCACGGGCGCGGCGCTGATC
>Ga0105049_10007948_pt1 | contig 12292 bp, 11 predicted proteins | sample MAT06_FD_78087 | JGI IMG/M metagenome (GOLD analysis project Ga0105049, IMG submission 78087) | Freshwater microbial communities from Lake Fryxell liftoff mats and glacier meltwater in Antarctica - MAT-06 | ecosystem: Environmental > Aquatic > Freshwater > Ice > Liftoff microbial mat | place...
ACTACCAATAAAACACAGCATTTCTACTGGATTCATACTGTCCTGTGGTCTACCTTGTTGGGCTAACCACATATTGATGAGTTGATTTCCGTATTTATCAGGAAGCACGTCTGCTAACAACCCGGGTAAGCCTTTAAATGTATCATACGCTGCATTTTTATTTTTACGCAGTTCTGGGAAAGAGAATATTTGCTTTGCTGAGTTGAAAGGTAGTTTTAGTGGTGCTAGGTCCCATTTGCGTTTTTTGAATTTGGCATCATACTCGAAACTCGCCATTCCTGTTTTTTCATCCCAAGCCACTGCTCCAACAAGCTCACCCCATATTTTTACAAATGCTGTATTCATACTTATAAAACTATATTGTTTGATGTGTCTTCTGCTTTGCCACTAGCTCTTTTGCGTTTATTCTGCTCTATTTTAGCCAATGCCAAAGGGCTAACTGTTTGTTGAATACTAAAGACTTCCATTACATGCAGTTGATCTAATACTCTCAGCACTTGAATTATGGTGGCTAAAGTTACTGTTTCGCCTCTCTCCAATAAACTTAAGGTAGAACGACTAATACCAGCAGCATTTGCCAGCACATCTTGCGTTTTGTTTTGCTCCATGCGATGGTGTTTGATAAAAGCACCAATGTGTTCTGCCAACACATTATCGTTCATTGAATCCCAGTTTTTGAATGATATATCAGTCATAAAGTCAATTTTTATTTATTAGTGAATGATTACTCATGCAAAGATATCTTTAATTTTTGATAACCAATTATTATGAATGATAAATCATGCACTAAAGCCTATTTTAGTGTTTAACGAATGTTTTATCATTCATTGAATCCTCGAACTTGCTATATTATAAAACTCTGCAACAACACTTCCATCTTTCACTAGCAGATTATTTGGGATACTATCTCCAATAAGCATAATGGGTTTAAAATCTTTGTCTTGATAGCATTGTTTAAAGCCAGCTTTTAATGCCTCTACCCGAACTTCTTTTATTTTGGTTTGGCAGCTTCAATTTACACACTTCAAATAATTTAAGCAAACGCATGATGCGAAGTTTTTCTAAATCTACTTCGTTTTCAGGATTTGGCACATACCATTTCCCCAGTTTCATAATTATCCACTACCTGCAAACCAAATGATTCACCACTGTGATCGAAATCAAAGTTTCTTATCATCAATGGTAGCAACTGATTTTTGAAAAAGTTTATCGCTGCTCAAGCTCTTGTGTGTGACCAATGAAATACTCTTTAACTTTCAATTTGTTTTGGCAAAAAAAAGCTATTGCAATACTTTTTTTTATAATTTTACCTGCTGATTACTAAACACTTACATTTATTTATAATTATTTAAGATTTCTGTGTAAACCCTTTTTTAATTGGCTTCGTGTTTAGCTGCAGAAATCTTTAAAAACCTCACAACTATGAAAAAATTACTTACGCTCGCCATTGGCTTAATGATGGCAAACTTTTCAGTGAATGCGCAGAACTGCGATTTTACTTATACGGCAGATGCTTCAACAGGAAATTACACGTTTTTTGCTCCTTCAAACTTTTCACCTTTACTTTATTCTTTCTATTGGTCGTTTGAAAATGGGACTGTTTATGAAAATGGTATTAATCCCTCTCACACGTATGCTAATAATATGGCTGACAATGTAACTTTAAATGTACATCAAAATAGTCCTGATTCCATATTGATTTGTTCTAGCACAATGCAAATAATTATATTAGTCGATTCAAGTGGCACAGAGAATTGCTTTATTGAATATACACCAACTATTTCGCTTCCTTACACTTTCGGTTTTATTGTACCTGGAGCAACAGGACAAGTATTTTGGGACTTTGGGGACAATACGGGAAGCAACGAACTTAATCCAATTCATACTTTTCCAGGTTCAGGAACTTGGAGTGTTTGTGCAACGGTAGTTCAAGGCGGAATAACTTGTTACACATGCATTGATGTTTATATAGCAGGAGATACAACCATTGTTAATCCATCATGTAGTGCTGATTTCTACGCTTCTACATCCGCTTTAACAGGTTATTACATTCCAACGGGTTATGCAAATAATGATTCTTATTCTTGGGACTTTGGAGATGGTTCATCCTCATTAGAAATGTATCCTTATCACACCTATGAGGTGGCTGGTCTGTACGACGTTTGTTTATTGGTGTGGTCAGAAAACTGTTTTGAAAATTTTTGTCAACAAGTCTTAATACCTCAAACAAATGAAATTCCTATTGACAGTTTATGCAATGCCTATTTTGTAGTAAGTCAAGAAAATCCATTTGAAGTAAATATTGTAAATATTACAACAGGAAATGACCTAACATTTAGTTGGACAGTATCTTCAAGTTTCATAAGTGTTACAGGAACAGGCCCTTACCCAACAATTCAGGTTTCCGAAACAGGTTCATTTCTTGTATGCGTTACAGCAACTAACAGCGCAGGTTGTTCTGCTACTCTTTGTGATTCTTTGTTTGTTGCTGAAAATGGAAATATAGGTGGAAAAGTTAGTGCTGCAGGTTTTACCATTAATGTTTTAAGTCCTCAATTAATAACTGGTTATACGACTATGGGTATGAATGAAAGTGAACTTGAAAATGTTAGTTTTTATCCGAATCCTTTCAATGATGTGTTAAACATTTCCTCAAGTAGTTCGGATTTGAAAGGTTATGAAATCATTTCTATAGAAGGGAAAAAAGTTCAACAAGGAGCTATTTTAGGGAAATCTCAAACGGTAAATACTTCTGATTTAGGTAAGGGAATCTACTTATTAAATGTAATTGATAAAGCTGGAAACCAAAAAGTGCAAAAAATTGTAAAGAATTAAATATTAAAATTTAGGCTCTTCGTAAATTACGAAGAGCCTTTTAATTAGATGGAAAACCCACCACTCAAACTTTTAAAGCAATGCATAGGAAATGACCGAAAGGCTCATTTTGCTTTGTATGAATGGTGTTTTACCGATTTAATTTCTATTTGCAGAAGGTATTATAAGAATGATGATGAACTAAAATCAACAGTGAATATAAGTTTCCTAAAAATCATTCAGTCGCTTGATAGCATTATTCAAAAATATGAAGGGCTTGTTTTTTATCATTGGATGAAAAAAATTACGATTAACCAAGTGATTGACGAGTTCCGAAAAAATAAGAAATACAAAGAGGTAATTGATGTAAAAGAAGAGAACGAAATATTACGCTACCATAGCAGTTTTGCAGACGATAGTTTTAGTTGGAAAGAGAACGTTGCAGTTATACAACAAGCAATAGACAATCTACCAGCAATGAGTAAGGCCGTATTTAATTTGTATGTGATAGACGGCTATAAACACGAAGAAATTGGAGAATTACTGAATATATCAGCAAATACCTCTAAAGTGCATTATTTTAGAGCAAGGAATAAATTGCAGTTGATGTTAAGAAATGAAAAAAGTCTTTTGTAATGAACGAAAATGAAAAATATAAAATAGCTGAATTTTGGCCGGGGGCTGAAAAAATGCTAGATGATCATTTTAAAACGAAACAAAAAATCGGTTTAAAATACGGTCTTACCGCGCTTTTGGTTTTAATTACTGTAGGACTACTTTCTTGGTATTTTTTAACTGATTCTGCAGTTGAAAATAAAAAATTAGCAACTTCAACAAATCAAAAGATTGAATTAAATAACCCATCTGCTTCAACAGAAAATAGTGAAATAAATAAATCGGACGTTTCTATAAAATCATCTTTAAATAATACTGAAAATAATAAAGCAAATAATGCAGCATTTAAAAACGGAAATAATACTGAAACCAATAATGTAAATAATACTGAAATTAATAATGTAGTTAATAAAGTAAATAATACTGAAACCAATAATGTAAATAATACTGAAATTAATAAAGATAACAATACATTCATTCAAACTTCATCACCATCGCATTTAAATCAAGGAAATAAAAATAACATTCAAGAAAATTTTAAAAACAAAATTAATCCTGTTGCTGCAAATGCTGCAGGAAATTCTGAATCTATAATTAATTCTGCTCTAATTAACTCACTTTCAGATGGAGTTGGTTCATCGGCTTCTACCATCACAGCCGATGAATCTTCTCTAAAAGTTGGAAATAAAATGGCAGAAACGACAAAGAATAACAATAGCCCAAATTCAAAAAAGAATAGCAACCAAATAAATGGAAACGATGTGGCGACTACAAATTCCTCTTTTGTTCAGTTTAATAAATCATTCCAAACAAGCGAGTATGCAGTACTTTCTCCTTTAAAACCAAGTTTAACTCGAGAAGAGCTGGTTACTATTACTTCTACCCAAAAATCGCTTACTGCTGATTTTATTTGCTACACAAAAGCTAAAAACAAAGCAATTATAAGTTATCAATTAGGCGCAGGAATTTTTAATGTAAGTAAATCTTTAAGCGCTAGTGCTTACCCTAATTATGTGAGCAGAAGAAATTCCGAAGAAAAGGCCACAAACTATGCATCATGGATGTTAGGGGCAAAAATTCAATTCAACCATTTTGCATTTAACACAGGAATTGAATACAATAAATATGGGGAGAAAGTAAACTACAGCAACTGGATATTTGAAAATACGAATACAATTAACAATTCTTGGTCATACACTGCAGATAGTATTACAACGGTTTCTAATTATTACATTCAAGGAAATCAGTATGACCAAACCAACGTGCAATTTTTTACAGACAGCACTTTGGTTACAGACAGCGTAACGGTTTACGGACAAAAAGCTGCAGATGTAACTGAAATAAATAGTAGAACAATGATTTCTTATATTGAAATACCACTGGTAATAGATTATGAAATTTTTAAAACCAAACGTTTCTCAGCAGCTATTCGCACTGGAGTTTCTATTGGATTTGTGCAACAAAAAAGAGGATTTTATTTGGATGTAAATCAAGAAGAATTCAGAGATTTAAATACGTTTACCACTTTCCGAAGTACAATTTGGAATGCTAGAATTGGTGCAGACTTTAACTATTTTATAGCTCCTAAAACCAGCGTCTTTATTCGTCCTGAGTTTAGAACTAGTTTACAATCAACATTCAAAACCGAAGCGGGCATTCAACAGAAATACCGCGCATTCGGAGTGATGGTTGGAATTAGTAAGAGTTTTTAAATAGTTTTTTTTCTAAAGTCTTGTGATATCGCTTCACTAGTCTAAAAAAAATGCTCATTTACAAAAGCAAACTCCGCCTTTTGAGCCATAGTGCTACCAATTAGAAATCTTTTGGAATTTTATTTCAACTTAGCTTCTAAAGTAATTTCAATAGCTCCTAAAGCTTGGCTCACAGGACAAGTTGTTTTGGCATTGTTCGCAATTTCAATAAATTTTTCTGCTGTAATGTTTTCCACCTCACCTTCACAAACAAGATGTATAGAAATAATCTTAAAACCGCTACCTGTATTTTCTAATTTTAGTTGAGCTTCTGTGTTTAATTGTGTGGGAGGAAATCCGGCAGCGGTTAGCTGAAAACTAAGTGCCATTGTAAAACAACCCGCATGAGCAGCGGCAATTAATTCTTCAGGATTTGTTCCTGCTTTTCCATCTTCACTCACAAATCGTGCTTCAAATGAATAAGGCGTATCTTTTAAAACACCACTCGTAGAAGATAATGCTCCACTACCCTCTTTTCCTGTTCCGTTCCAAACGGCTGTTGATTTTCTTAACATAATTTTTAAATTGATTTATAATTGTTGGTTTAAATATTTTATTAATTCTTTTCAAAATAACAACTTATTTGAACACTTGTTTACACGTTTAATTTAATGAATTTCAGCTTAGATAAAATTCCTGATGCAATGTTGGAATTTCCACTTCCGCAAATCCTTTATGAATGAGTTTATTTTTGAAATTTTGTTGCACCTCGGGTTCTCCATGCACCAAAAACAATTGTTTCACTTGGGCTGGATTTTGACAAGCAATGAATTGACATAAATCGTCGTAATCGCCGTGTGCACTCATGCTACGCAATACACGAACTTCAGCATTTACTGTATATGGGTCACCGAAAAGTGTGACTTCTTTTTCTCCTCGCATTAATTTTCCACCTAATGAACGCGGTTCGCAATAGCCCACAATTAAAATGGTGTTATTGGAATCAGATATTGCACTTTTAATGTGGTGTTTTACTCTTCCAGCGTCTGCCATTCCTGATGCAGAAATTATGATACAAGGCTCTTTCCGTGCATTTAATTTTTTAGAATCTTCTAGGTCTGTAATGTATTGTAGGCGTTTAAAATCAAATGGTTCCGGGTCTTTCGTTCTAAACTGCTGAAACTTTTTGTTCAACTCGTCCATGTGTTCTTTTATAATATTGGTGGCTTCAACAGAAAGCGGCGAGTCTACAAAGAAATCAAGTTCAGGAAGTTGTTTATCTATTTCTAAACGGTTTAATGTATAAACGATTTCCTGTGTTCGGCCTACACTAAAAGAAGGAATTATTAATTTTCCTTTTTTATGAATGCAAGTATCGATGATTGCTTCAAGCAGCTTTTGTTCAGTAATGTGAACATCTTCATGCAAGGAATCTCCATAAGTAGATTCTAATAACAAATAATCTGCTTGGGGAAATTTTTCTGGAGAACGCAATAACTCATCGTTATAGCGACCAACATCACCGCTAAAAGTAAGATGCGTTTGTTTTCCATTTTCAGTAATTGTTAAATGCACGGCTGCGCTTCCAAGTATATGTCCTACATCGGAATATTGAAATTTAACGGAATCATTTAATTCTTTTACTTCATGGTAACTTACTTCTTCAAAATGTTCTAAACTTGTATGTGCATCTTTAATTGTATAAAGCGGTGATATTGGTTTATCGCCTTGTCTGGCTCTTTTCTTATTAACGTAAAATGCATCTTGCTCCTGAATGTGCGCAGAGTCTAAAATTAGAATTCTTGCAAGGTCAAAAGTGCCTGGTGTGCAGTAAACTTTACCATTATAACCATCTTTTATTAATTTGGGAATGAGTCCACAATGGTCTATGTGCGCATGCGATAAAATTAAATAATCTACTTCTGAAGGAACAAAACCCCACTTTAAATTTAAAAGAGCTGCTTCTTTTGGGTTTCCCTGAAACATACCGCAATCAAGTAAGATTTTAGTTCCGTCCTTTAATTCTAATAAATGCTTGCTACCAGTAACCATTTGGGCAGCTCCGTGAAAAGATATTTTCATGTGGTAAGTTTATTGTTATAAAAAGGCAATGTACGATTTACCTAAGTTATAATTAAAATATAACTCATTTATTTAATTCAGTTTTTTAGGTTTTCCATTAAATTTCACCGATAGCATAGCTGTATTCGTCCAATTTCATTTGGAATAAAATGCTTCAATTTATTGAATGCTGCGCTCCCGGTAGAGCCAAATACCGCTTTGCGGCGCGTGGAATTGTGTGGGGCAAGCAAAGAGTATGGGTGAAAACGGGAAAAAGCGCCCAAAAAATAAATATTTAATGAGAAGAAAGAATTCTAAATTTACAATCTTTTAACTTTACAAATATTTTAATCATCTAATTATAAAACCAAAATTATTATGAAAAATAAAATCTTTTTTGCAATGGCGTTATTCGCTGTAAGCAATGCCGTAGCTCAGAAAAGCTGTTGCCAAAAAGCGAATGCTACTGAATCATTTGCGCTATTAACACAGGACGAAAATTTTGTAAACACGCATTTGGCACCGCTTCCATTTACATTGGTAAATCCAATGGGCAAGATGGTAAACTTCAAAACTCCCGATGGAAAAGAAAGTGCGGCGTATGAAATAAAAGCTGCACAACCTACTAATAATTACGTATTTGTAATTCACGAATGGTGGGGTTTGAACGATTATATAAAACAAGAATCTGAGAAAATTGCAAAAACTTTAGGAAATGTAAATGTAATTGCCTTGGATTTGTATGATAAAAAAGTGGCCGATAACAGAGATTCTGCTGCAAAATATATGCAAGGTGTAAATTCTGAAAGGGCTGAAAATATTATAAAAGGAGCTTTGGCAATGGTGGGAAATAAAGCAAATATTGCCACAATTGGTTGGTGTTTTGGCGGAGGTTGGAGTATGCAAGCCGCATTATTAGCGGGAAAACAGGTGAAGGCTTGTGTTATGTATTATGGTGCACCAGAAGAAAAAATGGAGCGCATTAAAACATTAAATGCGCCTGTTTTATTTGTTTGGCCAAGTCAAGATCAGTGGATAAATAAAATGATGGTTAGCACTTTTGAAAATAATATGAAAGCGGCGAATAAAAGTTTGCAAGTAAAAACGTATGACGCAGACCATGCATTTGCAAATCCAAGCAATCCTAAGTATAACAAAGCTTTTGCAGATGATGCTTTTAAAAATGCAACTGAATTTATTGCCTCAAATTTGAAATAAATAGTATTTAATTTTCAAAAGCCGCTTTTGCATTTTCGAAGCGGTTTTTTTTTGGGGAATCTCTAAAATCGACGTGTATAATATGGTAAAGCTATATTTATAAAATTGAATTTGCTAAAGAAGAAATAGAAATTAAAATATAAACAATACCCATTATTGCATTCAATGTTCTGATATTTAGCTTAAAATAGTTCATTATATTTTTACCAAAATACATATACGTCAACATTGCCAAAAGTGAGCCGAGAGCGTTACACACCAAAAATAGTAAAAGATTGGTAAATGAATTTTCAACTTCTAAAAATGGATTCACAATTAGTCCTATAATTAACCAAAAGGGAATTTGTTGTGGATGAAAGATGATACTGATTACGCCTCTTTTTAAGGTATTTTTATGCGAAGTTTCTTGCTCTTTCCTTTTATCCATTAACATCCAAATTCCCATAATAAAAATAAAAATAAATGATACTATTTCAATTCCTGAAAAGAGAGAAGTATTATTTTTAATTGTCGCTAATAATGAAAGCGTTAGGTAACAATAAATACTTTCGAAAATCAAAATTAATGAAAGTATATAAATTAATAATCGGTACTTTTTTGTTGTGTATAAATCGAGTACCATTAAATTGATATTTCCAGGGAAAATATAACCATAAAATCCGATAGGAATTCCGATTAAAATCATGCTCTTGCTATTTTAAGTTTATAGGCTTTTTCGAGGTTGCGGGTTTCTTTAAAAGAAGCATACGTCATAAATTCTTCCCCTTTTTGTTTGTTTGCTTTTGCAGCATCAAACATCATTTTGTAATGCGTAGCCAATACTTTTTGCGCTTCGAAGAAAGAAAATTGAGGGTCGTAAATATGCGCTGGCTCTGCTCCTGCTCCATTCAATTCTAGGATTGAAATATTTTTTCCTGCTTTCAAATCTTCAATACTCGTGGTTCTTAAATCGAATCTTCCAAAATAAAATCCTTTTATAGATTTACTAATCCTATCAAATACCTCATTTAATTGTGAATCGATAATGTGCTCGTAATTTTGAAACTCAGCACCCAAAACATGATTTCCATAAGGAACTAAAACCTTTTCTTCGTTTTCTAAAAGAATCTCTTTAAAGTGAATATCGACAGAATTTTTTAAACGATGATAATGCAAAAATGCTCTATCGTTTTTCAAAATTAATTCTTCAATTGTAGAAATTCCATCACCAATAATAGTGAGCAACTTTTTGTATGTTAAAGATGTGATGCTTCCTTTGTTGCTATTGGGATTTCTGTAATAAAATAGACTGAATTCTAAAGGATAGTCAATGTATTGTTGGATTAGAAAATCAATTCTAGTATTTTCTCGATATTGAATTAATTCCATTTGATTATTTATTTTTTGAACACACCAACCACGTTCGCCACGGTCGGGCTTTGCAATTATGGGGAAACTTAATTCGGAACCATTCATTAGAGTTAAAATATGCTCCATATTTAAGGACTCTTCAATAAATAAAGTTTTGGGGTAATATTTAGTGGGAATTAATTCGAATATTTTATTCTTACTTTCGAAAAACATTCCACCAGTTTCAATGGAAGGATTTGCAGCAGAGAAAAAGAAGAATGATTTTGCTTTTATTGCCAAGTAGAGGTAATAGAAACTCACTGGAAAATACACTATCCACATCGGCCAATATTCCCAATTGAATATTTTAATTGAACTTCTGCGCAAAGCAAAATATAGTTTTGAATTTTTCATACTATTATTTGATGATCCAAACATCTTCTTCTATCACGATTGAAAGTAGGGTGATTATCTAAGGTTTAATTTGAAAAGATTACTTGGCATAAAAATTAAGTTCAGATTTCTCTTCTAATAATTGAACAATATGCTGTGCAATATCAACTGCTACTTCGGTTTTTAATTTTTGTTCGAACTGTAGAATTGATTCATCGCTTTTAATAATTTGAATGCGGTTGGTATCATAACCAAATCCGCTTCCTGCTTCGGTTTGTAAATTTAAAACAACACTATCGAATTTCTTTCTTTTTAATTTTAAAATGGCATTTTCTACACCATTTTCTGTTTCTAATGCGAAACCAATAAAGACTTGATTTTCCGTTTTATTTTGAGAGATAGTAAAAGCAATGTCGACATTAGGAACTAAATTTAATTGCAGCTTATTTTCTTTCTTTTTTATTTTTTGAGTTGCAATATGTTCGCATTTGTAATCGGCAACTGCTGCAGTAAATACAATTACATCAGCGTTTTTAGCAAGTTTTTGCGTTGCTTCCAGCATTTCGTCGGCACTCACAACTTGTATTATTGAAGTACTTGGCAGTGTAGTTTTAATTGAAACGGGGCCAGAAATAACTGTAACATCAGCACCTAATTGATACAAAGTTTCGGCAATGGCGTACCCCATTTTTCCGGTAGAATGATTTGAAATAAATCGAACTGGATCTATTGCCTCTCTTGTTGGTCCTGCGGTGATTACAATTTTTTTTGAGGCTAAATCTTTCGTATTCATATTTCTTAGTTTTTAGTCGGTTTTAACAGTTGATCTTTAAATTCTAAATTCAGAAATCAAGCAATTTTCAGAATTTGTTTTAAGAGAAAGATTACTTAATTGATAGGAGTGTGTTGAAAAATCATAATAATTAAATGTCGCTTTTTTGCCATCAGATAATTCTAAAAAGGAGTAGCTAAGCGTTTTTACGAGTTCATTTCTGTTCATTAAAAATCCATTTTGATTTTCTTTGAAAGTTTCAAAAAAGTGTAAAACAGAAGTTTTTGAAATTCGTGGATGTTTAACCATCCAATTATTAAATTTCTCTTCTCGTTCGATTTTGGCTTCGGAATTATATAATGTTGAAGATGAAAAAATATGAGGAATACTTTCATCTAATAAATATCTGAATTTATTTTCCCCATCCCAAATCAATTGAAACAATTTATTCTCGCTCCACATAACTAATGTAAATGGTTCTATATTATTCATTTCTAATAAATTCCAATCGATAACAGGTAATGAAGAAGCCAATAATTGGTTTACAATAATTCCTCTGCTTAGAATATATTTTTCATTTTTTTGATGATTTTCAAAAGCTCCATTTAAAAGAATAATTACATTTCTAAATTCATTCACACCAATCCAGGTTCCGCCAGCTAAAGCATCTTTTGGTGCTAAGTAATTAATATTTAAAGTGTTGTATATTTTTGGCAGAATAGCTTTCGGTCTCACAGGACTTTCATCTCTTAAAGAAACAAATACCTTTTTGTTGTTTTTAGGAATAAATATAACGGTACACATGATTAATATTTTTATTAATTTAAAAGTAATTTAAACTTTACTTAATTTTTCTTTGAATTTTAAAGTTGAATACGCCATTCCAAAATCTGGGTCTACTCCATTTAATTGCATTTCTATCAATGCCACTTTAATTAAAGCAAAATGGTGAATGGTATGTTCAGTATTGTAAACAATTTCACGAAAAAATTTAGTCGCAACCGTATCTGAAATTGGCGAAGGTGTATTTCATTTAATAACTTTTCTTTCTAAAAAATTAAGGTAGCGCATTCAAATTTTATTTTAAAAGGAGAGTAAAAGTATACGAAATTTTTATTTCATCAGTTTTTAACATTTTAATTGAATGAAAATTTTAAAAATTTGGGCGCCCGGGCGGGTGCTCCGCGCTACACGGTAGCTTGCTTCGCCCCCTGGCGCGGCATTCTGCGCAGTTTGTACCATATTGCATCGCAAAATAATACAACGGAACTTAATTTTATCATGAAATTTCACTTTTCAACCGATTAACTTATCTTACATGCTCAAAACCGAATTATTAATTATATGAAATTGAACGAGTTGAGACCAAGAAAGGCATTAAATAAAGCCTTTTTAAAAG
>Ga0105049_10007949_pt1 | contig 12291 bp, 7 predicted proteins | sample MAT06_FD_78087 | JGI IMG/M metagenome (GOLD analysis project Ga0105049, IMG submission 78087) | Freshwater microbial communities from Lake Fryxell liftoff mats and glacier meltwater in Antarctica - MAT-06 | ecosystem: Environmental > Aquatic > Freshwater > Ice > Liftoff microbial mat | place...
GTATCATGCGCGCATGCTCCACGACTTCCTGACTACGAATCACAACGAACTGATCGACCGCTGCCGCGCAAAAGTGGCAACGCGGTTTGAGGCGTCCATGGCGCCTTCGCCGGTTGAGCACGGCGTGCCGACGTTGCTGCAGCAGATCGCTGAAACGTTGCGTCGTGAGCAACTGACGCCCAGGCGTGAGGTCGCAGGGACAGAGCCTGCACCTGCACCGACTGAGATTGGTCGCGCCGCCGCCTTGCACGGCACCAAATTGCAACGCCTGGGTTACAGCATCGATCAGGTTGTCCACGACTACGGTGATCTATGTCAGGCGGTGACCGAGCTCGCCGTTGAGCGCAAGGAGCCGATCTCAATCGATGAATTCCACACTTTCAACCGCTGCCTGGATAACGCCATCGCCGATGCGGTTGCTGCCTTCGGCGTTGCCCGCGAGAATCGTATCGAGGCCCAGGCGCAGACCATGCACACCCGTCTCAAGGGATATTCGGACGAACATCGGCGCCTGAGCTACGTTGCTATCGAGGCCTTCACCGCGATCCGGTCCGGCAATGCGGGGGTGAGCGGTGCCACCGGCAACCTGCTCATGCATACGCTGAGTGAAATGCAATCTCTGGCGGATCGGAGCTTGCCGCAGGTGCATTTGATTTCCCAGGCGACAGCGGTGACCTCGCGCTGACAGAGAAATTCGCGACCGTGAAGTAAAGGATACGGAAACTACCAATATCCCATTTTTGGACGGCACTGGCGGGCGCATTGCGTCGTTGTTACGCGGTTGTGTGGTCCGCCACACGTCACCCGTAACGCCTAGCACTGCATCCCCCCAGCACAGCCAAAAAAGCGACATTGACAATTTCCGCATCCCTAAAACGGTGTTTGACCTACATACGTAGCAGCTCAACCACATTACGGTTTCGGTGCCAGCTACGAATGACGATAAAAAGGACCGCAATTCTCTCTGAATGAGCGGTTTTCTGCGCTCGTCCCGCAAGCGCATTTGCGTGATCTGCCTCCAGGACCTTTCCATGTTTCGACAGGAGGTGACCCGTGCGTGTGCGCAACCAGCAATTGACACAATTACTTTGTTGCTTACAGCAAGACGCCGACGGCTGCGGATTTTCGATTCGATACCCAATCTATCCCGACCTGCGGCCCCAACCGTGGCAGCCCCGCGCTTCAGCCAAGGCAACCAAGGTATTTAGCGGCTGCACTTGCGGCAAACCCCTACAGTTTTCGCGATCTCCCCGCGTTAGCCTTGTGGCCACCGCAGTGAACCCCACGAAGCACCTCAGGTGGTTAGCGTGCGTTGGCATTAAGCAGATGAACCAATTCGTGCGGCCAAACTCATGAATACTATCCCAGCCGCCAAGGCGAAAGCAGTGAACAAAGCCCTTTCTGGTATTGCTGGCTTCGATGAAATCACTGGCGGTGGCCTGCCGCGAGGCCGCACCACATTGTTGGTCGGTGGGCCGGGCTCGGGTAAGACTATTTTCGCCATGCAGTTTCTGGTGCACGGCGCGGAACGCTGCAAGGAACCGGGCATCTTCGTCGCCTTCGAGGAGCGACCGGATCGCATCGTCGCCAATTTCGAAGGCTTCGGCTGGAAGCTGGCTGACTTGCGGCGGAAAAAATTGTTCTTTCTCGACGCCGAGCCCGCACCCGACTTGATTCAGTCCGGCGACTTCGACCTTGGCGGGATGCTGGCCGTGCTGGGAGCGAAAGCGAAGGAAATGGGTGCGCGGCGCATTGTGTTCGACGCGCTGGACATTCTGTTGACGCTATTGCCCGACGATACGACCAGGCGCCGTGAGGTTTATCGCCTGCACGCGTGGCTATTGGCCAGCGGCATGACTGGCCTGATCACCGCCAAGGATGACGACGGCGAAGCCAGCGCCACCAGCAAACAGCCATTTGGCTTCATGCAATTCATGGTCGATTGCGCCGTTGTTCTCAATCACCGCGTCATGCAAGGCGTGTCGCAACGCAATATGCGCGTGCAGAAATACCGCGGGTCCGCGTTCGACGAAAACGAATCGCCCTTCCTCATCGGCAAGAACGGATTTGAAGTCGCCGTTTCGCGCCAGCTCGGGCGTGGCATCCTCAATGTCAGCAAAGAACGCCTGTCCAGCGGCGTGGCGCGGCTCGATACCATGCTGGGCGGCGGTTACTATCGCGGCGCATGCGTGCTCATTACCGGTTTGCCCGGCACCGCCAAGACGACACTGAGCGGCGCATTCGCCGAGGCGGCCTGCAAGCGCGGCGAGCATACCCTCTTCGTCAGCTTCGATGCTGAATCGAATGAAGTGGTACGGGACCTGGCCTCTGTCGGCATCCGGCTGGACCGGCAGATAAAAAGCGGCCAACTACGCATGATTTCTGCCCGCACCGTGACCGGCAGCGCAGAAACCTTTCTGGTACGCATCAAGGCGTTCGCCAAGGAGCACCGGGCGCGATGTATCGTGATCGACCCCGTATCCACGTGGTCTAAATCTGGTGACGGCAACAGCACGCATAGCGTGGCCGAACGCCTGATCGACTGGTCCAAAGCGGAAGGCCTGACCCTGTTCTGCACCAGCCTGCTCGACGAAATGTCCAGCCCAAAAAGAGTCGGCACCGCAATTCAGATTTCGACGCTTGCCGATACCTGGATTCACCTCAACTATCTTGAGCAGGCGGGCGAGCGTAACCGCAGCCTCTCTATCATCAAGTCGCGTGGCATGGCGCATTCGAACCAGGTGCGCGAATTAGTCCTTGGCGATGCAGGCGTCACGCTTGCGGATACTTACTCGGCAGGCGGCGAAGTGTTGATGGGAACAATGCGGTGGGAGAAAGAAAGTGCCGAACGGGTCGCAGCCGAGGTCAACGAGGTCGCCGCGCAATTGAAACGTGTCCGCCTCGATGCCGAGGAGGCCGAACTGGAAGTGCGCGTCAAGTCACTTCAGGTCGAGCTGGAGGCGAAACGGGTGGAAAAGGTGTTGCTGGTGCGTACCGCGAAGAGCCGCGAAGGGGAATTGTCGCGGGATCGCACGCACGTCGAGGGCCTGCGTGGGGCGGATGCCATTGCCCCTGTTCGGAAAGGCAAACGGTGAGCCGTCGGGTGAAGTTCGAGTTCCGGCTGTACGTAGCCACTGATGCGCAGAACTCGGTGCAGGCAATCAACAATCTGCGTGCGTTTTGCCACACCTACCTGCCTGAGCGGCACGAGATCGAAGTCGTGGACGTGTATAAGGAGCCCAAGCAGGCGCTCGCTGACGGCATTTTCATGACGCCCACACTCCTCAAGCTCGCACCGCTGCCAACGCAACGCATCGTCGGCACGCTCAAGCAGACACAAACCGTGCTCAATGCGCTTGGAATAGAGGGTTTCGCGTCATGAGGCAGCAATTTTCCGTGCCTACGTTGGATCAACCGGCGGAAATCTCTGCATTGATCGAGACGCTGTTGCAGACCGAGCAGCGCCTGGCCGAATTGACGGCAGGTGAAGTGGACACCGTGTCGGATCATCAAGGTCGGACGGTGATGTTGCGGCACGCTCAAACTGCGCTGCGCGACAGCGAAACTTTCAAGCAGGCGGCCATTCTTGATGCACTGCCGGCAATGATCGCACTACTGAATGCGCAGGGCGATATTGTTGCCGTGAATGCGTCATGGCGAAGTTTTGGTGCCGCCAATGGCTTGCTGAGTCGTGACAATTGCGTAGGCGACAATTACCTCGACGCTTACGATGTCAATTCCGGCAATGATGCCAGCGAGGCTTCACAGGTCGCCGCTGGAATCCGCTCGGTGCTATCTGGCCGATCGCAACGTTTTTCCATCGAGTATCCCTGCCACTCGCCCATTGTGCAGCGCTGGTTCCTGCTGACGGTCACGCCACTTTCCGAAGAGCGCGCAAACGGCGCAGTGGTAATGCATCTGGACCTCACCGCCGAACGGCTCGCCGCTAAATCAATGGCGGAAAGTGATTTGCGCTTTCGCCAAATGGCGGACCACATTACCGATGTGTTCTTTCTGCAGAGCCTCGACAGCACCGAAATCTACTACGTGAGCCCGGCCTTCGAGCACATCTGGGGCCGGTCCTGCGCAAGTCTGTATGCGAATCCGGTGTCGTGGACCGAGACCATCCATCCTGATGATCGCCACTACGCGCTCCCGCAAACGCGCGAGAGCGGCGGGGCTGGATTCGACTACGAGTACCGCATCATCCGTCCCGATGGCGAGATTCGCTGGATACAGACTCGCGGCTTTCCCATTCTTGACGCTGCCGGCGAACCCTATCGGACGGCGGGTGTTTGCACCGACATTACCGAGCGCAGGCAAGCGGCCGACGAGGTTCGGCGTCTCAACGCCAGTCTGGAACAGACGGTTGATGAGCGCACCGCCGAGCTGCAAGCGGCCAACAAGGAACTCGAGGCCTTCGACTATTCCGTCTCGCATGACCTGCGGGCACCGATCCGGCATGTCGAAGGTTTCAGCGCACTGTTGATGGAGCAATACGGCGACACGCTGGATGCGCAAGGCCGCGATTACCTGCAACGAATTCGCGACGCTGGCAACAGAATGGAGCAACTGGTTGGCGATCTGCTGGCGCTGTCGCTGATTTCGCGCTGCGATATGCACCGCACTAAAGTTGACATGAGCGCGCTGGTGCTAGTGGTTTTGGACGAACTGCAGAAGACTGAGCCGGAACGTCAAATCGAATGCGTCGTCATGCCCGGCCTCAGCGCGAACGTGGATCGTGGCCAACTACAAATCGTGCTGGAGAATCTGCTCGGCAACGCCTGGAAATTCACCGGCAAGCGCAGCGGTGCAAAGATCGAAGTCGGCTGTCACGGCACCGACGCCGAACCGGTTTTCTATGTTCGCGACAACGGCGCGGGCTTCGATGCCGACTATGCGAGCCGCTTGTTTGCCCCCTTTCAACGGCTGCACAAACAGAGCGAGTTCAAAGGCACCGGCATCGGCCTCGCCACGGTGAGACGCATCATCACCCGCCACGGCGGCAAGGTCTGGGCCGAAGGCAGCGTCGACAAGGGGGCAACCTTTCGTTTCACGCTGCCTTTATGAACGGCTTGCGCGCCGATCAGAAATTTGGACGACGGAATTATATTCGTGCAGGCGTCGCAAATTGGCTCCTTCCACTGCAGTCGTGGGGGAAGATTGGGGTGGGGGAGTGCCGGTTCGGGCCTCGCCAATTCATTTGCGCTTCGCCCCCATCCCAACCCCGTTGCCGGGGGAACAACCACAAGGGTTGCGCCGGGAGTCAACCAGCGGCGCATATTTCTCGGTTACCCTCCCTATTGACAACCACAAGGGTTGCGCTGGGAGGCCAACCTGCATCGCAACAGTTCTCTGCCGCCCATAGAAGCTCCAACCAACGTAGACGCCATTTGGCGCGCCTCCCCGACAACAAATGTGCCAAAATCCCCGCCAGTGCTGGGCCTTACTCACAACATAAGCCAGGTAGCAATCCTTCATATGCCACGATTTAAACGTCTCGCTGGGTTGAATGCACGTCAAGTAGCGGTTGCTACGGCGCTGTTTTGCCTGGTGCTGATAGCGGGCTTCTGGCTGGCCGCTTTTCTGGTCACCGAGCGCGAGCGCATCGAAACCATCGAAGCGGAAAAATTACAGAACGCCAACCTGGCAATTGCGTTCGAAGCCCACAGCGTACGCATCCTGAAAAACGTGACGCTCATTCTCAACATGGCGCAAAGAGAATATCGCCGTGACCCAAATGCATTGAAGCTTGAGCAGTTCGCCGCTGACATCGGCATCGATACTGGTCTCGTTGAATTCCTGGGCATTGCTGATGAAACCGGCAACGTCGTCGTCGGTCCGGCCGGCGCTGCGCCTGTCACAGCCGCTGGCCGCGAGTACTTTCGCCATCATCAGCTGACGGCGGACGAGCGTATCTTCATCAGCAAACCGGTGACGGGCCGCACGTCCGGAAAATGGACCATGCACGTCACGCGCCGCTTAAACAAGCCCGACGGCTCGTTCGGCGGCGTGGCCATCGCTGGACTCAATCCTGCCTTCTTCACCGACTTTTTTCAGCCGGCGGATCTGGGCCAGCGCAGCGCTGTCTTGTTGACCGGTTTTGATGGCGTCGTACGAACCCGCAAAGCAGCAGACCGCACGACCTTCAGCGACGATCTGAGCAAATCGCCGCGTTGGCAAAAAATGCTGGCCGAACGCGTGCAGCATCCCGAGGGTACTTTCGTCTCGGTAAGCGTTGTCGACGGCACACGACGCATTTACGGTTTTCGCGTTCTTAAGGACTATCCACTCGTCGCAACGGTGGGGACTTCATATGACGAAGCGCTGGCAATGGCCAACCAGGCCGCTCGCGCCAATTATCTCGCCGCACTGATTGCGACACTGCTCACGCTCGGTTTCGGCACCAGCGTCGTTGTGCTATTGCGCAGTCATGATCACGATGTGGCTAAACTGGCCAAAAGCGAGGCGCGATTGCGCGCCACCTTCGATCAAGCCACCGTCGGTATTGCGACCACCGATATGGCGGGCCATTACCGGGAAGTGAATCGTAAATTCTGCGACATGCTCGGCTACAGCACGACCGAGCTGGTCGGCGCTAGCTATCTGAAATTCAGCCCACCAGGAAGCGCAGGTGACGGTCCGCTGGTCGGCGGGCGGCTGCTCGCTGGGTCATCGGGCGATGGCATCAGCTCTGCGGAGCATCGCTTTATTCACAAGGATGGTCATATCGTCTGGGTGATGTTTTCCACGGCACTGGTGCGCGGACCTACGCAAGACACTAGTTATTTCGTTAATGTATTCGAGGACATCAGCGCGCGGCGGCTCGCTGAACGTCAGTTAAGCCTGTTGGAAAAGTGCGTCGCGAGAGTCAACGACATCGTCATCATTACCGAGGCTTCGCTGCTCGATGAACCGGGTCCGCGGATGGTATTTGTCAATGATGCCTTTGAACGACTCACCGGTTACACGCGCGAAGAAGTGCTCGGCCGATCACCGCGCATGCTGCACGGCGCGCTCACCAGCCGCAACGAGCTCGACCGGATCCGTGCGGCACTGACCGACCGCCGTGACGTTCGTGCCGAATTGATTAACTACGCGAAAGACGGCCGGACCTACTGGCTGGAGATCGATATCGTGCCGATCATCGACGATTCCGGGACGCTTACCCATTTTGCGGCGGTACAGCGCGATATTTCCGACCGTAAAGTCGCCGAAGCCAACATCGGCCACATCCAGCGCGCCCGCGAGACCCTGAGCCGGTGCAGCGAGGCGCTGCTCCGCGCCGACGACGAGCAGACATTGCTTGAGACGATTTGCGAGATTGCGGTGCAGGCGGGCGGATTCAAGATGGCCTGGGTCGGCTATGCCATGCAAGACGAAGCCATGCGCATTGTCCCTCAGGCCCACGCCGGGTACGACGCGGGCTACTTTATTGACCTGCCGGTTAGCTGGTCGGCTGATATTGACGTAGGACGGGGTCCGGCAGGCATCACCGTTCGGAGCGGCGAGCCGGTGGTCATCGCTGATATCGCCAGCGCTTCTCACTTCCTGCCGTGGCTGGAGATGGCGCAAAGCCGCGGCTACGCTGGCGTCATTTGCCTGCCGCTAAAGTACGAACTAGATACCATTGGCTTGATGGTGCTCTACATGGCAGAGGTGCGCGAAATTGGCGCCGAAGAATTGCGCTTGATGAAGGAAATGGCGCACGAACTCGGCTATGGCATCACGATGCTGCGGGTTCGGGAAGAACGTCGGCGGGCGCAGGAGGAAATCGTCAAGCTCAATGCCGGGCTGGAGGATAGCGTGCTGCAGCGAACCACACAACTGCTGACCGCCAACAAAGAACTCGAAGCATTCACCTATTCGGTCTCGCACGACTTGCGCGCACCGTTGCGCGCCATGGACGGATTTTCGCAAGTGTTACTAGCCGACTACAGCCCGGCATTACCTGCAGACGCACAGCGCCTGCTTGGTGTCATCCGTCGCAATGCCACGCAGATGGGACAGCTTATCGACGATCTGCTGGCGTTCTCGCGCATCGGTCGAGGCGAGCTGGAGCTGGTACCCGTGGATACCAACGCGCTGGTGGAGTCGGCGCTCGATGTGGCGCTGAATCTCACTCCGGACCGGCGTCATCAGGTGCACATCGAATCATTGCCGCCGTGCGACGCCGACGCTGCGCTGCTCAGGCAGGTCTGGATCAATCTGTTCTCCAACGCGCTCAAGTACACCGGCAAAAGCGCCGCGCCACGGATCGACGTGGGAAGCACAGAAATAAATGGCAACACGGTGTTCTTTGTGCGCGACAATGGGGCAGGCTTCGATATCCGTTATGCTCACAAATTGTTCGGCGTCTTTCAGCGGCTGCACAGTGTCGCCGAGTATCCCGGCACCGGTGTCGGGCTCGCCATCGTGCAGCGGGTGATCAGCCGCCACGGTGGTCGCATCTGGGCTGAGAGTGAAATCGGTCACGGGTCTACCTTCTTTTTCTGTCTGGCAGAAAGCGCTCAACATGAATGACATGAATGTCGCAAGAAATATGGAAGTATTGCTCGTCGAGGATAGCGAAGACGATCTGGAGCTGACGCTGCGCGCGTTCAAGCGCGCCAGCTTCACCAATGTGATTCACGTCGCGCGCGACGGCGAACAGGGGCTGGATTTCCTGTTTTGCCGCGGCAACTATGCCGACCGCGAATTCAAGGACGCGCCCAGACTGGTCCTGCTCGACCTTAAGCTTCCCAAAGTGGACGGGCTCGAAGTGCTGAAGCAAATCAAATCCGATCCGCGCACCAAATCGATCCCGGTCGTCATGCTGACCTCTTCGCGCGAACAATCGGACCTGATCGAAAGCCAGCGCCTCGGCGTTAACAGCTACATCGTCAAGCCGGTGAGCTTCGATGCATTCAACGAAGCGATCCGGCAACTGGGGTTTTACTGGCTGCTACTGAACGAGCATCCGCAGATTTGAGCGTTTGCTAACCTGAGGTCGCGGGGTGCAAACCTCTACAGAATGCACACGCTGCAAATTGTTGTCATTTCAAACCCGGCTTCATCAGGTGAGAAATCTGCTTTTGCAGTGGTGTATTGAGGAACCCGAGAAGCAGATTTTGCTCCTTCCCCCGGCAACGGGGGAAGGTTGGGATGGGGGCGATGCTTACCCAATGTCCCACGCTGGATTCACACCCCCATCCCTGCCTTCCCCCCCAACTGCGGGGGAAGGAGTAAAACCGCAACCCAGCCATTTTCCGAGCGCCCACTGGCGGCAAGCACATACAGAATTATTTCTGTAATTAAATGGCAATGACATCGCGATTCTGTTTGCTAGCGGTGCGAGTGCGATTCAGCGGACAGGCAAAACTTGTTAAAACCCAGCAATAGCGCGGACTTCGGCGCATTTTCAGCCTACAACCCCCGTCAGTGCTAGAGTTTGCCGCCCAGCAACCCCCGGGCAACACAACCGCCTAAGAATCCGCCCGATCCACGCTGATCACGCCGTGACGCACCGCATACAGAACAAGCCCGGCGACGTCGTGAATATCGAGCCGCTCCATCAATGCGGCACGGTGGGTTTCAACGGTCTTGATGCTGACATCGAGTTGAAAGGCAATTTGCTTGGTGCTTTTACCCTCGGCGATCATCTGCAAAATCTCGCGTTGGCGGGCAGTCAGTGCATCCATCGAGGATTCATTCTGATGCGGTTTACCGTGCAGAAAGCCGGCGACAACGTGCTTTGAAACGCGCGGGGAAAGATAGATTTCATCACGCAGCACCGCCGCAATCGCCATCTTCAAATCCAGCGGCGCGGAATCCTTGACCAGATAGCCGGCAGCACCGGCCTTGATCGCGCGGCGCACGAAATCCTCGGTGGTGTGCATCGACAAAATCAGCACCTTGGTTGACGGCACCTCGGCCATGATTTGCGCGGTGGCTTCGATGCCGTTGAGCTCGTGCATGGAAATATCCATGATCACCAAATCCGGCTTGTGCTGTTTGGCAAGGGCGACGGCATCGCGCCCGTTGTTGGCCTCGGCGACGATCTGTGTGTCGCCCAGTTCTTCAACCAGCGCACGAATGCCCGCGAGTACCAGCGCGTGATCATCAGCCAGCAGAACGCGAATGACACTCATGAGAGACTGACGAGCATGTGATCGATGCTTTCGTTCGCCGTGGATTTTTCGTTGCCGGACAACGCGAACGAAGCCTGCACGGTCGTGCCCCCACCGGGGACGGTGCGGACCTTCAGCCGGCCACCGGCTAGTTCTGCGCGTTCTTCCATGCTGATCAAACCGAGGCTTCCCGTTTTTATGGCTTTGTTGCGTGCGGCGTCGATGTCAAAGCCGACGCCATCGTCGTGTATTGCCAAGTTAAGGAGACGGTCGTTGAGTTCGACGCGAATGCCGATTTTTGTTGCCTTGGCGTGGCGCGTGGCATTGTTGAGAGCCTCCTGCGCGATACGGTAACACACGCCCTCAAAAACGGCAGGCAATCGCTCGGTAAGCCCGGCGAAATGGCAACTGATGTCGAGACCGGTGTTGTTGCGTTGCTGATCGGCCAGCCAATGCAGTGCCTCATCGAGGCCGAGTTGGTCGAGCTGCGGTGGACGCAATTCCAGCGAAAGATTGCGCAGTTTTTCAAGCGTGAGGTCAGCCGTGCTCAGGCACTGCATGAGAATTTCATTGTGTTCATCGCCGATGCGCTGGGCAAGACGATGTAAACCGATCTTGAGCGCGGTCAGCGATTGGCCGATATCGTCGTGCAACTCGCGTGAAATACCGCGCCGCTCCTCTTCCTGTATGTTGAGAACGCGTTTGGACATGGCCTGCAAGCGCTTGTTTGCGTCGGCTAGCGCGTGATGCGCCAACATGCGGTCGGTGATGTCCTCGTGCGAAACCACAGCGCCATCGATACTACCCTCGAACGGCATCGCTCGCGCGACAAACCAGTGTGTGCCGCCCGGCCCCGCACGTTCATACTCGACCGAGGCAAAGGCGGCGTCGCGGTCAATCACCGAGCGCAAGCTTTTCATACTTTGTTCGGCACTGGCAACGCCGTGGTCTGCTGCCTCCTGCAGCAGATCGAAGTAATTGTTGCCCAGCGCGGCGGGCGCCTTGTACGACGGGCTGCGAGTGTCTCCGTAGCTGTCCCAGGCTTTATTGGTCGCAACGATGATTCCCTTGCCGTCGAGAACGGCAATGCGCGTATTGAGTGAATTAAGAATGCCGCGCTTCATGGATTCGCTGGCGCGCAGCGCTTCTTCGGCAAGCACCTGCTGTTGGCGCGAGACGCGCCGTCCGATGGCAGCTTCGATTGCCGATGGCAGTCTGCCCAGGCGGTTCTTGAGCAGGTAATCGCTGGCGCCGTTTTGCATGGCCGCAACAGCAGCCTCCTCGCCGATGTGATGCGAGACGACAATGAGCGGAATATCCAGCCGACGCTCGCTGAGAATTTTCAACGCCCGATCGGTGCTGAAGCGAGGCAGATTGAAGTCGCACAACACCACATCGGGGAGTTCGTTTGCCAGCGCCGCGTTGTATTCAGCTTCGGTTTCGACGCGCGTTGAAGTGAATTTGAAAGGCGCGGCGCGCAGCGAATACAGCAAGAGTTCCGCGTCGTCGGCAGAGTCTTCGACCAATAAAAGGCGATAACTGAGACTCATGTTGCCACGACACTTTTTTGGATAATGCGCGACAGCGCTCTATCCCGGCAGGTAAGTTGGCTGATTCGCTGTAGATATTGTTGATTCATGGCGTTGTCGTCTTTCCTACCCGGTGTTACTGCATGATGATTATGCCCCTGCGGAAAAATCGATGGCTGCCATTTCCCCTAGAGCAGGCTGCGAATAACCGGATGGGCGAAATTGGGCAGCAACCGAAGCGTGTTTGCAGACGTGCACAATGGTAAATTCTATGTGCATCGCGCGCAACGTGCACATCGCCCAATCGGGCAACTTGTTGACGATTTGTCAAATCCTCCTTGGGCATTGCGTGCAAACCCTCGGGAAATCTGCCGATGGTTGAGGGCCTGCTTCAGGAGATGCTGTGACAGCACGTCTTAAACCTAGAATCCTCAGTTGGACGGGTGTGAGTGTGCGTTTTTGCAGCTTTCTGGCAAGGCGCGACGACGAAGCAGGCTTCACCCTGCTAGGAGGAGCAACGCTGCCAGGGGGCTGCAAAAGCGTGCAATCACACCCGTAGCGTTGTCACCCAAACGGTGAACGACCAGAACGCGGTAATCTTCAAACATATCAAGTGCCTATTGGTCAAGTTAAGCGGTCAACTGAGGATTCTA
>Ga0105049_10007950_pt1 | contig 12291 bp, 5 predicted proteins | sample MAT06_FD_78087 | JGI IMG/M metagenome (GOLD analysis project Ga0105049, IMG submission 78087) | Freshwater microbial communities from Lake Fryxell liftoff mats and glacier meltwater in Antarctica - MAT-06 | ecosystem: Environmental > Aquatic > Freshwater > Ice > Liftoff microbial mat | place...
GATCGATTGTGCCGGCCATTTATTACGGATACGGTACTGAACAATTTTTTTGGAACTGACGCAGGGCATGTGGTGGCGCAATTTCTCTTGCTTCGGCCGGATGGCCAATATGCCTTTCAGCCTGAATTCAATACCCAGCGAAAAATAGAAGATTGGCTTCAAAATCAGAAGCCGAATGAGTTTTTGCGTCAGGTACGCGAAGGCCTTTTCAATTTAATTTCCAACGTGATTTTGTTGGAATCGCCGCAGGGAGGTTATGCCTTCCGTTTTGGCATTGAAAAAACCAGTTCGTTTCAGCAGTTGCCAGAGGGTGTAAAAACCGTCCTAAATGCAATGTATGTTGATTACTTCTTCCGTCGGCAGGATGATTTTTGGCAACGAGAAGCCATGGAAAAATTGCCTGCATTAAAAGCCGCTACCCAAATGCTCATCTGCGGCGAGGATCTTGGTATGGTACCAGGTTGTGTGCCCGCAGTAATGGAAGAACTCGGCATCCTCAGCCTGGAAATCCAGCGGATGCCCAAAGCAGCCGGCGCGACGTTCTTTCACCCAAAAGATGCGCCGTACTGCGCTGTGGTAACGCCCAGCACCCACGATATGAGCACTTTGCGCGGCTGGTGGGAAGAAGACCGTGCCCTCACGCAGCGTTTTTACAACGAAATGCTCCAGCGTTCTGGCGAGGCGCCTTTCTTCTGTGAAGCCTGGATCAATAAAAGTTTGCTCGAACAACATTTCCATTCCCCAGCCATCTGGGCCATCTTCCAACTACAAGATTTACTTGGCATGGATGCCAAACTCCGACGCGAAAACCCGCATGATGAACGGATCAACATTCCGGCCAACCCGAAGCATTACTGGCGCTATCGGGCGCATATTGCGCTAGAGGATTTGATAAAGGAAGCTGATTTTAATGGGGAGCTGAGGAAGATGGTTGAGGAGAGTGGGCGGGGGTGATTTGGTTTAATTTTCTTAGATTTGCGACTGAAAACAAGCATCCCTCATTTAAATCTTAGGTGACATGAACAAAGCCGTTCAAAACCTTTTTGCTGCAAGAATTGAAACCCTACAAGGATTTGACTTCGAAGATTTTGTTAAGGAATTATTCCTCAAAAGATTTTCTGAAACTGGATTTCTGCCCACTCGCCCTCGTAAAGATAGAGGCTGTGATGGGATACTATTACATTCAAGAACTATACTTGCTTGTTTTGGCCCAAAAGAATATGATTACAATAAGTTCGTGAGAAAGGTTAATGAGGACTTTGCAGATTATCAAAAATATTGGCATTCTACTCACCCTAATTGGCAAATGGTTGTTAATCATAAACTTGACCCACGACAGCAAACATACATAGAAAAAAAGCACCCCGGTTCAGTAATTTTAGGACTTGACCATCTATTATCGATTATTTCTACTGAAATCAATGCGACAAGCATGCGGCATTTATCTAACTTACTGGGAATGGATTCGAGTCAGGTATTTTCTAGCTATCTTGCCGAACTTCTTGAAAACTTACTGTTAGAAACAAAAACAGACCCAAGCCAATTGACGGAGTATAAAAAAGAACATCTTACGGCCCTTCTTGATAAAATCCCGTTAAATTATACTGTTGAAGATTTGGAGTCAGCTTATCAAGATTTTGATTTAGTTATTCCACTATTCCCGACAATTAGGGGGCATATTTCTAACTTTACCGACGAGGAAAAAAGTAGGCTAAAAAGTAGGGTAGTTGATGATTACAATAAAATGGGAGGTGATTTCAGGCAAAGAGTAATTTCACTTTGTGATTTTTACCTACAAAGGTTTTCCCACGAAGATGATGAAGAGTACCGTTTCAATATTAAATCAGTTTTACTCTATATTTTCGAACAATGTCTAATCGGCAGAAAAAAGGAAGCTAAGCCATGATCCTACCTCACCCTGACAGTAATTTGAGCAACAACCTAATGGTTGTGGGTGCAGACATTGTACAACTGCTTTCGCGTTTAGGCAGGAAGGACAATTTTGTTCTGGTTGATGATTTGCTACGCTTGTTCTTAAAAAAGAACGCGAAGCGAAACCCTGAAATGTTTCTTCATGCGCTTACATTCCTCTTTGCAATGGATGCAATCGAAAAAAAGGGATATCGAATAAAACTGATTAGCCAAAACATACCTAAGAAGCAAAATACTCAGCAACTCACTCTTTTTTAACCCATGCTTGTCAGACTTTATTCAGAAACGAATTTACTTGTGCGTGATGTGCCTTTTGAACCAGGTATTAACATCGTGCTTGGACGGTATTCTGGCAAAAAAGAGGCAACAGGAGTGAATGGCATAGGTAAATCTTCATTAGTAAGACTTATCAATTATTGTTTTTTATCTCGGTCAGCAGAAAAAATATTTGAAAATAACCAATATGAATTTCTGAGCCAGGATGAGCATAATATTGTATTAGAATTCCAAATAGGCAGTAACCGGTATTTTATTAAGCGGTACTTCGCCGAAAAAAGTAAGGTTCACTTTGGAACAAGACCTGACCGCATAGAAATGTATGACAAACAGGAAGCTAAGGAAATCCTAAACAACATCTTTTTCCCAACCACTGACAGCAAGGTGGCATTAACTGGAAATCGCTTTGGCACTTTGCTCAATTTCTTTGTCAAGGACGATCTGGAGAATCAAAGGAGAATTGAACCACTTAACTTTTTTGACTATAATGCAAGCACAAAAGACATTGCGCTTTTCAATTTTTTCCTATTGAACCTGCCAACGCGGAATCTGGAAAGGTTTATAGAACTGACCAAAGAGTCTGACAGTAAAACGGGCACCGTGAAGGAATTGACAAAAACTTTAGAAGCAAGAACTGGACGTACTGTTCAGGAATTCAGAAGTGAAAAGTTAGAAATTGAAAGCAGAATAGCAAGACTTCAGGGTAGCCTGAAGGACTATAAATTTCTAGAACAATACAAAAATATCGAAAATGAGTTGGTCGATCTGACCAAGAAAATTAACGAGAGGCTTGAGTCGTATCATTTACAAAATCATGAACTAAAACGCCTAAGAGAGCTCTATACTCAAGATTTTCAAGTGGATACAGTGCAGGTACAAAAAATTTACAATGAAGTGCGAGAGACTTTTGGCGATTTGGTGAGAAAAAAATTAGATGAGGTTATTGCTTTCAAACAAGAGATACTGGAAAATCGAAATCAGTATTTATTGAAAAAGGAACAGCAGTTGACTGATGGTATTCAAAACGAATTAACCGCTATTAAAAATTTGGAGGAACATCGTAGCCTACTTTACCAAAAACTGAAAGAAAAAGGCGCATTAGAGAGCATTGAAAATATCTATGAGGAACTCATCAACGAGAGGTCTGGCCTCGAGTCTTCAATGAGTAGTGTACAAGAGATTGATCGATTACAAGAAATCATTGCAGACCAAGAAGTGATTATTAGTGAAGTGAGAAGGGAAGTCCAACAAGATTTGAAAGAATTTGAAGGTATTGTAGCCCAACATCGCGCTTCCTTTAAAGATATTCTCAACAATGCCCTTTTTCTAGGAGAAGGGAGTGAGAAGGCTTATTTTGATGTTGATATCGTCACATCTACTAGGCAGAATGCCCTCCCGTTCAAAATAAATATCGAAATACCAAAGAGCAAAGCACTTGGTAATTCGCGGCTAAAGCTCATCGCATATGATTTAATGGTGTTTTTAGGTAACACTAACCAAGGAAGAAAGCTTCCTGACTTTTTGATTCATGATGGAGTCTATCACGCTATTTCACATAAAACGAAGGTAAATACACTCAATTATATAGCCAAACAGTTCAATAAAAACCCCTCTTTTCAATACATAGTCACATTTAATGAGGACGAACTTGAAGTGCCTGAAAATAGAGAAAATGCTTACGGCTCGCTCGATTTTGATTGGCGGAAAAATGTTATTATAGAATTTGCCGATACCCCTGAAAGAATGCTATTTAAGAGAGAGTTTTCTTAGTAAAATGAAGTCGCCCGGTCAATAATCCAAAGTTACCGAGCCACCGTAACATCCCCCTTCAAAAACACCAACCGACCATCCTGCAACAATACCTCGGCATACCAAACAAATACCCCCGGGTTCATGGGTTGCCCTTGGAAAGCACCATCCCAGCCCAGGCTCGGCTCGTTGGGCAAAAAGCTGAATCGCTCGTATACATGATCGCCCCAGCGGTCGAACACGCGCAGCTCACGCACTTCCAACACCCCATCGCCAGCAAAAACGGTAAACCAGCTGTTTGATTCACTACCTGGAAGGATGATATTGGGCACATAAATATTGTAGTTGTACACGGAAACCCAAAGCCGGTCTTCGGCCACGCAGCCGTTCTGATCCGTAATCCGAACGACAAACTCCGTGCGGGTTTCCGGCCTTAAATGCTGTTGCAATGACCTGGGGACGAACCCTAAACCTCCGGGTATCCAATCAATTTCTGCCAATTCCACGCCAATTGGCATCGGCAGGGCAGTGAGATGCAAGGATTGTCCCAACACGAGGGAAGTATCACTGGCACTCAATTTGACGGAGAGCGCATCCGGTTCGGTCAGTAACACCGAGCGCTGCCAGGTACAACCAATATTATCCAGGATGCGCAGGATGTAATTACCTGGACTCAAGCCTGAGAAAACTGGCTGCGCAGTAAACGGCAGGTTATCTAAAGCATAATAAAACGGTGGGTTACCTCCCGTAACCTCCTGAATTTCAATTCTTCCATCGTCATCGCCAAAGCAGCGGATGGAATCTACCGCCAAGGCCGCCAGGATGGGCGCATCCCAACTGACCAAAACCGAATCTTGCGCCACACAGCCATTTTGCAAATTTAAAACCGTATGGACATACAGCCCACCTTCGAAAATAGGCAGCAATATCGCTGCCGTATCCAGAGACAACACCCCGTTTGTATTTTGAGTCCAGCGGTTCGAAAATCCATTGCCCTGAGTAGAGCCCGCGGCATTCAGCCACGCGGAGGTTTCATTGCACAAGACTTCCAGGATAGTTGGGCCAGCTTCAGCCAGTGGAATGGCCAGGTCTTCCAGAACCTGAATTTGCGCAGAAGCCTGACATCCGAAGCCATTGGTCACGGTTAATTGGTAAGTTCCGGCAGTTTGTACCCAATGGGCAGATTGATTGGGCAGGCTGCCGTTGGGCGCAAGCCAGTTGTACTGCACACTGTTTTGGTTGACCATAACCCCGACATTCACAATAGTTTGGGCACAGTTCAGGACATCTGTGAATGTATTCAGGGCCGGTATTTCGCCGTGTTGCGGCACTTGCAAAGACCGTTGTTCTGTGCAGGCATTGGCATCGGTAAGGGTTAGGGTATATATTCCAGCGGGCACATTCGAGAGTATGAAGCCGGAACTTGCGTTTGACCAGGCAAATTGATACGGCAAAATACCGCCTGAGGGCGTGACCACAATTGAACCATTCGAAGTTTGGCAAGTGTCTGCACTAATGTTTGCAGTAAGCGCCAAGTCATCGGGTTGTTGCACTGCAAATTGCGCGGTGAGCGTACACCCGTTATCATCGGTCAGGGTCAGCGCGTAATTCCCGGCTGTAAGGTTTGCAAGGTCTTCCGAGGTCTGATTGCCCGTCCAAAGAAACTGATAAGGCGCAACGCCACCGAGCGCCGACAAATCAATAGCTCCATCGTTTTGTCCAAAACATTTGACTGGCGAAATCAAGGCATCAGAAAGTGCAAGAATTGGTGGTTCTGTAATTTGATAATCAAAGGTTTCTGCGCAAATTCCATCTGCGTACGTAAGGGTCAAGCGATAATTCCCGGGTGCAAGATCGTCTATGGCCGGGCTAGTCGCATTGTTAGACCATACAAATCCAAATCCAGGGGAACCGCTCCCGATTGCCACCGAAATTTGGCCATTCTGAATGCCAAAACAGCTTACATCTGAAAGGATTGATTGAAGGCTTGGAGGTAAAAACTCATCTACTTGAACCGCCTCAATCAGGCTACAGCCTTGGGCATCGCTCAAGGTAAGTTGGTAATTCCCGGAGGGTAAATTGCTGAGATTGGAACTGCTCGCATTGGTAGACCAGAGCAGGTTGTACGGCGGTGTACCTTGGCTTGCCCCCAGAAAATTCGCTGTGCCATTGGCTTCTCCCGGACAAGCGGGGCTTGCGGAAACACCTGCACTCAGCAGGGCTGTAGGCTCAGCCACTTGCACGAAAAACACGGTTGTACAAGCGGTTGCATCGGTCACGGTCACCTGATACGGCCCTGCGCCCACATCAGTCAGATCCTCCGAATTGCTGTTATTTGACCATAAAAAAGACAGCGGTGCGACCCCGTTTTGCACGTTCAAATCAACACTGCCCCCTAAACCGCCATAGCAATTGGCCGCATTGGGCATCGCTGATATTTGGATAGGAAGAGGCTCATTGATGGTAAAATCAAAGGTTTCGGCGCAGGCTCCATTGACGTAGGTGAGGGTAAGGGCGTAATTCCCGGGCTGTAAATTTTGGATTTGATTTGTGGTAGCATTGTTTGACCAGCTGTAGCCAAGGCCCATTGAGCCACCCGAAAGGTTCAGGGTGATACGGCCATCGTCTGATCCAAAACAGGTCAGGTCTTCTTCAACAGGAGCAGCCAGGGGCGCCAAATGTTCAGAGACCTGAATGATTTCCTCCAAGGTGCAACCGTTGGCATCCGTTACGGTGAGCTGATAAGCACCCGCAGTCAAGCCATTCAAGGTGGAGGATGTTTCATTGTTCGACCAAAGCAGCGCGTAAGGCGGAGTTCCTTGCCCTGTACCTAAAAATGCCGCTTGGCCTGTTGCCAACCCAGGGCAACTGGGCACAGCAGCCAGCCCACTTGAAACCAAGGGATCTGGTTGTGCAATCGAAATCTGAACCGTATCCGCGCACTGGTCAGCATCCAGGACGGTGACTGCATAATCGCCCGCCAACACGTTGGACAAATCTGGTGTGGAGCTACCGTCCGACCATTGCACGGCATAAGGCGGAGTTCCCTGTAAAACACTCAGGCTTAGCGCACCGCTTTGTCCAAAACATAAAATCGGCGCCGCAATGGAGGCCGATATTTGGACTCCCCCACCCGCCTCTACCCAGGTAGAATCCTGGGAAGTACAGCCCTTGGCATTGGTTACCGTAACCGTGTAGACTCCATCCAAGAGGCTGCTGATACTCGGCACATTATCGCCAGAAGACCAGGCATAGCTAAGGGGCAGGTAAATACTTTGTGCCAAAGCCGTTACGCTGGCTGGGGTTCCAAAACAATCTCCATTGATTGTATTCAACTGAATATCAGGTATTTCAAGAAGATTCACCCATAAGGAGTCGCTGTGTTTTACTGTACAAAAATCCGTGACTTCCACCCAATACAAACCCGGTTGTTGGGTCTGAAATGTAGGGCTGGTGCTTCCGTCTTGCCACAGATAGCTGGTGTAGCCCGACCCCGCATCGAGTAACAATGTGGTGTCCTGGCAGAAGCCAATATTGGGGCCAAGGTTGATCGGAAGGGAGGTTGCAGGCATGTCAAATTGAAAAATGTTATTCAAAAAGTCGCATTCCAGTTCGTCGGTGATGGGAAAATCTACGCCCAATTGATATGGTCGAGGGGTGGAGCCGTCGTCGTTTAAAACCCCGAAAGCGATACCGGCTGCTTTAGGGATGGTAAAACTGAAAATCTTGCAGGAATCTATTTTAACCACACTGTTGGTCAACAGTGGGGTACCGAGCAACAACGCATTGGTCGTAGTCGGATCGGATGAATAAAACGCAATGGGTATTCCTGAAGGGAGTAATTTATCGCCTGTATTGCAGATATTCAATTCAATTGTCACGCTATCGGGTTTGCATATCACTTGACTTACCGAAGCCGATGCATTGGACAAAGGAATGAACGGATCAAAGTTTTCATCCAGTAAAGGCCGTTGTGATAAGTACAGGTTCAGGGGGCGTTTTCCAGAGCCGGGTGCGGGCAGTTCGAGGTGGTGCATATCCTGCACTGCGGGAATGCTCAGGTCGTCATTTACATTGACAATGAAATAGTTGAACTGATTCCACACGTTTCGACAAGGCACCCAAGGGCCAGAATCTGACTCGTATACCCGCAACCGTCCTCTTGATGAAAACGTATTTGAGTTTAAGCCCCCCGTGACGGTAATTTCTGTTTCTCCATCATTGTCCACGTCTGCAACCACTGGATATTCGTCGGCGGTGCGCGAAAAGCATGGAACCTTAAACCAGTTTCGCTCTGCGTCTACGCCGGGTGGAAACGGAGCCCCGTCACCGTACAAAATCCTCAAATTGCTCTCGTCACGGTAAACAATTTCAGAAATTCCATCGCCATTAAAATCATACACGGTAGAACCCGTCCATCCAGAAAAGTCGGAGGTGGGAAGATTCCACCAATACGGCGCAGCAGGAAAAGATTGGGCCGCATGCAAGTTGAAGCAGGTGACGTTATAAGAGCTACAAACCAATATTTCCGGAAAATCAATTGCGTACCCCTGTTTTGTGTCGTCGAAAACATTGGCAATACAGGCCAGGCTACCACTGTTTATCGGATTGGTCGGATATGGAAACCAGCGGATCAATCCGTTTTTATTCCACACATACACGCCGAATTGATTGGTCTGACGTCCGGATGAAACGACAATATCCAAAGTGCCATCCAAATTCAAATCTGCAACAGAAGTATAGCCATCCTTGTATCCGGCAGTTGGCGGAACAATCATGGTATTAAGATCGCGTTGCACCTTGATTTGATACCCATCCCCGTCTGTCAAATCGAGATCTATGGAATAAATCATCGGGCCAGCCACGAGTTCCAGACCACCACAATCTGGATCGCCATTGCAGTCGGCCAAAGTAAGGATATCTACAGCAGTTGGATTACAACTCCCTTCATTGTAGCCTGAATATTGCGCCCGCCCCTGGTTTGCCTGGGGTCCGTTGATTACCTTATTCAAGGTTGGAGCAGCGGGGTTTGCAAAGTTAAATTTGTAAATATCGCTGCCTGCGTACACTTCAGGAATGCCATCCCCATCAAAATCGGCAAGCAATGGTCGCTGATCAATAAAATCTGTAAGCTCCGCAGACGTAATCCAGAGGTTCATGGGCGCCCCTGGCGCTTCCGTGTAATTATTGAAAACCCGAATGCGCCGATCCACACAAGTGACCATTAGTTCCGGGACACCATCGGCATCAACATCTCCAATTGTAACACCAGGAGCAGGGTAGAAGTCCAAGTTGCCTGGTACGATTAGAATTTTCGGGTTGTTCGCATTGGACCCATCGCCACGGTAAAAAAGAATCCTATTGTTAAATGAATTGAATGCAGATCCTTCAATTACGATGATTTCTGGAAGGCTATCTTGTTGTGGGTTTAGGTTGGCCACCATGGGCGAAGCTACCACCGACGCACCGTCTTGACCTGACTGCCAGGCCAGGCGGGCCTTGAATTGCGCTGGAACAAACGGGAGGAAACAATCTTGAGCAGATATGCGGGTATTCGTCAAAAAAAGTATTAACCCGCTAAAAAGTAGTAGTCTTAGCACCATATCAATAAAAAATAGACTTGTTGCGATGGAATGGCCAAAGATAAAGTTATCTGACGCCAAAGTTTTAACATTTAGCAGATTGGAGTTTTTATTCCCCCGTTTCTTCGTGTTTTTAAAAAGAATTCGGGTTCCTCCATTGACCGCTCCTTGAAAAAATATTCATGCCGTACATTCGCCTTTCAAACAAGCCTTGTTTTTTAAAAAGGGCAGCACCATGTCAAAAAAGAAACTACCTAGTCCCGTTCCACAATCGCGAAAGCCATCCAGCGTCTTACGTCCGGCAACCAGGACTCCGCGTAATTATCCCAACGTAAAAGGCGCTATCTGGGTAGGCGTTGCAGCCGCCGCTTTGGGTTTTCTGTTGTATGCCAACACCTTGGGACACCTTTACACCCTCGACGATTTTTCCATCATTAAGTCTAACTGGATCACCAAGGGTGGCCTGAAAAACATTGGGCTCATTTTTTCCACGGAGTATCGTTTTGGGTCTTGGAATAGTGTTGGGTCGCTTTACCGGCCTATACCCCTTACGATGTTTACCCTCGAATGGCAACTTTCGCCAGACAATCCAATGCTTGGCCACGTGTTGAATGCCTTGTTTTATGCCCTTACGGGCTGGGTATTGTGGACTACCTGGCGGCGGATCTTGGTGGCCTATCCACCAGCATTGGTCGCCATTACCGTCCTGGTGTTCATGGCACATCCGGTACATACCGAAGTGGTAGCCAACATCAAAAGCCGCGACGAAATTCTTTCCCTGCTTTTCGGCACACTCACCCTTCGCGCCATCTGGGAATACATCGATAAAGACGAACTCAAATGGCTCATTGCAGCTGTGCTATGCTATACCGTGGCCATGTTTTCCAAAGAAAGTTCGCTCACATTTATGGCCGTTTTCCCTTTGGCCATGTGGTATTTTTCTCCGGCACCTGTGGGTAAAATTGCGAAAACCACGGTAGCTTTATTGGTACCTGCGGTCATTTTTCTATACATCCGAAAGCAGATTCTGGATGCACAGCCCTACCCGGAAACCTATTCCATCCTCGACAATTTTATGGTGGAAACCAAAAATCAAGGGGAGCGATTGGCTTCGGCGTTTATGATGTGCGGGTATTATCTGAAGACCCTCCTGTTCCCTCACCCACTGGTGTGCGACATGGGTTATCCGCAAGTGAAAGTGGTGAATTTTGGTGATTTCAGGGCGCTGGCAGGCTTCTTTGCGTATGCCGGGATGGGCATCTGGGCGGTGCTCAATTTGACCCGCAAGCATATTCTCTCGTTTGCGATTCTGTTTTACCTCGCTACGTTTTCGGTGTTTAGCAACGTTTTAATGCTCATTGGTACTTCTTATGGTGAACGTTTGCTCTACATTCCTTCCTTTGGATTTGCCTTGGCGGTAGGTTGGTTGTTTTGCAAGATCTTTAAAATCAATGATTTAACGGAGGTCTGGAATCCCAATGGAAAAGGAACCGCCTTGTGGATGGCTGTTGGCGTTTTACTTGCAGCATATTCGCTCAAAACAGTGTTCCGTAATGGCGCGTGGTATGATAGTGCCGCGCTTTATGCCGCAGATTTGCCCAATTCGCCCAACTGTGCCAAACTCAACTACCACAATGCCCTCGAAACCGTGCGCATTGGAATGGACGACAAAGAAAGCGTAGTGAAAGACGTGGATCAGGTGCGACGTGGTATTGAATGTTACGATAAGTGCATCCAACTTTACCCAAAATACCACGATGCTTATGGCAGCCGTGGCCTCGCGTATTTCCGGCTGGGTGAAGTGCTTAAAAACCCGGAAGAGCAGCGCGCCGCCTGGGATAAAGCCTTGGAAGACTATCAAGAGTCGCTTAAGTTTCGGTACAACAACTCAGAGGTGCTCTCCAACATGGGCAAAATTTATTTCACCCGTGGGCAGCCCGAGAAAGCCGAAGAAGTGTACCGAAAATCGGTTGAATTCGACCCGCGCTTCGTGGATGGCCGACGCAATCTCGGTGCTGTACTTGCCATGCAAAAGAAGTTCCCACAAGCCATCGAGCAATGGAAAGAGGCGCTTAAATATGCCGACAACAAAAAATCCGGCACGCTCTATTTTTACATCGGATCGGCTTACAATGATATGGGCAAACCCGAATTGTCGGGCGAGTGGTTTGAGAAGGCGTATGCGGTGGAGCCCTCGTTGAAGAAATAGACTTGTTGCGGTAAGGTGCTAAGTTGCTCAGCGCACGGAACCTTTTCTAAAAAACGCATATAATTGTGTTTATTTGCCCTTAGGAACGCGGTTGGAATAAAGGTACAATTTTGGCGGCCTTATTTTGCTCCTCTCTTCGTTGCTCGTCGATTTTTTAGACCCACTAAACGCCCTCCTCGCGTCTTGACAGAGACAAAATCGACACCCCAAAATTGTACCTTTATTCCAACCTCGTTCCTTAAAATAAATACAATCCTATGCGCTCCCTACTATTTTTTGGCATACTCCTTTTTGGCCAAATTACGCACGCTCAAACCTGCAATTATCTCGCCTACGATGGTTTTGATTATCCTTCCAATACACCCTTGGAAGGATTACAAGGCGGTACCGGATGGCAAACACCCTGGAACGTCCAGAGTGAAAACACAAATCTTCCCTGCTTTGAAATTGCTACAGCGAATCCGCTCCAGTGGCTCGACCTTCAAACAGCAGGTAATTTCACCTCAGGTGGCCTTGCGTACCTGACGGCCGGGCGAAGACTGA
>Ga0105049_10007953_pt1 | contig 12290 bp, 10 predicted proteins | sample MAT06_FD_78087 | JGI IMG/M metagenome (GOLD analysis project Ga0105049, IMG submission 78087) | Freshwater microbial communities from Lake Fryxell liftoff mats and glacier meltwater in Antarctica - MAT-06 | ecosystem: Environmental > Aquatic > Freshwater > Ice > Liftoff microbial mat | place...
GAGCTCGACGGCGCGTTCGTGCACGAATCGGAACTCGCCTGGATCGCACGCGAAGCCTCGAAGCCCGAGCGCGGCGCGGGAGAGCGCTGGGTGCTGCACGCGACGGCGGACTGGAGCGATGCGCACCTCGAAGCGGACACGGAGTTCGTCGTGCGTGAACTCACCGACGCGCTGGCGCGCGCAGTCGCCGCTCCGATCCCGGCCGCTACGCACGCCGTCGCGCACCGCTGGAGGTTCGCCACGCCCGAGCCCGCGCTGCCCGAGCTCTTCCTCTACGACGCGGAACTCGGACTCGGCGTCTGCGGCGACGCACTCGGCGGCCCGCGCGTCGAGGGCGCGTGGCTCTCCGGAACAGCGCTCGCGGACGCGGTGTCTCGCCGGTCCGCGTCGCGCGAGAAGAGCGCGTAGCCGCCCAGACAGTCGCGACGCGCCGTCGAGCGGGCACTGCGCGCGGCGGATAGGATGTCGGCGCATCGTGGAGACGACGACGACACGCCTGACGCCCGAGACCGCGCTGCCCGAGATCCGTCGCGCGGCGGAGCGGCTCGCGCCGTACATCCGGCGCACGCCCACGATCTATTCGCACAGCCTCAGCGAGCCGACGGGCCTCGAAGTCTGGCTCAAGCTCGAGAACCTGCAGCGCACGGGCGCGTTCAAGATCCGCGGTGCCCTGAACAAGGTCCTCGGCCTTCCGCGTGAGCAGCTCGAGCGCGGACTCGTAGCGGCTTCGGCCGGCAACCACGCGCAGGGCGTCGCGTTCGCCGCCCGTCTCGTGGGGGCGCGCGCGACGATCGTGATGCCGCTCACTACGCCGATCATGAAGGTGCAGCGCACCGAGGCCTACGGCGCGGAGGTGGTCCTCTCGGGCGACAACTACGACGCGTCGCAGAAAATCGCTTCCGAGCTGGCCCTCGCGCGCGGCGCGACGTTGATCCATCCGTTCGACGATGTGGACGTGGTGATCGGACAGGGCACCGTCGGGCTCGAGCTGATGGAGGATGCCGAATCGCTCGACGCCGTAGTCGTCCCGATCGGGGGCGGCGGCCTGATCGCCGGCATCGCGCTGGCGATCAAGGCGCGCTCGCCATCGACCCGCGTGATCGGCGTACAGGCCGCCGGGGCGGCGCCGACGGTGCAGGCATTCCTGACGGGACTGCCCGCGCGCGTCGCCAACCCGACGACGATCGCCGACGGCATCCGCGTCGGAGTGACGGGCACGATCACGCTGGACGTCATCCGCCGCTGCGTCGACGAGTGCGTCACGGTCACCGAGGACGAGATCGTGGACGCCGTCGTGCACACGATGGAGAAGAGCAAGGTCGTCGCCGAGGGCGCCGGCGTCGCGGGCGTCGCCGCAATCCTGGCCCAGAAGTTCACGGGCGCGAAGCGGGTCGCGACCGTCATCTGCGGCGGAAACATCGACCTGAACCTCGTGGCGCGCATCCTCGAGAACGGCCTCGAGCGGGCCGGGCGCACCCACCACGTTCGCGTGCGCGTGCAGGACACGCCGGGCCAGCTCGCGAAGCTCGTCGGGATCGTCGCGCAGAATCAGTGCAACATCGTCGACGTGCAGCACCTGCGCGCGGGCTGGCAAGTGCCGCTCGGATTCGTGGACATCGACGTGGTCGTCGAAACGCGACGAGCGGACGCGGGAGCTCAGCTCGACGCCGCGCTGCGCGCCGCGGGCTTCGAAGTCCGTCCTTGAGCGTCGCGCCATGGCCTGGATTCGACTTCCCGCGATCGAAGGCGCGACGGGCCAAGTCGGACGGCTCTTCCAAGAGACGCTGCGCCGCGCGGGCCGCGTGTGGAACATCGTCCACGTGATGAGCCCGAATCCGCCCGTGATGGAAGCCAGCATGGCCTTCTACGGCGCGCTCATGCACGGACCGTCGCCGCTCTCGAGATCGCGCCGCGAGATGCTGGCGACGCTCGTGTCGCGCCAGCTCGGGTGCGTGTATTGAACACAGGCCCATGCACACGACCTCCGTGTCGAGGTCGTCCCCACGCTAGCGCCCGACGAGGAATCCGCGGACCGGTTCGTGCACGCGCTCGTGCGCGACTGGCGCGCGGCGGAGATGTCGGACGCGAACCGGGCCTTGTGCGCGTTCGCGGTGAAGCTGACGCACGACCAGCACTCGATGAGCACCGCGGACCTGGACGAGCTGCGCACGCACGGCTTCGACGACCGCGCGATCCACGACGCCGTGCAGGTCATCGGTTACTTCAACTACGTGACGCGCGTGGCCGACGCGCTGGGCGTCGAGCCGGAGACGTTCATTCCGCCGTGGGGCGGTGATGCTCACCCGCACGGGCCGCGAACGACCTGAGCACGTTCAGCGCGCCGGCAGGCCCATTTCGTGCGGTTCGGGCAAGTCCCGGTTCCACTCGAACGCCGCGCTCTCGGCGCCGTCCACGCGCACAGGGATCCGGCCGGCGAACGTCGCTGGGCGCCCGCGGCCCTGCGCGTCCCATTTCCGAGCCAGCACGCGTGAAGTCAGCCAGGCATCGCGCAGAGCTGCGCGTGAAGTCAGCCAGGCACCGCGCAGAGCTGCGCGTGAAGTCAGCCAGGCATCGCGCAGAGCTGCGCGTGAAGTCAGCTAGGCACCGCGCAGAGCTGTTGGTCGGTCATGTCGTCTACTCGTTGCAGGCGGAGAGTACGAAGCGTAGCCGGCCCGTCACGCCGGGGTCCTTACCGCTGTCGAAGGGAATCGTGACTTCGACGCGGCCTTTCGTGAGTTCCTGCGTGTCAACGGCCTTGTTCGCGGACTGCACGGTCTGGTCTTGCCAGGCGTATTTGACGTGCCACTCGCCGTCCTTGTTCTGCGGCGGCACGAGCTCGATCACGAGCGCGTTTCGGAAGAGGTATCCGCCTTCGTAGTGCTTGTCGAACCACAGCACTTTTTCGACCTCGTAGTCGGGCACGCGCACGCCGAACGTGACGCTGTAGGCGAGCGATGGCCGGCTCTGATTCACGCGCGCGCGGTTGGCCAAGAACATGGTCGAGAGGTACTTGCCGATCCCTTTGCGCGACTTGTTCCATTCCTTGTGGGAAAAGCACGCGACCGAGTCTTCCTCGGCCGTGCGCCGCGTGAGGTACCAGAGCTTGCCGCGCGGCGAGGCGAGCAGCTCGACCTGATACAGCGCGTCGACCTTGTTCTTCTCGTCGTCCTTCTTCAGCTCGGCGGGCACGCGCACGTCGTCGAACTCGGCGTGAATGTCCACGCGCACGTCGCCGAACAGGAAACGCGCGAGGTTCTGGTAGGCCTCCTCGCTGTTCACGATCCCGTAGATGCCGGAGTGTGCGCGGTACGCGAACGCCTTCGCGCACGGCTCGCCGGGTTGACCGTTCGCTTTGATCCCGACCACAGTCGCGCTGTCGATGCGGACCAAGCCGTCGCTGCCGTGGCCGACGAACGTGCGCGACAGGCCCAAACCGGCTTCGTAGTCCTGGCGATTCGTCCCGACCATGCAGAAGACACGGTTGGCGGGGAAGCGCGATTCGGGCAGCCAGTCGACGCGCTCCGTCTTGGCGAAAGCCTCTTCGAGCGCAAGGTACTTCGACATGCGCTTGCGGTTGAAGTTGTCCGTGTCGCCGAACTTCAGCCATCCGGGCACGTTGCCGGCGATCGTGTCGACGCCATTGTGCGGAGTCGCATACGTGAACAACTTGTCGACGAAACGCGCGGCTTTCTTCGGATCGAGCTTCGGGTTCTGGAGGAACGCGCGGCTCACGAGCCCGCCCATCGAGTGCGCGACGAGGTAACAGCGAAAGTCGTCGAGCGCGATCTCGTTCGCGGCGTTCGCGCACACGAGCTCGCGCACCTTCAGGATCAGCTCCCCGAGCTTCGTCGCGAACGTCTCGATCGATGGCGTTTCCGAAGTGCCGAACAGCGACGAGGCCTCGTCGTAGTAGCGGTAGACGACGATCGAGCGGCTACCGAGCGTATTGCTCGGGTTGTCCTGCCACTCCTTGTCGAGCAGGTCGTAGCCGTCCTCGTAGACGTCGCGGTAGCCGAAGTCCGACGCCAGCCGGATCACCGGCGACTCGAACACGTACTTGCGCGGCGGCCGCTTCCGATCCGGCGTGGCGCGGTACACCGTCGATCCCAGGTTGAACCCGCAGAACGGATCGGCGCTGGTCGCGTCGATCTCGCCACGAGTCATGGCGAATCCGCGGACGTAGATGATCGGATGGAAGGGTGCGTGCGGACTGGTCATGCGAGCGGCCTCCGGGACTTCGCGCATACTACGCACGCGAACACTGCCGACGAAGGGCGCGCGATACGGAGTCAGGCTCCCCTCCGCCGTTCTCCCGCTTTCTCCTGCGCCGCACCGGCGCGGAAGGGAGCGGGAGAACGGCGGAGGGGAGCCTGACTCCGTATCAGCGTGCGTTGCCGTGCAACCCGGTCGTCGTCAACGAAGCCAGCGCGCTCGCCAGCGACTCCTCGCGCGTGCTCGACGTGTCGACCGCGGCGTGGATCGACTGCGAGCGCGGCCCGAGCGCTTCCCAGGTGCGGCGCACGTGCTCGTAGATGCTCCAGTCGGCGTCCGACGGGTCGCCGACGCGCCCATCGAGTCGCTCGCGCACGATCTCGGGCCTCGCGGTGCACTCGACGAAGAAGACCGGCACACCCCAATCGCGCGCGGCGTCGATGAAGATCCGACGACGGCCCTCTTCCTTGAAGCTCGCGTCCACGAGCACGCGACGCCCGGCGAAGAGCAGCTCCCGCGCGCGCGCGAGGCACTCGCCGTACGTGCGCTCGTTCCATTCGGGCGTGTAGATCCCGCCGCGCACGTCGGCGCGGCCGGACGCGAGCGGGTCGATGCCGGCGAGCTCCTTGCGGATCGCATCGGCGCGCAACCAAGTGAAGTCGGTCGCGGCGGCGAGCCCGCTCGACAGCACCGACTTGCCCGTGCCGGGCAGTCCGCCGACGAGCACGAGGCAGGGACGTTCGCCGGGCAAGGCCAACTCGCCGACCGCGAGTTGCACGTGAGCGCGCGCGAGCTGCAGCGCCTTCTCGCGCTGGTCGGCGGGGATCGCCGACGCTTGCGCTTGCATGGCGCGCACCTTGGCGCGGACAGCCGATCTGTAGGCGACGTACAGCGGCACGAGCGCCCGCCCGTCCTCGTCACCGCTCGCGTCGAAGTAGGCCCGAAGGAGCGCTCGCGCCTCCGACCACGCGCCGTGCGCGCGCAGGTCCATCGCCAGGAAGGCCACGTCGGACACCGGGTCGGCGCAGGCGTAACGCGGCGAGAACTCGATGCAGTCCACGATCGTGATCTCGCCCGCGTCGAACACGTAGATGTGCTCGAGCCGCATGTCGCCGTGCGATTCACAGGGCACGTTCTCGCGCGCGCGGCGTTCGATGCGTGGACGCTGCGAATCGAGCTCGGCCTCGGTCTCCATCTGCAATCGCAGGAGTTCCTCGATCGGCGCGACCGACCCGGCGTGAGGCGCGAGGCCGGCGAAGTTGTCGAGGCAGTTCTCGCGGACGCGCTCGAACACGGCCCATTGCGCGACATCCGGACCGCGGCGCGCATCAGCGTGAAAGCGCGCGATGCGTCGGCCGACTCGATCGAGCACGCTCTCTTCGACCGGACCCGCGCGCACGTGGGCCGCGAGCGTGCCGTCCTCGGGCAGGCGGCGCATGTGCACCGCGTAGTCGATCGGCACACCCTCGCCGCCCAGGACGGCTCGCCCGTCACGATCCGTGATGGGCACCACGCCCAGGTACACGCCCGGTGCCAGTCGTCGGTTCAGCGCGACCTCGGCTTCGCACATGGCCTTGCGGCGCGCGAGCGTCGAGTAGTCGAGGAAGCCGAAATCGACCGGCTTCTTGAGCTTGTAGACGTCGTCGCCGGCGAGGACGACCGCCGACGCGTGCGTTTGCACGAGTTCGGGTGTGATCGCGCCATGCGGATGCGCGTGCGGGTCGAGCAGGTCGCGGAGGATCGATTCGAGGTCCATGTCGGGTGCGCGGATAGAGGATACGGAGTCAGGCTCCCCTCCGCCGTTCTCCCGCGATCTCCCCCGCGGCCGCAAGGGAGATCGCGGGAGAACGGCGGAGGGGAGCCTGACTCCGTACTACTCGCGGCCGCAAGGGAGATCGCGGGAGAACGGCGGAGGGGAGCCTGACTCCGTACTACTCGACGAACTTGAACCCGAAGCGGCCCTTCACGCACAGGTGGCCGCCGGTCACGGAGCTGTCGCTCGGCGACGTCACGCGCACGATCTTGTTGTCTTGCACGCGCAGCGTGAGCACGCAGCCCACGCCGCAGTACGAACAGATCGTGTCGGTCTCCGTCTGCTTGGACTCGTCCCACTTGCCGGCTTCGCGCAGGTCGTGCTCGGCCTTGAACATCAAGGCTCCCGTCGGGCACACGCCCACGCAGTTTCCGCAGAAAACGCAGGCGGAATCGGGCAGCGGCGTCTCGTGCTCGGTCGCGATCCGAGCTTCGAAGCCGCGGCCGGCGACGGCGATCGCGAACGTGTTCTGCGCGTCGCTGCCGCAAGCTTCGACGCACTTGTAGCAGAGCATGCACTTGTCGTAGTCGCGCACGAACAGGTCGTTGTCGACTTTCACGGGCTGGGCGACGGTGGCGGCGTGCGTCCCGTCGCCGACCTCGTGGTGGCCCGGAAGCGAGCTCTCGCGAAGGCCGGCGGCCGATGGCACGGCGCGCGGACCGAAGCGTTCCGGCTGGGCGCCGTAGCGCTTCGCGTACGCGGTGAACGCGGTCGAGAGCGACATGTCGACCGAAGAGCCGAGCAGCTCGAGTACCAGCTTGCGGCTAGTACGAACACGCGGGCTGTCCGTGTGGACGACCATGCCGGGCTCGACCTTGCGCGAGCACGCGGGTGCCAGGACGCGCGCGCCTTCGACCTCGACGACGCACACGCGACACACGTTCACCGGCGTCAGGTTCTCGGCCCAGCACAAGGTCGGCGTGTCGATCCCCGCCGAACGGCACGCGGCGTGGATCGTCGATCCTTCGGCGGCCTTCACGGTCCGGCCGTCGAGCGTGAACTCCACTTCGCCGCGGTCGGAATCGTTCATCGCTGATCTCCGAACAAGCCTTGCGCGACCGCGGACTCGATCGCGCTCGACGCCGTCTGACCCAGACCGCAGATCGACGCGTCGCGCATCGCCTGGCCAAGCTCGGTGAGCAGCGGCAGCTCGTGCCCGAGCGTCGAAGTCCCGTTCACGACGCGCGAGATCAGCTCTTCCTGACGCACGGTTCCGATGCGGCACGGCACGCATTGTCCGCACGATTCATCGCGGAAGAACGCGGCGATGCGCCGCAGCACGGGCACGAGGGGCGTCTCGTCGTCGAAGACCAGCACGACGCCGGAGCCGAGCGTCGCGCCGGCCTTGCGCGTGTCCTCGAACGAAAGCGGCAGCGCGATCTGCTCCGGGCCGACGAACCCGCCGGCCGCGCCTCCGAGCAGGATCGTACGCATGGTCTTGCCCGGCGGAACTCCGCCGGCCAGCGCGATCAGCGCGTCGAGCCGCGTGCCGAACGGCACTTCGTACACGCCGGGACGGACGATTGCCCCGGAGACGCAGAAGAGCTTCGTGCCCGGCGATGCCGCCGTGCCGACGCTCGCATACGGCGCCGCGCCGTCACGCACGATGTCGAGCACCGCGACGAGCGTCTCGACGTTGTTCACGGCCGTGGGCTTGCCGAACAGACCACATTGGGCCGGAAAAGGCGGCTTGTTGCGCGGTTCGCCGCGCAGGCCCTCGATCGAGTTGAAGAGCGCCGTCTCCTCGCCGCAGATGTACGCGCCCGCGCCGCGGCGCAGCTCGACGTCGAAAGCGAAACCCGATCCGAGGATGTCCTCGCCCAGCATCCCAACCGCTCGCGCCGCGCGAATCGCGCTCGTCAAGCGCTCGAGCGCCAGCGGGTACTCGCCGCGCAAATACAGGTAGCCGAGATTCGATCCGGTCGCGTAGCCCGCGATCGTCATCGCCTCGATCACGGCGAACGGGTCGCCCTCGAGCAGCACGCGGTCCTTGAACGTGCCCGGCTCGGACTCGTCGGCGTTGCACACGACGTAGTGCGGGAGAGCGGCCGCGCTCGCGACCGCCGCCCACTTCCGGCCGGTCGGGAACGCGGCGCCGCCGCGGCCGACGAGCTTCGATGCGGCGACCTCACGCAACGTCCCCTCGACGCCCAGCGCGAACGCGCGCGCGAGCGCTTCGTAGCCGCGGTGCGCGCGATAGGACGCGAGGCTCGTGGGATCCGCGACGCCGACGCGCGCCAGCAATCGCCGCGGTCCCGCGCTCGAGACGTACGCCTCCTCGATCGGCGGCGGATCGCCGGCCAGAGCCGACTCGATCCGCGCACACGTGGCTCCGCCGAACGCGCTGTCCACGGGTCGCTGCCCTGCGATCGTCACGAGCGCCGCCGGCGCGCGCTCGCACAATCCCAGGCACGGGCTGCGCCCCCAACGCGCGCCGTGGTGCGCGACGTCCGCGTGCGAATCGTTCACCTTCGCATGTCCCGATGCGGGCGCTCCGAGCGCGCGCTCGAGATCGCCGCACACGCGCTCCGCACCGGCCGCCATGCAGGCGATGTCGTCGCACACGTGCGCGAACGCGCGCGAACGCTCGGTCAGCGAGAAGAGCGCGTAGAACGTGGCGACACCGAACGCCTCGGCGGGCGGAACCCCGAGTCGGCGGCAGACGTACTCGAGACCGCCGCGGCTGATCCAGCCGACGTTCGATTGCAGCGCGTGCAGCGCGGGCAGGAGCAGCGTGCGCGCATCGCGCACCGCCGCGAAACCCGGCGGCGGGGCGCCTCGAACCTCGGGGCCCACCACGGCATCGACGGCGTCGCGCTCGGCATCGCTCGACACTTCGTCGTGGAGTCGAAGGTCCATGCTACGGGGCTCTTCAGCCCACCTTTTCCACGCGGATCGCCGCGGCCTTGAATTCGGCCGTGCCCGAGCGCGGATCGGTCGCGTCGATCGTGAGCAAGTTCGTGTCGACCTCGTCGGGGAAGTGCATGGTCATGAACACGAGACCGGGCTTGAGCCGCTCGTCGAACTGGACGGGCGCCTCGACCGCGCCGCGCCGCGAGACGACGCGCACGCGCTCGCCGTCGATCAAACCGAGACGAGCCGCGTCGGACGGAAAGATACAGACCGTCTCGCGCCGTTCCATCGGCCAGGCGAACGCGCCGCTCTGCACGCCCGTGTTGTACGAGTCGAGACGTCGTCCTGTCGTGAGTCGCAGCGGGAAATCGCTCGATAGCTTGTCGACCGGGCCTTCGTCCTCGGCCGGGTTGAACGACGCGCGCGGTCCGCGCACCGGCGTCTCCCACAGTCGGCCGTGCAGGAACTCCGCGCCGGGGCTGGACTCGTCGGGACACGGCCACTGGATTCCGCCCAGCGCTTCGAGGCGCGCATAGCTCATCCCGCCGTGCATCGGGCTCAACGTGCGCAGCTCGTTCCACAGTGCTTCCGGAGTGCGCGCGCCCATCTCGTAGCCGAGTCGTCGCGAGAGCTCGCACAGGATCTCGATGTCGTCGCGCGCCGATCCCGGCGGATTCAGCGCGCGTCGAACGCGCTGCACGCGGCGCTCGGAGTTCGTGACCGTGCCCTCCGACTCGCACCAACTGGCCGACGCGGGCAACACGACGTCCGCCATCAGCGCGGTCTTCGTCATCACCACGTCCTGCACGATCAGGTGCTCGAGACCCTCCAGCCGATGCAGCGCGTGCGTCGAATCCGCCTCGCTCTGCGCCGGATTCTCGCCGATGACGTACAAAGCCGTCAGCTCGCGGCGCCCCATCGCTTCGAACATCTCGGTCAGGTGCCAGCCGATCTTGGGCGGGATCGTGCAACCCCAAGCGCGCTCGAACTTCGCGCGCGCTTCGTCGTTCTCGACGTCCTGGAACCCGGTGAGCTTGTGCGGCAAGGCGCCCATGTCGCCGCCGCCCTGCACGTTGTTCTGTCCGCGCAGAGGATTGAGGCCGCTCCCCCACTTGCCCACGTGCCCCGTCAGCAGCGACAAGTTGATCAGCGAGAGGACGTTGTCCACCGCGTTGTGGTGTTCGGTGATGCCCAGAGTCCAGCAGATCATGGCGCGCTCGGCGCCGGCGAAATCGCGCGCCATGCGGCGGATCAGGTCGGCTGCGACGCCCGTGATCGTCGACACGCGCTCGACGTCGTAGCGCTCGAGAGTCGCGCGGTACGCATCGAATCCCGACGTCGCGTTAGCGATGAAGGCCTTGTTCTCGAGGCCCGCGTCGAGGATCGCGCGGCCCACGCCGTTCGCCAGCGCGATGTCGGTGCCGACGTCGAGGCCGGCCCAGCCCTCCGACCATTCCGCCGTCGCCGTGCGGCGCGGATCGATCACGTAGAGCTTCGCCCCGCGGCGCACCGCCTTGAGCACGTGGTGGAAGAAAATCGGATGCGTCTCGCGGGCGTTCGAGCCCCACAAGAGGATGACGTCGGTGGCCTCGACCTCGCGATAGCTCGAGGTTCCGCCGCCCGCGCCGAAGACCGTCGCCAGACCGACGACGCTAGGTGCGTGTCAAGTTCGATTGCAACTGTCGATGTTGTTCGAACCCACGGCCGCGCGCATGAACTTCTGCGCGGCGTAGTTCATCTCGTTGGTGGCCTTCGAGCAGCTGAACATGCCGACCGTGCTCGGTCCGTGCTTCGCCACGGCGGCGCGGATACCGGCCGCGGCCCGGTCGAGAGCTTCGTCCCAACTCGCCACTCGCAGACGTCCATGTTCGCGCACGAGCGGTTCCGTGATGCGTTGCGGTGCCATGCGCAGAGCGTAGCGTGCTGCGACGCGGTGGTGTTGTCGGAAGCCTGGGGCACGGTGCCTGCGCGGAACGGAGCCTGCGGTACGGAGCCTGCGGTACGGTGCCTGGAACGACTCCGACACATCGCCGGCAGCGCGTACGGAGTGCCTATCCTGCCGGCGATGTGTCGGAGTCGTTCCAGGCACCGTACCGCACGTACCCGTACCGCCCGCCGACCGGCTGGCGACGATTCGCGCGCAGTTCCACGCTCCAAAGCGAGTTCGATGGTGACAAACGGGGCTCGTGCGACGACCTTCGTTGGCCATGAAACCGTCCGTAGTCCTGGCCGAATCCTTCCTGGCCGACGGAGCCAAGCTCTCGTTGCGCCGGCACGACGGCCACTACCACATCCGCGTCGGCGGCGAGCTCCTCATGAGCACGACCGCGACGGCTTCCGAAGCGCAGATGGCCGAGCTGGCCCACGAGTCGCTCGGCACGGGCGCAGGCAAGACGGTGCTCATCGGCGGCTTCGGGTTCGGGTTCACGCTGCGGCGCGTGCTCGAGCTCGTCGGCCCCGACGTGAAGGTCCAAGTCGCGGAACTGTTGCCGCAGATCGTCGCCTGGAATCGCGAGCACCTGCAGAGCGTGAACGGACTTCTCCTGGACGACCCGCGCGTGGAGATCCTGCTCGAGGACGTGTTCTCCGTGCTCTCGCGCGCAGAACCTCGGAGCTACGACGCCGTCCTGCTCGACGTCGACAACGGCCCCGAAGCGCTGGTGGATCCGCGCAACGAGCGCATCTACGCCGATCCGGGCCTGAAGACCCTGGCGCGCGCGATGCGCAAGGGCGGACGCGCGGTCTTCTGGTCAGCGGGGACGGACGATTCGTTCCTGAAGCGCCTTGCGAAGGCCGGGTTCCGCGCCGATGCGATCGGCGCGAAGGCCTACCCTCAGGCGCAGGTGAAGACGCACACGCTGTTCATCGCCGACTGGGATCGCTGAGCCCGGATGATTGGCGAGGCACGCTGCCGGCGTGCCGCCCAGTGAACCGATTCCGCCGGTCGGGCCGTCCTTCGTACGGCGCCGCGCGCCGTTCGATGACCACTCGCTCGATCACCTCCGTGCTCGCGGACCAGATCGTCGCACGCTGCGCGGTCGACACCGGCTTCGGAGCACCGTTCTCGGACCAACCGCTGACGAGTTCGTGCCGTGATGCTCGAGCGCCTGGCCGGCCCGCCGCGAACGATGTGGAGCGCGCGTCTTGGGAGCCGCTCGATGGCGCGCGATGTAGGGCTTGGTGCTCACGCGCTGCGAGCGCTCGGACTGGAAGCCTGCGCCACGGATCGAGGTCGCGGGCCTTCGTGGGCCCGCTCTCGCATCGGAGCACGTGATGCGGCATGTGGCCTTCTTTTGCTGCGCATTTCGATCCGTGGCGCGGGCTCCGATTCGGCTGCTGGCAGCGATCCAGGTGAACGCGGCGGACGCGCGGTACACCCAGGTGCTGAGGCTGTGAGGAGTTCCCAGGCGAC
>Ga0105049_10007957_pt1 | contig 12289 bp, 7 predicted proteins | sample MAT06_FD_78087 | JGI IMG/M metagenome (GOLD analysis project Ga0105049, IMG submission 78087) | Freshwater microbial communities from Lake Fryxell liftoff mats and glacier meltwater in Antarctica - MAT-06 | ecosystem: Environmental > Aquatic > Freshwater > Ice > Liftoff microbial mat | place...
TCGAAATTGAACGGAGTCAGAATGCTGATACCGCTGCCTGCATACATCATGTACCAGCCATTGTTATACACCAGGTTATTCTCGATTGTCACATAATCGGTTTGGATGGCATTGATGCCTCCACCGGGGAAATCGTGCACTTTAAAGTTTCGTATCGTCACATGGTGTGGCAGCTTGGATTCGGTATTTGGCCCGCCAATTGAGAGCCCGTTGGTGTTAAAATTGGCGTAAGCCGACCAGTTGGTACCGCCAGCCTTCGCTTCCGTATACGAAGCCAAGGCTGCGGCATAGGTAATGTTGATGTTATTTCCGATGAGTTCAAACCCCTCGAACCCGATGTACGACCCGTTAATCGACACCACATTCCACACATTGCCCGTACCCGTTAGCTTGGGCGAATGCCCTTTCAGAGCCTTGAACGTGATAGATCCCGTTGCCGATCCAGACCGGGTTATGTTTATCACCGGCCCGGATGTGGAGCTATACACGCCGTTCATCACAAATACGCTATCGCCGGGATTGGTCAAGTCAGCCGCTTTCTGAATAGTCAGAAACGGTTTTGCCTGGGATTTGCCATCGTTGCTATTACTACCAGTCGATGCTGCGACATAATAGTTTGTAGCCCACAAGTTGACGGTGCAACAAGCTAGAAGAAGGGATAAGAACAATGATTTCATAATGCTGGAGTTCGTCTATTTAGTGAACATACCAGCCGAATCAGACGGCCACTTTCGTTCCGTCTCATCGGACTAGTTTTTGTGACCCGTTAAGCTGCTATACCGCCATATTCCAACCCTTCTCGTACTCCCGCTTCCACAATTGCATAGCCGCTTTGTTATCCTTGATGTGCCCGTTGCTCACATCGCAGTGCAGGGTACTGCCTGTCCGCTGGGAGATGTTGGCCAAATGGCACAGCAACACACTTTTGTGGCCCTCTTCAATGGGAGCCGTCAGCTTGGTAGTCTCCCGAATGCTATCCACGAAATTAGCGAAGTGAGTCATCTCCAGATCGCCCGTGGCGCTCACCGTATTGTTCGGATCTAGTTTGGTGCTCGGCTTGATCTCTTTCACCAGCTTGTTCTTCTCATCAAAGATCTGGTAGTCCCCACCCCCTTTGTTCACCAAAGTACCTTTGTCGCCGTAGATGATAAACCCACGCCCGCTCCCCTCAACGGGGAATGAACTACAACTGCGGCCCTCCCAGGTGATGGCCTTGCCGTTGTCGAATTCAAACGAAGCAACCTGCGTATCGGGCGTCTGCCAGTCGTCTTTGTAGGCATACCGCCCACCCGACGAACTTACCTTCGAAGGGAAATCAACGCCCAGAAACCAGCGGCAGCAGTCAAGCTCATGGTTGCCATTGTTGCAGGCTTCGCCAGTGCCCCAGTTCCAGAACCAGTGCCAGTTGTAATGAACCAGATTGTCGCGGTACTCCTGCCGGGGAGCCGGGCCTTGCCAGAGGTTAAAATCCAGCGTTGAGGGCACCGCTACTTTCTTGCCCACCCCAATGGGTTTACGGGCGTTAGTATACCAGGATTTAGCGAAATACGGATTGCCTATCAGACCGCCCCGTACCTCTTTTACCGCTTCAATCAGGGTCGGAAACGATCGGCGCTGACTCCCCACCTGAATGAGTTTGCCGTATTTATCGCGGGCCTGAATCAGCATCTCGCTTTCGTAGGGGTTGTGGCTACAGGGTTTCTCCACATATACGTGTTTGCCGTTGGCCACGCCCATGAGGGCGGCTGGTGCATGCCAGTGGTCGGGGGCTGCAATCAGCAGGGCATCGAAATCTTTTTTGGTCACCAGTTCGCGAATGTCCTTGATAATGGCCGGTTGTCGGCTGACCCCTTTCAGGGCATCCAGGCCATTTTTGACGGCTTTTTCTTCGACATCGCAGAGGTAGGCGACCTCCACATTGGGCAATTGAGAAAACGATTTGGCATGATACGCTCCCCGGCTGTTGACCCCCATAATGGCCACCACCACCTTGTTGCTGGGGGCATTTTTACCGTAAATGGGGAAATTCAGAATGGTGGTACTGGCCGTAGCCACAGCCGTTTTTTTGATAAACTCCCGACGATCCATAGTAGTACGTGTTAATGGGTTTGATTTAGTTGTCATTTCAATTCTTTCAGTTAGACAATCGCCGAAATCTCGTCGGCCACTATCAATACTTCGGCTTATTTGAGGTACCATTAATTAAAAATACCTTACGACACAAGTACTTTTAATGCGGTGGATTTCGCATGAGTTCATAACATAATTGTGGACTGGTTTTCTCAATACCGGTCAATAAAAAGATAACTTTACCCGCATCGGAGGGGTCTATGGCGTAGTAATAATCACGATCTGCCCCTTCAGGTTTTGCGCTGATAGCCAATCTTTTAAAAAGCCATTCCCAACTTCCTTTTTTATAATACGGGTTGTTTCGTTCGGGGGCAGTTAACAACCATTCGTATTCTTTCCAGTACTTTTTAAGTAAAGGGTTTTGATTTTGAATCTGTACCACTGCACAATTACCTTCCAGTTGTTTTATTTCGTCAATATTCCAACCCGTATGGTTTTCCCAAGCTGAATAAGGTTTATCAGCATGAAAATTATTCCAGGCATTTACAGTGCTGATGATTGTTACAAATTTTCTTTTCGCTATTTCTGACCTTCCCATGGCTTCACCAATTACTTGAACGGGGCCACCCACAATAATAAAAAGTGGATTATCAATAGTTGATTGGTTGATCTGGTTTTTCAACGCTTCATAAGCAACTTCGGCATTATCAACTGCACAAATAAATTGTGTTTTTTTAAACCCAAACAGTTTGGCACCTGTCAGGGTACTCTCCTTCATTTGCTCATAAGGCGAAATACCATTTATGCCGGGATGCTCATGATTACTACCCCATATATGGTCGCTATAAACATAAAGGCTCAACTTGTTTTGTAAACCTTTGGCCGCGATCATGGCCAACGACAATGGCGTACCCGCCCAATCGTCATGGTCATGTTCGTTGCCATCAGAACTAATAACAATTCGACCTTTGTCTTGCCACAATGGAGTTTGTGCCATTGAGCACACCATTTGGCTTATTAAAAACAAATTAATCAAAAGCAATTTTTTCATAAGACCCTATTGTTTAAAAATGAATGTCAAATTGTTACTTCTTCAAACTTTTCAAATACGCCATCGTCACAGGGACCTGTTTGGCGTAGCTGGGGCTTTCGTCTTCGATGTAATAATGCTCAATGGCCGATTTTTTGGCAGCTTTCAACACGGCAGGCAGGTTGATTTGGCCTGTACCCAACGCCACATCATTCTCGACTGGGGTGCCGCCCGATAAATTCCCGACAATTCCTTTGCGAAGGTCTTTCAGGTGCATGAGTTTGAAGCGTTTCGGGTATTTGCTAATCAGCGCAGCGGGGTCGGCACCGGGGAAAAACGTCCAGAGAATGTCGATCTCGAAGCTGACATACTTCGGGTCGGTTTTCTGGATAATGTAATCCATGAGCGTTCCGTCTTCGTATTTTTCAAACTCATAACCGTGATTGTGGTAGCAGAACGTAAGGCCAAATTCATCGTGTAGTTGCTTCCCAATTTTATTGAAAGTTTCTACTGCTTTTTGAGCATCGGCCAGTGTAAAAGGCGGCTTATCCATAATCCACGCCACCCGCACGTAGCTGGCACCGAGGGTTTTGGCATCACGGCCTACTTCGGCGGTTTTGTTTTGGGCATTGGCGTAACTCACCCCAAACGAGGAACATTTCATACCGCGTTCATCGAGCAATTTGCGCAGTTCAGCGGCTGTATTACCGAAGAGATTCGAAAATTCCATGTCGGTGATGCCCAATGCTTTGATGGTGTCGAGTGTGGCCACCGTATTTTTTGAAGACTATTCCGGTAGGTGTACGACACCATACCGGGAGTCTGTGGAAAAAGCGGCTTTTGGGCCTGAGCTGCTCCTACGGTTAGGAGAAGGATAACGATAAGTGCGTTTTTTCTCACGGGCATTGGTCAATTTAAGGTGAATGGGTTTTGCCGTTACTGTTCAAAAGCCCCGCGATCCCGGCCTGTACTGCCTGGGCGTACTTTTCCGAGAATATCGGTTTGCTGGGGTACGTCATTCGAGCCGGAGTTAAGCGCTTTGTTTCCTTTTGCCAGTCGGAAATTTCCTTTCATCGGGTCGAACTGGGCGTCGAGAAAACCAGGAGCCGCTACAATGTCATTCGGGCCTTTAAACACCTCCTGCGCCACTGGATACACGTTATAATCCCAGCGAATGCCGGTGTTTTTATTGTTGGACGTGACCTGCCCGCCGGGGCGCGGTACGATGATATTATTGAGAATCACAATATCTTCCGAGTTGTTGGGAAACAGCTCCTGATACCCCACAATCCCGCCGTTGTGATAGGTCGTGTTGTTGATAATATCGACGTATTTTGTACGGAACGTATGAATGCCTGACCCACCGTTGTAGCAGCTTACATTGTTGGCAATCAGCGCCCTGCCTTTCCATTCGGGCCGCTTGGGTTTGTTTGGCAACGGGGTTTTGGCCGTATCGGTTTTAGCTGGCGTTTCGGCTTTCACAACGGCGTCGGCGTTTGGATTGGTGGCACCCTTACGATCCTGGTCGGTCACGTCGAGCAGAATGCCATTGCCGTCGCTCAGTTTGCCAATTCTTTCCCAGGCCACCAGCGTCTTGTTGTTCCAGACAAAGTTGCGCTGAATCACAATGTGATAGCCCGGTGCGTCGTCATGCGCCCAGTTATTGAGCGTCGTGATGCCCGACCCGCCGTAGCGCATAAACCAGGCATTTTCGTATATCTTACAGTCTTCGACTGTGAAATAATCCATTTCAATGCCTACAATACCGCCACCGGGACACTTACGAACCTCGCAGTTACGCACAATCAAATGGTGCGGCTTTGCGTCGGATTTGCTGGTGCGGCCGTTGAAGAAAATCCCGTTTGTGTTGAAATACGGGTCGGGTGTCGGCTTTTTGCCGTCTTCCTGCGCCTTCAGCAACACAATGGAATCATTGCTGCCGGTCACGGTCAGCCCATCGAGCACGTTGTAAGAACCCGACACCTGAATCCCAGCCCAGCCCGTCGGGCGAATGTCGGGATGGTGACCGGGCCGGGCTTTCCACGTAATCCAGGCGTTGGACGTACCGGAATGGGTGATGTTTAGTACCGCACTGCCGTTACCCTTTTCGGTATTGGTATAGTTGCCGTTGCCAATCAACACCACATCGCCGGGTTGTACCAGATCGGCGGCCTTTTGCAAACTTCGGAAGGCTGTCTTCGGCGATTTGCCATCGTTGGTGTCGTTTCCATCACCGGAAACGTGCCAGGTTTGGGCCAGCGTGTTCGTAAACGCGAGCAGCCCCAGCAAAACAGCCAGTGCATTTTTTAGTGTAGCCATGTTTTTACCAACAAATTAAAGGTGTAATCATACTGTTTTTCCACATTGGCCAGTACCTGGCGAACATTCCGCCGGGCCACCGGATAATTCTTCGTCACCTCCATTAGCCGGTCGGTAATTTGCTGACTGCTGGTCTGCTCAATCTCGAACGTGCAGTCGCCCAGGCCCAGGTCGTAGTACATCTGCCCCTTAATACTGTCCTGCGGCTGACGAAGATAAAAGCAGGGCGTACCCGTGACAGCCGCCATGATGGGCGAGTGGCACTCAAAACTTAACACGGTGTGCGCCTGGGCATAGATCGACGTGGCTTCATCGGGGAGCCAGTAGCCGTGCTTCACCACCTTCGCCTTCACGTCGGCGGGTAGCGGGTCAATCAGCAGTTCGTCCATGATGTCCACCTGATAAGTCATTTCGGGGCAAACCAGCACCTTGTGGCCCGTTTGCCGAACCCAGGCCGTGATGGCTTCGCGGAGCTTGGCGTGGTCGGCTTCTTTCCATTGGTCGTTGAGTTCGTTCACCTGCCGGATTTTCTGCTCGCTCCAGCCATTGTTGTTCGGATTGATTTTGTGGTACGGCGTTACCCGAAGCCGGGGAATGGCGCAGATGAACTCGCGGGGCCTGAGGCCGTTAGCCGCCAGAAACGCGTTTGCTTTTTCGTCGTCGCGGATCGTCAGGGCGAAGGTTGCGTCGGGCGCGAAGGCAATGTGGTCGCCCGACAAGCCCGCTTGTTTGAGCTTGTCAATCGAAGCCGTTTCGCGGGCAAAAATCAGCGATGCGTGCGATAGCAGCGTTTTCAAGGTCGGGTAAATGTCCTGAATCGTGACCCCAAACAAGCCAAATGGTTTGGCCGTCTGCACGTGCCAGGCTTCCAGATAGTCGGCGGCTACGACCAACGGGCCGGAACCGTGCAGGAAAAAATCGGCCTCCGCAAAAGCCTGTTTCACCTCCTCCGATTGGGGTACGTTATCAACCACGTTGCCGTGAATAATGCGCAGGTCGGGGTAGTGGTGCATCAGCATCGCTTCTACCTTTTCGCTGCGGCTACGTTTCCAGAGAATGAGCCGGGCCTGCGGCAGGCGTTTTTTGAGCAGGGCGATTAACCCCGGCGTATGGGCAATATCGCCGATGTTGACCGCCTGCCAGCCCGACGTAAACAGGATAACCGGATTGGATTTGTTGCCGGTTGCCATCCCGATTCGGGAAGCCAGTAGGGATGCCGTGAGCAAGCCCGCCTGTTGCAGAAATGCCCGTCGGTTTCGGAAGGATACTGCCATAATGAATGGAGTTTAGTTGTGATAAGATAAAGACCATTATGGGCGATAGTGCCGAATTTCTGCACTCATAAGATGCTGTCCACCTGGTAGTTGGCCGGATTATAGCTACCCTCCAAAATCGCTTCATGGTTATTTCGGATCTAAATGCTGGCTTAGTTCTTCAGCCGCCACAACTGAGGTTACGCCTGTTGACGCAACCTCCAGTTTGCAGATCCAGCGACAGGCATTGAGGATCAGCTTTCGTAAGTCATTATTGGCCCAATTGCTGTGAAAATGCAGGCCCGTGTTCCCAAAACTCCGTCCACCATCGGGCCGCTCATACACCCACGACACCACTTCCGGCCTGCCCAAGGCAGTTCGACTGGCGGCCGTATTACGCACTGAATCGGGTGGGGTAGCGGTCAGGATTGTTTTGATTCCGGGCTTGAAGCGCAGGAAAAAGTAGCACTCATCATACAGTTGAAAGGGCTTTACGCCGTTGGTGACCGGATGAACTGGCAGCGTTTTGAAAGTAGATGTCCACATACCATGCGCGGAGTAGCCATCTTCTTTAAAACCACCCAGCGCGTCGAGCAGTGGCTCACCGTTTCCGGCGGGCAGCGTAACGGCATAGTGCAATGCAGCCACGCCGACCCCCCGACTCATTGCCCCTTTCAACTGGCGTTTGATGTCGGGCTTAAGCACCAGGTGCCCCTGTTTGCCATCCATGAACAGCACGATACCATCGGCACGCGCCAGCAAGGTCGTGTCAGCGGGCCAACCATTCAGGCAGACGGTTACGGCCATATCTGGTGAGTTAGCCAGCCACTTTTTTAGGAGTAATGCACCAGCGTTGTACTCGTGTTCGCCCGCCTTGTGACTGGGTGTTCCGGCAATGATGACCAGATGCTTTGGCGTTGGCTGGCTGTGGGCCTGAAGGCAAAACACGCCCAGAAAAAGTAGCCCGGTAACGAGTCGCTTGTATATGGGTAAGCTCTCCACAATGATCATGTCAAAATTGGTTTTACGACCTTACCAGCCACATCGGTCAATCGGTAACGACGACCCTGAAACTTAAAGATGAGTTTTTCGTGGTCAAGCCCCATCAAATGTAGGATGGTGGCTTGCAAATCATGGACGTGAACCGGGTCTTTGGTGATGTTGTAGCTGAATTCATCGGTTTCGCCCAGCGAAAACCCTTTTTTGATGCCGCCCCCCGCCAGCCAGACCGTGAAGCAACGGGGGTGATGGTCGCGCCCGTAATTGTCTTTGGTGAGTTTGCCCTGAGAGTAAGGCCCCCTTCCGAATTCACCGCCCCAGATCACGAGTGTATCATCGAGCAAACCGCGCTGTTTTAAATCCTGGATCAATGCCGCCGATGCCTGGTCGACGGATTGAGCCATCGTTTTGATGTCTTTCGGCAGGTTGCCGTGCTGATCCCAACCCTGATGATAGAGTTGAATAAAGCGCACGTCTTTCTCAGCCAACTTACGGGCCAGCAGGCAGTTGGCTGCAAACGTACCCGGAATGCGGCTGTCGGGACCGTAGAGGTCGAAGATGTAATCGGGCTCGTTGGCAATGTCGAGGGTTTCGGGCACTGATGCCTGCATCCGGTACGCCATTTCATACTGTTGCACCCGGTTGTTGATTTCAGGGTCGAGTACATGTTTGTACTGATCCTGGCTCAACTTCGCCAGCGTATTCAGCATGTTCCGGCGCGACGATTTGTCGATGCCCGATGGATTGTTGAGGTAGAAAATGGGATCGGGGCCTGACCGGAAAATAACGCCCTGATGCGTTGAGGGCAGAAATCCGTTGCTCCACAGCTTGGCGTAGAGTGGCTGATCGCCTGACCGGGCCTTCGAGAGCAGCACCACAAAAGCGGGCAGGTTTTTGTTCTCCGATCCCAGCCCGTAGCTCATCCACGACCCCATCGACGGGCGGCCACCAATCTGATTGCCCGTCTGGATGAAGGTGACGGCCGGGTCGTGGTTGATGTGCTCCGTGTACATGGATTTTATGAACGTAACATCATCCACAATTTTGGTATGGTGCGGTAGTAACTCGCTCACCCACGCCCGGCTGCGGCCATACTGCGCAAATTTGAACACCGAAGCCGCCAGCGGAAACGAACTCTGCCCCGCCGACATGCCCGTGAGCCGCTGCCCATTCCGCACTGATTCGGGCAGGTTTTGCCCCCACATGGCTTCTAGCCTGGGCTTGTAATCAAACGTTTCTAACTGCGAGGGGGCTCCGCTCTGAAACAGATAAATAACCCGCTTGATTTTGGGTGCAAAATGGGGGCCGTCTCCGCCCTGCGCTTGTTCCAAAGCAGCCCGCGCCTGCTGAGGCAGCAACGATGCCAGCGCGGCTGCGCCAATACCCAGGCCCGACGTACCCAGGAAATTCCGGCGGCTGAACTGGTCATGTATGTGTTTGTTTACGTTTGATTCCATGGCGTTTCAGCGTTTAACAAGGGCTTCGTCGTAATTGAGTACGGTGGTCGCTACCACGGTATAGGCAGCCACTTCGGTCGGTTTCAACGTCTGGTCACGGGCGAATTCGCCAGTTTGCAGCAGGGATTCAGCCCGTTTCGGGTTCTTCATAAAACCAGTATACTCGGCATCATACAACTGCCGGAGCAACGCCAGCTCGGTTGGTCGTGGTTGCCGCGACAGGGCTGCCAGAAAAAAATAGGTAATGCGTTGATTGACCGAAGGCACTTGTTTCATCGTGCGTTCGGCCAAAATGCGGGCGGCCTCCACAAACTGCGGATCGTTCAACGTTACCAGGGCTTGTAGTGGTGTGGCTGTCTTCTGCCGTCGAACGGTACAAAGTGCCCGGTCCGGTGCGTCGAAGTTGAGCATCATGGGCGGGGGCGACGTCCGTTTCCAGATCGTGTACATACTCCGCCGGTACAGGCTGTCACCATGCTGCTGTCGGTAACTGACAGTGTTTCGTGTGGCCAGGGCTTCCCAGATACCCGACGGCTGATATGGATACACGCTTGGCCCGCCCACTTTCCGAACCAGTAATCCGCTTGCTGCCAGTGCATTGTCCCGTACCTGCTCAGCTGCATAACGGTAACTCGATCCTCTGGCCAGCCATTTATTGTCGGGGTCCTGCTCAATTTGCTCTTTTGTCGCTACGGATGACTGGCGATAGGTAGCCGACAAAACCATCTGACGAATGAACGCTTTCACGTTCCAGGCGTCTGCCCTGAACTGTACGGCCAGCCAATCCAGCAATTCGGGGTGTGAAGGCAATTCACCCTGATTACCAAAATCTTCCTGTGTTTTCACCAGCCCATTGCCGAAATACTGCTGCCAGAACCGGTTGACCATGACCCGCGCAAACAGTGGGTTTGTCTCATCGAGCAGCCACTTGGCCAGGCCAAGCCGGTTGCGCGGATAGCCTTCCGGTAACTCACTCAGCTTATGAGGGGTTTGGGCGGTAACTTCTTCGCCGGGGGCGTCAAAAACACCCCGCTTCAATATGAAGGTTTTCCGGGCCAGATTGGCGGAGAGTTCCTGCATGGACATTACCTCGGGTACGTTGTTCAGTGTTGCCAACTCCCGTCCTCGCCAATCCATCAACTGCCGATTGTAAACGGCAAGTGTTGAGTCACTCGTCAGGGCATAATGGTCAAGAAGTTGCCGTTGCAGACTGGCCGAACGCCGGTGCAAAGGCAGGGCCAGTATGTTCCCCACCGCATCCGCCGGTTGGGCTATCGACTGCACCTCCAGCGCTGAAAGTTGGCGGTTGTATATCCGCAGTTCGTCTACGCTGACATTGCGGATGGTCTTCTCGCGCTGCTCGTTGCCAATTTCAAAATAGGGTAGTTTATCCGATTTATTGGTGCCAAATGGGCCGTGCAGCAATCCTTTGGTCAAGTTGTCCGTAATGAGTTGAACGGGGGTCGGTTTTCCGTTGATGAATAATCCGACCCCACTCGCTTTGCCGTTGCCGTTATAGGTCAGGGTGAGGTTCTGCCACGAATGAAGCGGCAATTGCTGCCTGGTTTTCAATTCGATGCAGTTGGCGGGCCAGACATAACTGAGAAGAACCCGAACGGTTCTATCGGGATTAAGGCTCACCGAATAGCCTCGATAACCTTCATTTTCGTAGTTTGACCGGCGGAAAATAGCCCCCTGCACACCACCCTGCGAAGCGTCGCCCGGCTGAATATTAGCCCAAATACTGACCGAAAATGGCTGATTTCGTTCAAAATTGAGTCCTTTGCCAAATCGCTTACCGGGCTCCAGTAATTTACCATCTACCCGGTCGATGCCGGCCAGGGCCACACCGATGCCACAATCGCCCTGTAAGAGAACTCCCTTCCCGAATTTACCGATTGTCGACTGAGGTTTCCGCTCTTTGTCGCTACTCACGAACGCTTCATAAGCGGGAATAGCCATGTTGACATACGTATCTTTGATGTTGTCTGCCTTCGTATCGAAAGGCAAATGAACCAACAAACCCCGCTTCAACGTCGATTCCTGTTTTGGGTTTGCGGCCCAGGCAGCAAAGGCAGAACGGTATTTTTCGGGATTTACCCCTGGGGTAAAAGCCTTTATTTTGGTGCGGATAAATGCCAGTTTTTTCTCTACGTCGGCGGAGGGCAGCATCACTGTTGGGCACGCTTCGCCGTTGTGCGTAATTTGCCCCGTTTCTTTATTCTGGTTGAAAAACGCAAACAGCGAGTAATAATCTTTCTGACTGATTGGGTCGTATTTATGGTCGTGGCAGCGACAACACTCCATGGTAAGGCCAAGCATAGCTTTGCCAAAGGTGTTGGTTCGGTCGGCCACATATTCGATACGGTACTCTTCGGGAACAATACCATTTTCGCCACTCTGAGCGTGCTGACGATTAAACGACGTGGCAATCAGCCGGTCGCGCCGGGCGGCAGGTGTGGCGGGTTCGGGCATGAGGTCGCCGGCCAGTTGCTCGGTGATAAATTCATCGAACGGTTTATTCTGATTGAAAGCCCGAATTACCCAGTCGCGGTAGGGAAAGGCGTTGCGCATAGGGTCGTCCTGATATCCCTGCGAATCGGCGAACCGGGCAACGTCCAGCCAGCTAGTAGCCTGTTGTTCACCAAAATGGGGCGATTTTAGCAAGTTGTCAACCACTCGTTCGTAGGCATCAGGCCGTGTATCGTTCCGAAACTGGTCAACCTCGGCGGGGGACGGAGGCAGGCCGGTCAAGTCCATATACACCCGCCGGAGTAAGGTTGTTTTGTCGGCTTCGGGCGAGGGTTTCAGCCCTCGCTGGTTCATTTTATCGAGCGTAAATCGGTCAACGTCATTTCTAACCCAGCGCGTTTGCTCATCGCTGGTCAGGCCCCAGCGAGCTAGAAAAATCTGGCCAATTGCAGGCACATCGGGTTTGTCGATGGGCGACAGCGACCAGTGTTCTTTGTACGTTGCTCCCTCCTCAATCCACCGGATGAGGATCGCTTTTTCTTCGTTAGTAAGCGTCAGATTCGATCTGGGTGTCGGCATTACCTCCTCAGGGTCGTGGCTCAGGATACGCTTGATAAGTTCGCTACTCCCGGAGTTTCCGGGATCAATGGCGACAGTACCGCTTTTAAGTGGCTCGGTAGCTCCCTCAA
>Ga0105049_10007958_pt1 | contig 12289 bp, 10 predicted proteins | sample MAT06_FD_78087 | JGI IMG/M metagenome (GOLD analysis project Ga0105049, IMG submission 78087) | Freshwater microbial communities from Lake Fryxell liftoff mats and glacier meltwater in Antarctica - MAT-06 | ecosystem: Environmental > Aquatic > Freshwater > Ice > Liftoff microbial mat | place...
GGACAGGCCGCCGCCCTGTACCCGAAAATCTTCTACGCCCACTTTCGGAGCGTCATCGATTTCCACCTGAAGGATGAAAGCGAACGCTTCGAGCGCACCGACGCTTACATCGAAAAATCTGTGACGCTCGCTTTCGACCTCCTCGGGAGGCAGGCGATTGATTCAGCCTTCGACTTGGGAAAGTTTCTCCTCGCGCGCCCGTGACCCCGTCGCAGGATTCGATCCGCACGAGCCCCGTCTCCCGGATGGCTTCGCTGGCCGGGGCCGGGGCTCGCGTGGGCCTCAACTATCTCAAACACTACGGCAGTCGCGCGCTCGCGCTGAAGCCGAGCGTTACCGACCTGCACGAGCGAAATGCGGGCGAAGTTTACCGCACCTTTAGCGAGCTCAAAGGCGGCCCGCTCAAGCTCGCGCAGATGCTCAGCATCGATCAGAATCTCCTCCCGGCCGCTTACGCCCGCCTGTTTGCCCAAGCCCAGCACTCCGCTCCTCCCCTCTCGTATCCTCTCGTCGCGCGGACATTTCGTCGGGAGTTCGGGCGCGATCCGACGGAAATGTTCGACACTTTCTCTCGAGAAGCCGTCCACGGAGCCTCCATCGGGCAAGTCCACAAAGCGTCGAAAGACGGACGCACACTCGCCGTCAAAATCCAATACCCCGGCGTCGCCACCAGCCTGCGGAGCGATCTCCGCTTCGTGAAACCCATCGCGCTGCAAGTGCTCGGTCTCCGCGAGAGCGATATCATGGACTATTTCCGGGAGGTCGAATCCAAGCTCCTCGAAGAAACGGACTACGTCCGCGAACGCGAACGCTCGCAAGAACTCGCTGCCGACTGCGCTCATATCGAGGGACTTCGTTTCCCCACATTTTATCCCGACCTCTGCTCCGCTCGCATTCTCACGATGGACTGGGTCGAGGGGGTCACGCTTGACCACTTCGCCGACGGCTCTGCCACGCAGGACGCACGCGACAAAGTCGGCCAGTCGCTCTGGGATTTCTACGACCATCAAGTCCACCGCCTTCTCAGGTTCCATGCCGATCCCCATCCGGGCAATTTTGTGATCCGCGATGGCGAAGTCTGGGTGCTCGACTTCGGCTGCACCAAGGAAATCAGCGCGGAGTTTCACAGGAAAATGTTCCGCTTCGTGGATCCCGTTTTGCTCGGCGACCGCACGGCGCTCCAAGCCGCCCTCTACGATCTCGCCGTACTCCTGCCGACCGACAGCGACGCGGACATCGAGCATGTGGTTGTTTCGTGCCAAAAATGGCTTGCCCTCCTCGCCAGGCCGTTCCACTCGGGCACGTTCGATTTTGGCGACGAAAGTTTCCTCCGCGAAATCTACGAAATGGGTGAGCAAAACCGGCGCGACGACCTGCCCCGCACGATGCGCGGCCAACGCGGCTCAGCCGACACGATCTACGTGAACCGCACGTTTTTCGGACTTTACAGCCTCCTCACCCGACTCCGGGCCCGGGTGCAGATTCCGCCACCGGCGATGAGCCGCTGACCTGGCAAAGTGCCGACGGAAAAGCAGGTCGGCGAATGGATCGAAGCCGCACCGGTCGCGCGGACTTGCATTCACCCATCGCCGCCGCCTCAATCGATGCACCCCCTGGGTGCATTCTCTTCCACCCTCCAGCGATCGCGATGGTGAGGTCGCTCCCTGTCGCGGCGTTTGCGGTCATGCTCCTGATGTCGATGTGGCTCGCCGACGGAGCTGGAGGAATTTCTGCGTGCCTCGAGAGAGTTTGCCTGTGGTTGGATCGGGCACTCCGACGGCAGCACCCTGGAGGAACTCGATGCCCTCGAGCGCGGCGGCAAGCTCACCCTGCCACAAGGCGTCTATCGCGATTGGCTGCGGATGTTCGTTCGACTCGGGCCGGAGTTTGTCCCACCCACGGTGCAATAGCTCCCATCCTGCGCTCCTCGCGTGCGCGATCGCGCTCAGGGTTTCTCCCTCGATCTCGATCGCGGACGGAGAGGGCAGCCCCGTCGGCGCAGTGGCTCCAGCGGATTCGCGCGGCCCGAGCTGATTCCGTGATCGCCCTTACGCGGGCGTCGGCTGGGCTGGGCTGGCGAGGTTCTTTTCCTCGAACTCCTTGCACCAACCCTTGATCTCGGTGTCGTTGAAAATCTTGCCGATCACGCGGCGGAGCAGACCCTTGAGGTTCGCATTCTCGACGTCGCGCAAGGTGCGGATTGCCTGTTCCTTGTAGCTCTCGAGCAGAGTGCGGCAGCGCTCGTCGGCGTGCAGTTCGAGGTAGAGCGCTTCGATCTCGGCGGGGGTGGCGGTGGAAAGGCGGCGCCAGTGGGCTTCGAGCGCGGTGCGCGGTCCATCCTTGGCGCGTTCGTAGGCGACGGCGAGGAGCAGGCTCGGGCGGAGGCCGGCGATGTCATTGGTTTCGCCGCTCGCGCCGAGGTCGCTGAGGTCGTCGCGGATTTGGTAGGCGATGCCGAGGGCTTCGCTGTAGGCGGAGAGGACTTCTTCATGCTCCTCGTGCTGGCCGGCGTAGATCGCGCCGAGATGGAGCGCGACGGCAAAGGCGGGCGCGGTCTTTTTGCGGAAGATGTCGAGCACGTCGAGGGAGCCGAGCGGCGCGGGCTTCCGCGCCCAGACGAGTTCGGCGCCCTGGCCGCGACAGAGTTCGCGCTGGCCTTCGGCGGCGACGCGGAGCATCGCGACTCTTTGCTCAGCGGAGGCGCTGCATGCGGCGAGCAGGCGGTAGCCTTCCCCGATCAGCAGGTCGCCGACATTGAGCGCGACGGGGATGCCGTGCTCCTCGTGCAAGGTCGGCTCGCCATAGCGCTGCGCATCGCCGTCTTCGATGTCGTCGTGGATGAGCGAGGCCTTGTGGAAACACTCGACGGCGACGGCGACTTTGCGCAGGTCGTCGGGCAGCGGCGCGGCGGGCGTGGCGCGCAGCGCCTGGTAGGCGGAGACGGTGAGGAAGGGCCGCCAGCGCTTGCCGGCGCGACCGAGCCACTCGCGCGCGATCTTTTCCGTCTCGCCCTGCGCGGGGCCCATGATGGCGTCGAGATTCAGCGGGGTGAACCAGAAGTCCACCTCCTCGCGCACCGCACTGAGATCGAGCCGGCGGGTCTGGTCGTCGCTGGTCAGGTGGATGTAATCCCACACCCAGTCGAGATCGACGTTGGTATCGATGCAGTCGTCCTGCAGCAGCGGCACGGCGACCCCGGGGATGGCCGCGGCTTCCATATAGGGAAAGGCGCGCTCGAGCACGCTGATACAGCTCACGCCGACGATGGCCTCGATTTTCCCGGTCTGGATGAGCGCCATGACGATCGCGCTGCCTTCCGCCACCAGCACTGCGTAGCCGAGGCGCTCCGCTTCCGCCTGCAAATCCTGGATGGTGCAGAGGCCGCACTGTTTGCAGAGCAGGCCGAATTCATCGAAGGGCGCCGGACATTTGTCTTCGACGCGCAGGCATTTCGGCAAAAGGAGGAGGCGGCGCTCGAAGGGCACGGCGGCGAGCGGCTCGCGCCACATCTCGTTGTTCAGCAGCACGCCGATGTAGTCGCGATAGATCGGCTCGCACCCGAGCTGCGCGACGAGCCGGTCGGCGATCACTTTCAAATCGTCCGACGGCATCGGTGGCACCGGACGATGCTCGGCCACGTAGGCCCGCACGGCCTGCAGGATGTGGGTCCGCTGGAGCAGTGTCTGCGGGATGTTTTTCTTCGGCGCGCGGATTCTCTGCGCCGGGACAGGACGGGGAAAGGAGATGGGGGCGACGGGAGCGGTCGGGGTCGGCGGCATGGCAGGTGAGTATTGGCGGAGGAAAAGAAACGGCAAGCGCCGTCGGTTCGCGGGACAACCCGCGAGCGCGCCCTTTGTTGTGCCCTGGCTCCGAAAGAAGCGGCGCGCGGGCTACCGCGGCAGGCCGGGGGTCGCGGTCGCCGCGCCGGGCGGCTTGACGGGAACCGGCCCGGGAGCTTTGGGGATCGCCGAAGGCCGCGGGGCTCCGCCGAGAGGGATGCCGGCGGAGAGGGCGAGTAGATCGTCGGCGTAGAGCGTGCGCCCGCCGGCCTGATCGACGAAGACCGCTTCGGTGAGGATCATGCGCTCGTAATTGAACTTGCCCTGGACCGTGACGACCGAGCGGCGCTCCAGAGCGGCGAGCCCGTCGCGAATCCGCAGCGCGTACCCGGCGGCGAGATTCACGGTCATGTGGACGCCGCCAAAGCGCTTGCTCTCTCCGGCGACCATTATCGAATCGGCGGCGACGCCATCCACCGCGCCGGTGAGGCGGATGAGTTTGCCGCTCAGCCGTTGGCGGGCGCGGAACTCATTGTCGTCAAAGCGCTGGCTCCAGAGGTCCACGAGAGTCACGTTGAGGTCGGGTTTGCCCGGGCTGACGCCTTCCTTTTCCTGGGTCTTTTCCGCCGCCTGCCGTTGCGTGAGGCGCTCGATCTCGGTGCGCAGGTAGGCATTTTCCCCGGCGAGCTTTTGGTACTCGGCCTCGGTACGCCGGCAGCCGGGCAGGGCGAGGAGCAGCGTCGCGGCGAGCAGCGCACGGGGCACACGGGTGGGTTTGAACATGGGCATCGGATCAAGCACGGGCAGCACGGTTCCACCGCAGGGGGTGAGGCCCCCGGCGGGCGCGAAATCGCACGGCGCAAGCCCATCTGCAAGCAGCAATGCCGCCACCCTCCCGGGCAAATCGCGAGGTTCCCGGCTGCCAGGCCCATTGCCAGCTCTGGCGGGGTGGCGTATGCACTCGCCCGTGAAACCCATCCGCGCCTGGACTCGATCCCACCCACCGATCGGGGGGCGTCGGACGGTGGCCGCCTGAACTTCGATGCTGCCCTTTTTCACCAATCCCGAGAACCGCGCCCGGCTCTACTTCCTGTGGATCGCGGTGGGTTGCGTGGTGCTCGGCGGCGGCACCGCGCTGGGCCTGCGGATCTATCGGCCGTGGATCCAGGAGCGGCTGACCCAGGAGGCCCGCACCGCGTTGGCACGCGGGGATTTCCCCGTCGCCTCGCTGAATGCGCGCCGCGCCCTCCAGAACTCGCCGGACGACGCGCGCGTCCTCCGGCTCATGGCGGAGATCTTTGAGAAAGGGGGGAATCCCGATGCGGTGGGGTGGTGCGGCCGCGTCGCGGAACTCTCGCCGGGCTCGGGGGAGGCGCATCTGGAATGGGCGCGGGTGGCGGTGAAGTTTCAAAAGTTTGCCCTGGCCGAACGCGCGCTCGCCGGCGTGCCCGAGGACGACCGCCTGCGCATCGCCTATTCCACGACCGCGGGCCAGGTCGCGTTTGAAGCCGGTCGCCTGGCCGAGGCCGAGCGCCACTTTGCCGCCGCCGTGCAGCGCGCGCCGGAGAATCCGGCGCACCACCTCGCCCACGGTCGCGTGCAGGTACTCTCGAGCGATTTTTTCACCCGCGACGCCGGGCGCACCGAACTGCGCGAACTGGCGGAACAACCCGCGTACGCCGCGCCGGCGCTGCGCGCGCTCATCGCGAGCTATGAAGCCAGCCAGGAACTCGCTGCCGCCTTGCGCGAAGGGGAACGCCTCCTGACCCTGCCCGCGCATACTTTTTTCGATGCGCTCAACCGCCTGAAGCTGCTCCGCCAGACGCAAGACGAGCGCTTTCCCGCCGTGCTCGCCGCCTTGCAAGCGGAGGCGGTCAAGACGCCGATGAATGCCGGAGCCCTGATCGTCTGGATGGGCGGCGCGGGCCTGGCCCAGGAAGCGCTGGACTGGGCCACCCAGCGCGAACCGAAGCTCGGCCGCGTGGCGGAACTGCGGCAGGCGATCGCCGGGTGCCGTCTGACCCTCCGCGATTGGCCGGCGGTCATGAATCTTACCGCCGATCCGTGGCGCCAGGCCGAGTACGTGCGCCATGCCTACCGCTCCGAGGCGCTGCGGGCGCGGGGCGATCTGCAGCTCGCCCGCGCCGAGTGGAATCTCGCCACGACCGCCGCGCAGCACTCCCCGTCCGCCATCCAGTGGCTGGCCAAAGTGGCCGCGCAAGCCGACTGGACTGACGCCAGCGAGCAAACGCTGTGGATGGCCGTCGGCAACGTGCCCAACCCCGCGTGGGCGGTGGATCAACTCGGGCGGCGTTTCCACGAGCAGAAAAACAGCGAGAGCCTCCATCGCCTCGCCGCCAAATATCTCGCGACCGATCCGCAAAACGAAAACCTCCGCAACGATCACGCCTTCCTCTCCGTGCTCCTCGGCAAGGACGCCGAGCGCGCGCTGATCGTCGCCTCCGACCTGGCCCGGAAGCATCCGGAGAACGCCGCCTACACCTCCACCTATGCCGTCGCGCTGCACCTCGCCAGGCGCTCCGCCGAAGCGCTCGCGGTGCTCGAGAAACTGCCCCCCGAAGAACTCGTCAAACCACCCATCGCCGCGCATTACGGCGTGATCCTCGTCGCCAATGGCCGGCCCGAAGACGCCCGCCGCTATCTCCGCCTCGGCCGCCTCGCGCCGCTCCTCGCGGAAGAAGTCGCCCTCGTGGACCGGGCCGCGGCCAGCATCCCCGGCGACGACCCGCCCGGCCAGTAAACCCCTGGGAGCGCCGCCGTCCCGTGCGGCAGACCCACCCATGCGCGGAGCGCTCCCTCTCCGGCCAAAGGGGCGGGGATGGGTGCTTCGCGAGCGCTTGGATCGCCGCGCGGGGACGGCGGCGCTTCCGGGGGGGGGCGCTCAGTCCCCGTACCCGCCGGGGTGCTTCAGATGCCAGGCCCAGGCGCTCTCGATGATCTTTCCGATCTCCTGAAAACGCGGCTTCCAGCCGAGTTCACGCTGGATCTTGTCGCTGCCGGCGATGAGCCGCGCGGGATCGCCAGCGCGGCGCGGTTGCTCGAGCACGGCGATCTTTTTTCCCGTCACCTGCTCACACGCGGCGATCACTTCGCGCACGCTCGTGCCGCCGCCGGTGCCGAGATTGAAGAGGGCGCTCGAGGGCGTGGTGAGCGCGAGCATGTGGGCCTGCGCGAGGTCGATGATGTGGATGTAATCGCGGATGCAGGTGCCATCCGGCGTCTCGTAGTCGGTGCCGAAGATGGAGACGTTTTCCTTCTGCCCGAGCGCGACCTTGAGGATGTTGGGGATGAGGTGGGTCTCGATGCGGTGATCCTCCCCAAAGCGGGCGCTCGCGCCGGCCGCATTGAAGTAGCGGAGGGCGACGTACTTCAGCCCGTGGATCTCGCCGTACCAGCGCAGCACCTTTTCAAACATGAGCTTGGATTCGCCGTAGGGATTGATCGGGCGCTGCGGCAGCGTCTCGTCGATCGGCACGCGTTCCGGCGTGCCGAAGGTCGCGCAAGTGGAGCTGAAGACGAAGCGCTTCACGCCTGCGGCGAGCATCGCGTCGAGGAGGTTCACCCCGGCGCCCACATTGTTGCGGAAGTACTTCGAGGGATTGGTCATCGACTCGCCGACGAGCGCATTGGCGGCAAAATGCATCACCGCGTCAGGCTTCGTCTTCGCCATCGCCGCCTCAATGGCGTCGCGCTCCTGGAGATCGCCGACGAGGAGCGCGGCGCGTGGATCGACGGCCTTGCGGTGGCCCTCGGTGAGGTTGTCGAAGACGGTGACTTGGTGCCCGGCGTCGAGGAGTTGCTCGACGCAGATACTGCCGATGTAGCCGGCGCCGCCGGTGACGAGGATGTGCATGGTGGATCAGTGGTCAGTGGTCAGTCTTCAGTCTTCAGTCTTCAGTCTTCAGTCTTCAGAGGTCGGAATTCAGGGAGACATTTCTGACCACTGAATACTGACCTCTGAATACTTGCCTTTCCCTACCCCGGCGGCGTCACGCCATCGCGCCGGAGCTGGGCGACCATCACGGCGACGTGCCGGTTGCGGGCGCGCGGGGCGAGCAGCTTGAGGCTCATCGCTTTCGAGCCCCAATCGAGGATCTTGATCGCCTGATGGCGCACGCCCCAGCGGTTCACCTCCCGCATGCTCGGCACATACAGGTCCACCGTCTTCCGGCCGACGAGCGCCGAGCCGTAGTCCTCGATCACGTAGATGCGCCCATTTTCCACCATGCGAAATCGCGTGCCGAGCGGCAGCCACGACCAGTCGCTCGCGGCGCTGTAATAGCCGTCGCCGTACTTCAGCCGGCTGCCGATGGCGTTCTTGATCCCGCCCGGCTCGGTGTGGGTGTAGGCCGTGGTCCGCACGGTCATGACCTTGCCTTTTGAGCGGGCGCTCGGCTGGCCCTTCCCGGTCGTGGAGCAGCCGGCGACGGCGAGGGCGAGGAGGATGGGGAGAAGCCGGAGCAGTTTCATGGCGCTTTCTGGCGGGGGCCGCGGAGTGTGGCAAAGGCGCGCCGGGCGGCAACGCGGAATTTCACTCCTCCTCGGCGCCAGCGCCGCGCCGCGCCGCGAGCAGGTCGCAGAGGCCGCGCTTTTTCGCCGCGGCGACGAAGTCCCAGAAGGCTTGGGCGGCCCCGCCCCATTTGCGCGCGGTGCTCGCGGTGAGGGCTTGCGAGACGTTCAGGCCGCTCCGGTAGAGCAGGGCAAAGGCGGCCTTGATCTCGGCCCGCTCTGTGGCGTCCAGCCCGGCCCGGCGCATCCCGACGACATTCAGGCCCGCGACGCCATTGATGCGGCCCGCGATGACGAAGGGCGGGATGTCTTTCCCAAATGCGCTCAAGCCCTGACACATCGCCAGCCGCCCGATGCGGATGTGCTGGTGAAAGACGCAGCCGCCGCCGACGAAGACGCGATCTTCGACGATGACGTGCCCGCCGAGGAGGGTGTTGTTCGCGAGGGTCACGTCGCTGCCGATTTGCACATTGTGGCCGAGATGAGTGCCCGCCATGAGGAAGCACCGATCGCCCACGAGCGTCGCACTGCCCTCCACGGTGCCGCGGTGGATGGTCACGTGTTCGCGGATGCAGTTGCCCTCGCCGAGGATCACGGCGCTCCGCGTCTCCGGACGGAAGGCAAAATCCTGCGGATCGCCCCCGAGGATCGCTCCGCAGCCGATGCGATTGCCCGGCCCCATGCGGACGTGGGCGCCGATCACGGCGTGGGCCTGGATGGTGCAGCCCTGGCCGATCTGCGCGCCGCCTTCGATGACGGCAAAGGGCCCCACCGTGACCTGCTCCCCGAGTTGGGCGTCGGGATGGATGAAGGCGGTGGGATGGAGCATGGAAGGAGACCGGAAACCTGAGACCGGAAACCTGAGTGGAAAGAGTCGCCGAGCGCAACTCAGCTTTCCGACTGCGAGCACCCGCTCTCACCCCACCAATCCCACCGAGCGAAAGCTGAACCACGGGGCCCGGCCACCCTCGGCGGAACCGATGATCACATGATCGACGAGGGTGATTTGCAGGAGCTTGCCGACTTCATTGAGGCGCGTGGTAAAGCGGCGGTCGGCGTCACTCGGCGTGGGATCGCCGGAGGGATGATTGTGGACGAGCACGATGCCGTAGGCGGCGTGCAGGATGGCCGGGCGAAAGACTTCGCGCGGGTGTGCGCTGGTCTCGCTCAGGGTGCCGATGGAGATGGCTTCGACGCGCATGAGCCGGAGCTTCGTATCGAGGAGGATGACGCGGAGGGTCTCGTGGTGGAGCGCGCGGAGTTCATCGCCGAGCAGGGCGTAAATCTGCGTCGGGGTGCTCATGGGCAGCTTCTCGGCGCCTTCCCGCGCGAGCCGCGCGGCGAGCCCAAAGGCAGCCGCGAGCTGCACCGCCTTGGCCGGACCGACGCCTTTGATGACGCTGAGTTCCGGCACGGTGCAACGCGCGAGCACGGCCAGCGTCCCGAAGCGCTGCAGGAGCTGGCGCGCGACGTCCACGGCGTTTGCCCCCGGCAGCCCGGTGCGCAGCAGGATGGCGATGAGTTCGCTATCGGTGAGCGCCGCGGCGCCGAGCCGGGCGAGCTTTTCCCGCGGGCGATCCTGCTCCGGGAGTTCGTGAATCTTGGTCGTGGCCATGCCACCCGGGAGTGAAGCGCGCGCGGCCCCGCGAGGCGAGCCGAATGCGCCGGCTCTCGCGCCCTACACGAACTGCTCGAGCATCCCGTCGAGGGTGGTCACCAGTTCCTCAAGGGCACCGCGATATTTGTTCTCCGCGACGACCTCGAGTTGCGTGCGCGCTTCGCGGAGCATCTTCCGCGCAATGGCGACGGCGCTTTTCACCGCGCCGGCCTCCAGCGCCCGATCGGCGAGCTCCTGAATGTCGCGATCGTCGCCGTTCAGGATGATCCCGCTGATGCGATGGCGCTCGGCGGAGTCGGCGTGCTGGAGGAGGTGCAGCACCGGGAGCGTGAGCTTGCCCTTGCGCAAGTCGCTGCCGAGGGTCTTGCCGGCTTTGGCTTCGTCGCCGGCGAGGTCGAGCACGTCGTCGTAGATCTGGTAGGCCGTGCCCAGCCGCAGGCCAAAGAGGCGCATCGCCCCGATCACTTCCGGCGAGGCTTCGTTCAGGAAGGCCCCGAGTTCCGTGGCCGCGGCAAAGAGCGCGGCGGTCTTCATCTCGATGATCTTGTAGTAATCCGGGACGCTCAACTTCAGATCGAAACGCCGCTGGGTCTGGATGATCTCGCCGCTGCACACTTCCGCGGCGGCGTGCGCGATGCGGCGGCTCACCTCGCCATTGGGGAAGCCGGTGGAAAGTTTGAGCGCATGGGCAAAGAGGCAGTCGCCGAGCAGCACCGAGATGGCATTGCCCCACTTGGCATTCGCCGTCGGCTGGCCGCGCCGCTTTTCCGCGCCGTCGAGGATGTCGTCATGCACCAGGGTCGCGGCGTGGATGAGTTCGAGGATCACCGCGAGATCGAGATGGCTCGGGCCGATGTTGCCGGTCGCGCCCCCGGCGAGCAGCGCGAGCGCGGGCCGCAGCCGTTTGCCGTGCGATTCGATGGCGTAACTGACGTAGCCCTCCACGGCAGGATCGAAGGCGCGCGCCTGCAGGCGGATGCGCTCCTCCACGGAGTAGAGTTGGGCATTGATCAGCTCGAAGGTGCCTTTGAGGGCCGCGGTCTTGTTGGAATCGGGTGCGAGCTTCGAGGTGTCTTTCACCGGGTGCAGGGTAGGAGTTGGAGTGATGAAGTCAATTACGCCAGCGCTCCGGGATTGGGCGCGCGCCCTGTAGCGGCGCGTGGTCCGGCGTCGCTCGCCAGCGGTGTGGCGGATGGAGTGCCGACTCCATGAAGAAGGCTCTCGGCCCGCCCCGCCCCAGCTTGCTATTCACCCTCGCCCTCCTACTTTCCCGCTCCACGCATGTCTCAGGAACTCACGATCGACGCCGCGCGCTCGCGGATTCAGCGCCTGGTCGAGGAGATCGCCTCGCTGAGCCGGAAGGAGATGCGGAGCGAGGACTACTTCGCGCAATTCCTCGCCCGCGTCGTCCAGGCCTGCGATGCCAAAGGCGGCGCAGTCTGGCTCGTGGGCCAGCGCGCGGCGGATGCAAAGAGCGAGTTCCAGCTCGCCGCGCAGGTCGAATTCGAGTCGTCGCTTTTCCAGTCCGATGAAGTCATGCGCGCGCTCATCCTGCGTCTGCTCAGCGAGGTGGTGCAGAGCAAGCAGGCCGTGGTCCTCGCTGGCTCGGCCGCCGGCCAGGCCGATCCCAGCTCGCTGGAAGCGCAGCTCGCCCAGCTCCACGGAGCGGCACCCGCGCCCTCGCAGAACAAGACGCCCTACCCGTTCCTCCACGTCCCGCTTTTCCTCAAGGAGCAGGTGCTCGGCGTCCTCCAGGTCTGGCTGCAACCCTACGTCACGCCGCAAAACTACGCGGAGTTTGCGACCTTCCTCGCCAGCCTCGCCGGCCATGTGGAGCAGCACCTGCAATCGCGCCGCCTCGGCAATCTGGTGCTGGAAAACAACCGGCTGCAGCATGTCCTGAAGTTCACCACCGACCTCGCCGGCTCCCTCGAATCGCTCGAAGTCGCGCGGCTCGCGGCGAGCTACGGTCGCGACCTGCTCGGTTGCGAACGCTGCTCGATCCTCGCCGTGGAAGGCGGGCAGTGGCGCGTGCTCGCCATCTCCGGCCAGGAGGTGGTGGAGAAAAAGAGTTCCATGGTGAAGGCGCTCGCCGCCTTTGTCGGCGCCCATGCCGCCAGGGAAGGCGTCGTGCTTTCCAAAAAGGAACTCCTCGCCCGCGCCGCGTCCGTGCAGAACGGCGACCACCCCGCGCCCGCTCCCCAGGCCGACGCCGCGCTCCAGGCCGACGCCGCGCTCCAGGTGGTCGCGCGCACAGAGGCGATCGACCTCGCCTATTTCGAACTCAGCCACGTGGTCAGTGCCGCCATCGCGCCGATGCTCGACAAGGATCAAAACCTCGTCGGCGCCTATTTTGCCGAGA
>Ga0105049_10007962_pt1 | contig 12288 bp, 10 predicted proteins | sample MAT06_FD_78087 | JGI IMG/M metagenome (GOLD analysis project Ga0105049, IMG submission 78087) | Freshwater microbial communities from Lake Fryxell liftoff mats and glacier meltwater in Antarctica - MAT-06 | ecosystem: Environmental > Aquatic > Freshwater > Ice > Liftoff microbial mat | place...
CCGTGCACGTCATAGACCCCGGCCGACAGATCGCCCGCCTCGCGGACAGAGGTCGAAAAGGCGGTGCGGATCAGGGCCTGGGCCTGTTCCTCGACCACGGAAATCAGACGGCTCCACATGATCTGGTGGGTGATGCTCATGGGGTCCTCTGGATGTCGATGGCGCCATCGGCGCGGCCGGTGGCAACAAAGCCCCTGGGGACGATGATGGTCGTCTCGTCCTCGGTGATCGCGGCGGGGCCTTGCAGGGTGGTACCATCGGTCAGATCGGCACGGCGCAGGGTGGCGGCGAGGGCCAAGGTGCCGGTGCGGCGGTCGAACATCGCGCGCGTGCCGGGGTTGGCGGGGCGGGTAGGCCCGGCGGGTGGCACGGCGGTAAATGCGGGCAGCGGCGTGGCTGCCTGCACTGCCCAGACGGTGATTTCCACCGCTGCGCCCGCAACGGTGCGGGCGAAAAGCATGGCATACGCCGCCTCGAACGCGGCCAGCAGCCCGGCTGCATCGGGGTCAAGCCCTGATAAAGGCACCGGGATTTCCCAGCCCTGCCCGACATAGCGCATATAGATGCGGGCCTGTGCCGTGATCATTGCCGTCCCGTCGCAGGCGCGGACAAAGCCGGTTGCTTCGTGCTGCAAAGCCGCCAGAATTGCCGCAGCCACGCTGGCGTCAAAGGCATCCAGCCGCATGTAGGCGGTGCGTGTCGCCTCGAACGCGAAGGGGGCGCGCAGAAAGCCGATGGCGGAACCGACCCCGGCCCCTTGCGGCACGATCCACCGGGCGATGCCCAGCTTTTCGGCCAGCCGCCCGGCATGCAGGGGCGCGGCGCCGCCAAAGGCGATCATGGTGTAACCGGCCAGATCCTCGCCATTTTCAACGGCATGGACGCGGGCGGCATTGGCCATCGCCTCGTCCACCATCTCGGCCACACCGGCGGCGGCGGCCAGCAGGGTCAGGCCCAGCGGGCCAGCGATATCGCGCGTCAGCGCGCCCTTGGCCGCCGCGATATCCAGCGGGATCGCGCCCCCGGCAAAATCGTCGGCATCCAGCCGCCCCAGCAACAGATCGGCATCCGTCACCGCAGGCCGCAGCCCGCCCCGGCCATAGGCGGCGGGCCCGGGTTCGGACCCCGCACTTTCGGGCCCAACCGCAATGCGCCCCAGCGCGTCCAGATGCGCGATGGACCCGCCCCCCGCGCCGATTTCCACCATGTCGATCACCGGGATGCTGATCGGCATGCCCGAGCCTTTCTTGAACCGCCAGGACCGCGCGACCTCGAACACCCGCGCCGTGCGGGGGGCAAAATCCTTGATCAGGCAGATCTTTGCCGTGGTCCCGCCCATGTCGAAGGACAGCACCCGGGTCAGCCCATGCCGCCGCGCCAGGTCGGCGGCAAAGATCGCCCCCCCCGCCGGGCCGCTTTCCACCAGCCGCACCGGCAGCCGCGCCGCATCGGCCAGTGCCATGATGCCGCCGCCGGAATGGATCAGGAATACCGGCGCATCCGCCCCTTGTTCCGCCAACCTGGCCTGCAGCCGCAGCAGATAACTCTCCATCAATGGCCGGACATAGGCATTGGCGCAAGTGGTTGTGAACCTTTCGTATTCCCGCATCTGGGGTGACACGTCCGATGACAACGACACCGCCACACCCGGCAAGGCGCGGGCCAGTGCCGCGCCCACCATCCGTTCATGCGCGGGGTTGGCATAGGCATGCAGGAAGCCCACCGCGATGGACCGGAACCCGGCAAGCGACGGCAGCAACGCGGCAATCGCGTCATCGCTCAGCGCGATCAGCACGGACCCATCCGCCGCCATCCGCTCGGGCAGGGTGAACCGCGCATCCCGCGCGATCAGCGGGGCGGGCAGGGTCAGGTTCAACTCATACTGCTCGAACCGGCTTTCGGTCCGCATCTCGATCACGTCGCGGAACCCTTGCGTGGTGATGAACGCGGTCCGCGCGCCCCGCCGTTCGATCAGCGCATTGGTGGCCAGGGTGGTGCCGTGGATCACCCGCGCAATCTGCCCCGGCGCGACCCCCGCCCGGGCGCAGACCTGCGCCATCCCGGTCAGAATCGCCTGTTCGGGCGCGGCATAGGTGGTCAGCACCTTGGTCGAGGTCAGCCCCTCGGGCGTTTCAAGCACGACATCGGTAAAGGTGCCGCCAATATCGGCAGCCAGGGTCGCAATCTTGTCCATGCCGGGCACGCTATGCGGGCGGCCCGGCAAAGAAAAGGGGGCCTACCCCTTCACCGCCCCGTCGCCAAGCCCCGAGACGAGGTAGCGTTGCGCGATCAGGAAAACCACGGTGATCGGCAGGCCCGACAGGATCGCGGCAGCGGCAAAATCGCCCCAAAGGTAGCGAAACTCGTTCAGATACAACCGGCTGCCCACGGCAAGGGTCATCTGGCTTTCCGACCGGATCAGGACGGATGCGATGGGGTAGTCGTTGATGAACCCGATAAAGGCCAGCACGAACACCACCGCCATGATCGGCACCGCCAGTGGCAGAAAGATGAACCGGAACGTCTGCCAGGGGGTGGCCCCGTCGATGGCGGCGGCCTTGTCCAGCGCGGTATCGACCCCGTCGAAATAGCCCTTGATCGTCCAGATATGCAGCGTGACGCCCGACAGGTAGATCAGGATCAGCGCGACATGGCTGTCGAGCCCCAGAAACGGCGACACCTCGCCCAGCGCGTCAAAGATCGCATAGATCGCCACCAGCGCCAGCGTGGTCGGAAACATCTGGATCAGGAACAGCCCGTCCAGCAGCGCCGCCTTGCCCCGGATCCGGATCCGGCTGAACGCATAGGCGGAAATCGTCGCGACCGACAGCACGCCGATCCCGGCAATCACCCCGATCTTGATCGAGTTCCACATCCACAGCATCACCGGATAGGGCGGTTCAACGACGGTCCCGTCGGCGCGGGTGTAATCCAGACCAAAGGCCAGATACCAATGTTCCAGCGTCGGGTTCTGCGGCAGCAGTTTCGCCAGGCTCGCCCACCCCGCCTGCGACACCAGGCTGGCGCTCGACATCGCATTGCCTTCGCGCAAGCTGATCGAGACGATGACGAAGAACGGGAACATGATCAGGATCAGGAAACAGATCATGAAGCCGTGGGCGAAAAACTTCTTGCGGCGCAGGTCCGCCGGGCGTTCGACGATCATGCCGACCTCGCCGATTTGCGGCTGGCGGCGCGCTTCAGCGCGACAAAGTTCACGTAGGACAGCGTCGCCACCACCAGGAATATCATCAGCGTGATCGCCCCGGCCAGGCCGAACTGGGTGGCGCTGTCGTCAAACGCCATCCGATAGGTAAAGCTGGCCAGAATGTCGGTCTGGCCTGCGGGCACCAGCGTGCCCTGCCGGTCCGGCCCACCGGACGTCAACAGCAAAACCAGCACCATGTTGTTGAAGTTGAACGCGAATGACGCGATCAGCAGCGGCAGGAACGGCGGGATGATCTGCGGCAGGGTGATGGTAAAGAACACCCGCATTGACGATGCGCCCTCCAGCGCTGCGGCCTTCTTGTGATCTTCGGGCACGCCCTGCAGAAACCCCATCGCCAGCAGCATCATGTAGGGGTAACCCAGCCAGCAATTGACGATGATGATCATCGTCCGCGCCAGGCCCGCATCGGTGAACCAGGTCGGCCTTATGCCGAACAAGGCTTCCAGGATCAGGTTGATCTCGCCAAAGTTCTGGTTGAACAAGCCGCGGAACACCAGGATGCTGATGAACGCCGGCACGGCATAGGGCAGGATCAGCAGGATCCGGTAGATCGCCTTGAACCGCAGATGTTCCCATTGCAGGATCACCGCCAGCGCCAGCCCCAGCGCGAATGTCAGCACGACCGAGGTGCCGGCAAAGAACAGCGTCCACAGGAAGATCGACAGCAGCGGCGCGCGGATGCCTTCGGACTGGAACACCTTCTGGAAATTGCCCCAGCCGATCCCGACCCGCCAGCCTGGCGGGACCTGGGTGCCGTCGGCGGCCACATAGAAGCCGGTGGAGTGATCCGCAGTCAGGCTTGCGCCGTCGGAACTGCGGCGCAGGATCTGGTCGCTGGCGCGGGTATATTCCGGGGTCACGCTGGCAAAGGTGCGCAGGCCCGAATTGACGATGGCCAACCCGTCCGGCGTGGTCAGGGTCAGCGCCTGCAGCCCGTCGCGCAGCCGGATTGCATCGCGTGCGGCCAGCAAGGTGGCGGGCGCTGCGGCCGGGGTCAGCGCCACGCTGGCCGGGCCGGTCAATGGCACCGGAGCCGACAACAGACCCGAATCCGGCAGCCAGATACGATACTGCTCGCCCTCGGGCACGACCGCAAACGGCTGCTCTGTCGCTGGATCAGCCGCGCCGCGTGACAGCAGCACCTCGGTCGCACGCTCGAAATCCAGCAGGTTGAACGACGAATAATTGGTGAAACCCAGATAGATGGTGAACCCGATCGGCAGCGCGATGAAGGTCAGCACCGCCGCCACGCCGGGAAAGATGAACCGCGCGCCATAGAACCGGTTCGCGCCATAGATCACCGCAAAGCCACAGGCGATGGCCAGCAGCACCGCGCCAAACAGCGGCTGCTGCAGCGCATACAGATAATAGGCCGCCCAAAGCAGCCCGAGCGTCCCCGCGCCCACCAAAGCCAGCCGCGGCAGGGCCGGCCCTGCCCCGACTTCACGCATCGCCACCGTCATCGCCACCCCTCCCCGGTCCGATCCCGGGCCGTCGGCATCTTGCTGCGCCGTCTTCGCCCGACCCCCATTTTTCGTCGAGAAATATCCCGGGGGGGTCGCCCGCTTCAGGGCGACGGGGGCAGAGCCCCCCGAAACGAACAGGAATGCGGGCCGCCCTTCAGCGGCCCGCTCCGCTTGATTACTGCGCCAGGATCCGCGCCGCCGCGTCGTTCAACGCGTCTGCGGGCGTGGCAACACCGGTGGTGATGTTGGTCAGTGCCGGGCCCATGGCCGACCAGAACGCGCCCATCTCGGGGTTGGACGGCATCGGAATGCCATTGGCCGCGACGGCAAGCATGGCGCCGACCAGCGGGTCGGCCTGGGCTGCCGCTGCACTCACATCGGCCAGCGCGCCGATACCGCCACCGGCGTTCCAGACGGCCAGGCCTTCGTCCGTGGCCAGATAGTTCTCGATGAACTCCTTGGCCAGGTCCGCGTTGGGCGAGGCTGCGTTGATCCCCAGCACCTGCACGCCCAGGAACGGCGGCGACACGTTGCCGCCCACGGTCGGGATCGGGGCCACGCCGATATTGATCCCGGCGGCGCGATAGCCCGCCCAGGACCAGGGTCCGTTCAGCACCATCGCCACTTCGCCATTGGCCATCGCGCCGTCCATCACGCCGTAATCGACACCGGCCGGCAGCACGCCCGCATCGAACAGCGATTTCAGCATGTCCGCCCCGGCAATCGCGCCTGCGGTGTTCACGCCGGTGGTGGTGCCGTCATAGACGCCATCGACCTTCTGGAACGCGAAACCGCCACCCGCCATCAGCATCGGCATGGTGAAATAGGTGTTGTTGTAGTCCCACAGGATCGGCTTGACACCATCGGGCGTGGTCAATCCGGCGGCGATTTCTTCAAAGCTGGCGGGCGGGGTCGGCATCGCGTCCATGTTGTAGACCAGCGTCACCGCCTCGACCCCGACCGGATAGCCCCAGATCGCACCGTTGAAGCTGACGGCATCCATCGCGGATGGCAGGATATCGGCCGCCCATTCCGGGCTGGGATTCACCGGGGCGATCAGGCCACCGGCGGCCCATTCGCCGAACCGGTCATGCGCCCAAAGCACGATATCGGGTCCGTCGCCGGTGGCGGCGGCCTGCTGGAACTTGTCGGTCAGGTCGGGGTCCACCACCTGCACTTCGACCGGCACGCCCAGATCGGCCTCGAACTGCGCGCCGATGGAGGCCAGCGCCGCCTCGTCACGGTTCGCGCCGACCCAGATCAGCAGCTTGCCGGATTCCAGCGCAAAGGCCGGGGCGGCGGTCATCATCAGCAGCGCGATTGCGCCAAAGGTCTTGCTCGTCATCGGGTCTGTCCTCCCTCAAGGTGATCCCTGTCATGCCGGCGGCGGGGGCCGGCCCCCTTCGTCAAACCATCGCCGCCAGCGTGACCGCTTGCGCCGATTCGAAAAACACAAATCCCTGCGCGGGCAGGGTCAGATGCGGCCCGTGCCGCGTTGCCGCCATCGGTCCGACCGGGGTGAACTGGCCCTTTGCGTCGAGAGTGACGGCCGCATCCGACAGGTTGAACACCCCTGTCAGCACCTGTCCGGGCAGGCTGCGCTCGATCGCCAGCAGCGGCTCGGGCAGGTCATGGAACCGGGTCGCGCCGTCGCGCAGTTCGGCCCGCGCGCGGCGCAGCGCGATGCAGGCGCGATAGGTGCTCAGCACGCTGTCCTTGTCGCCTTCTTGCCGGTTGACGGCGCGGGCGGCCTGCGGCGGCTTGACCGGCAGCCAGGGCGTGCCGGTGGTAAAGCCGCCATGGGGTGCGTTATGGTCCCAGACCATCGGCGTGCGGCAGCCGTCGCGGCCCTTGATCGCGGGCCAGAAGTCGATGTAGCCCAGATCGCGGACCTCCTCGAACAGGATGTCCGTCTCGGTCTGGCCCAGTTCCTCGCCCTGATACAGGCACAGCGCCCCGGGAAAGCTGCACAGCAGCGCAATCGCCTGTCGGGCCACCGCGTCGCTGTCCGCACCGGGCGCGGTCCAACGCGTCGCGTGGCGGGTCACGTCATGGTTGGAAAACGCCCAGCAGGGCCAGCCATCCGGGGCGGCGCGCAGGAACCGCTCGATCCCGCGCCGGAAATGCGTGGCGCTGCGGTCGGGGCCCAGGAACTCGAACGAATAGGCCATGTGCAGCTTGTCGCCGCCACTGGTGTATTCGGCCATGATGTCGATCATGCGTCCGGCCTCGCCGACCTCGCCCACCGTCATCGTCGCGCCGAACTCGTCGGTCAGCGCGCGGATGCGCTGCAGCACGGCGATGTTCTCGGGGCGGGTTTTCGAGAAAAGGTGGTTCTGCGCCTCGTAAGGGTTGTTGGGGAACTCCTCCCACTCGCCGGCCGGATTGTCGCGCAGGCGGGCGTCGTGGACATAGAAGTTGACGGTATCAAGTCGGAAACCGTCAAGGCCGCGGTCCAGCCAGAACCGCATCGTGCCGAGCAGCGCGTCCATCACATCGGGATTGTGAAAGTTCAGGTCGGGCTGTTCGATCAGGAAATTGTGCAGATAGTATTGCTTGCGCCGCGTGTCCCAGGTCCAAGCGCTGCCGCCAAAGACCGATGGCCAGTTGTTCGGCGGGGTGCCGTCCGCCTTTGGGTCGGCCCAGACATACCAGTCGGCCTTGGGGTTGGCGCGGTCGGCGCGGCTTGCCTTGAACCAGGGATGTTCGATCGAACTGTGCGAGATCACCTGATCCACGATCACCTTCAGCCCCAGCGCATGGGCGGCGGCGACCATCGCGTCGAAATCGGCCAGGGTGCCGAAGATCGGGTTCACATTGCAATAGTCCGACACGTCATAGCCCATGTCGCGGTCGGGCGAGGTAAAGACCGGCGACAGCCAGACCACATCCACGCCCAGGCTGGCGATATGCGGCAGGCGGGCGGTGATGCCGGGCAGGTCGCCGATCCCGTCGCCGTCACTGTCCTGAAACGAGCGCGGATAGACCTGATAGATGATCGCATCCCGCCACCAATCGCGCATCTGCGTCCGTCCCCCTTGGGCCATTCCGGCCCGTCCCTGCTGATTCTGCTGGCTCTATAGCAGCGCATCCTGATTTTTCAAAACGTTTTGAACATCAGGCAACAGATTCCCGAAAGACCCGGACAAAACTCTTGCCAGACAGGGTTTATGACGCTAGGGCTGCATTTGAAACGCTTTGAATATCGGGGCCGGATCACCGGGATGGCAACGCTCAAGGATATCGGCGCGGAACTGGGCCTGTCGGTGGCGACCGTCAGCCGCGCGCTGAACGGATTCCCCGAGGTGAACGCCCGCACCCGCGACCGGGTGACGGACGCGGCGCGGCGGATGGGGTATCAGCCCAATCGGGTCGCGCAGATGCTGGTCACCGGGCGGTCCGGCATGGTCGGCATGATCGTCAAGCTGAAGGCGGACATGACCGCCGACCAGACGTTCTTTGACGTGATCACCGGGCTGACGGCGGCGCTGGCGGCGCGGGATACCGATCTGGTGCTGGCGGTCGATCAGCATGCCGACCCGACGATGGCCTATCAGCGGATGCTGGACCGCAACATGATCGACGGTTTCATCCTGAACGCGCCGGTGCCCGACGACCCGCGCGTGGCGTTCCTGCAGGCGCGGGGCGTGCCCTTCGTGGTGCATGGCCAGACCGGGCCAGCGGTGGATTATCCGTTCTACGGCATCGACAATCCGGCGGTCAGCGCCGATGCGGTGGCGCTGCTGACAGCGCTGGGTCACCGGCGCATTGCCCTGCTGAACGGGGATGTGCGGCTGGCTTATGCGACCGACCGGCTGGCGGGCTTTCGCGCCGCGATGGCGGATGCGGGCCTGCCGGTGCCGGCGGCCTTTGTCGCGGCGGAACGGCCTTCCGAAAGCTACGGCTATACCGCCGCCCTTGCCATGCTGTCGGGCCGGGCCGGGCCGGCCCCGACCGGCATCCTGTGCGGATCGGTCCTGATCGCGGCCGGCGTGATGCAGGCCGCCCGCGACATGGGGCTGGCGGTGCCCGGCGCGCTGTCGGTCGTGGCGCATGATGACGCGTTGCCGCAACTGCGCGCGATCAATTTCGAACCGGCGCTGACCGTAACACGCTCGCCCTTGCGCGATGCCTGCGTGCCGCTGGCGTCGCACCTGATCGACCATATCGACGGCACGCCTGCGGACAGGTTACAAACGCGGGTGCGCGCCGAACTGATCGTCCGGAACTCGACCGGACCCGTACCTTCGGGAGGAGGACAGCCATGGCTCTTGACGTGACAGGTGCGGCACCCGCGATGGAAACGCGCGGGCTGTTCAAAAGCTATGGCGCGGTCGATGTGTTGCGCGACATCACCATCAGCATGGCACAGGGCGAGTTTCTGGTGCTGGTCGGCCCGTCGGGCTGCGGCAAGTCCACCCTGCTGAACTGCATCGCCGGGCTGGAGGAGACGACGAGCGGTGCGCTGATGATCGGCGGGCGGGATGTGACGCAGGAACCGCCCAAGGACCGCGACATCGCGATGGTGTTCCAAAGCTATGCCTTGTACCCGACGATGACGGTGGGCGAAAACATCGGTTTCGGCATGAAGATCCGCCGTGTGCCAAAGGATCAGATGACGGCCCGGATCGGCCAGGTGGCCCGGCTGTTGCAGATCGACCATCTGCTGGACCGCTTGCCATCGCAACTGTCGGGCGGTCAGCGCCAGCGCGTCGCGATGGGCCGGGCACTGGTGCGTGATCCGAAACTGTTCCTGTTCGACGAGCCGTTGTCGAACCTGGACGCCAAGCTGCGGGTGGAAATGCGGGCCGAGATCAAGCGGCTGCACAAGACCACCGGGGCAAGCATCGTCTATGTCACCCATGACCAGATCGAGGCGATGACGCTGGCGACCCGGATCGTGGTGCTGAAAGGCGGCATCGTGCAGCAATTCGCCGCGCCCGAAGAGATTTACGACCGCCCTGCCAACACCTTTGTCGCCGATTTCATGGGATCGCCCCCGATGAACCTGGTGCCTGCGACCGTGACGGCGCAAGGGCTGAATGCCGGTGGCGTGGCGATTGCGATGGGGGATGGCTGGTCGGTGGCGGGCCTGCCGGGGCAGGTGACGCTGGGCCTGCGGCCCGAGCATCTGAGCCTGGCGCTTGGTGCGCCCGACCTGACCGTGACGCCGACCATGATCGAAAATACCGGCGCGGAAACCTATCTGTCCTTTGATCTGGCAGGAAAATCCGTCACCGCACGCCTGCCGGGCCGGATGCGCGAAAGCGATGGCGCACGGGTCGGTCTGGCGCTGGACCGCCGCGCGATCTGCCTGTTCGATGCAGGCACCGGGGTCAGGATCGCGCGCTGATCCCGCTTGCGTTTCCCCCGGGCCGGCCCCCGGGGCTCTGCCCCGGAACCCCGGGATATTTTTGGACAGAAAATGCACAGGCGGTTTAGCCTTTCAGCATCCGCAGCCCCTGGGTGACATCAGTCCGGACGGCCAAGCGCAGGCCGGGTTCGTCGCCCGCCTTCAGCGCGGCCAGGATCAGGCGGTGATAGTGCGGCGGGTCGCTGCGGTTCAGCCGGTGGTAAAGTGCGCGCATCGTGGGGCCAAGCTGCAGCCACACCGTTTCGGTCAGGGCCAGCATCGCCGGGGCCTGGGCGCGCAGATACAGGGTGCGGTGAAATTCCAGATTCAGCCGGACATAGCCGGTGGCATCATGTCGGGCGACCATCTGGCTGATGCTGTGGTTGATCGCGCCCAGCCGCTCGATCAGCGCGAAATGCGCGCGAGGCAGGGCGCGGCTGGCCAGTTCCGGCTCGAGCATCGCGCGGATCGTGGCCAATTCCTCGATCCGCTCATTGGACAGCGCCGGTGTGCTGACCCGGCCCGATGTGCTGGCGGTCAGCGCGCCTTCGGCGATCAGGCGCTGCACCGCCTCGCGCGCCGGGGTCATCGACACGCCATACTCCGCCGCGATGCCGCGCAGGGTCAGCGCCGCGCCGGGATCGATCTCGCCATGCATGATCCGGCTGCGCAGCGCCTTGTACACCCGGTCATGCGCCGCACCGCCCGGATCGGGCGCACGGATTGCGCGGGGCGGGGCGTCGGGGGGCGACATGTCAGCCATGGGGCGATGACAGCATGCCCCGGCGGCCGCCGTCAAACGCCAAAGTCGATCCGCAACAGCCGGTCGCCCTCGTGGCGCAGCCAGGCGCGGGCGGCCTTGTAGCCGGGACACAGGCGCGCAACGATGGCCCAGAAGGCGGGCGAATGGTCCATCCGCGCCAGATGCGCAACCTCGTGCGCGGCCAGATAGTCGATCACCGCAGGCGGGGCCATCGCGATGCGCCACGAAAACATCAGCGCCCCCGCCGACGAACATGAACCCCAGCGCGAGCGGGTGTCGCGCAGGGTGATCCGGGTGAAACGGTGCCCCAGCGCGGTTGCGTGCCGGTCGCAGGCGGCGGCCAGCCGGTCACGGGCGGCGGTCTTGAGCAGGGCCACCAGACGCGGGCCGGCCGGTTTGCCATCATCGGGCAGCAGCAGCGCGCCCTGGTCCCAGGTTGCGCGCCGCACCGGCCCGCTGCGCAGGGGCACCTCTGCGCCAAGCCAGGGCAGGCTGCCGCCCGGTGCGGGGGTCTCGGCCGCCGGTTGCCGGGCCAACTGGCCCCTCAGCCACGGCTCGCGGTCGTGCAGAAACGCCAGCGCCGGTGCGATCGCCATACGGTGGGGCAGGGTCAGCGTCACCCGCCCGTCCAGCCGCGACACCCGCAGCGTCAGCCGCCGTGCCCGCGCCGAGCGGGTCAGCACCACACTGACCGGCGGCGGACCGGGCAGGATATGGACATGGTCCGGCTGATCCAGCCCGGCGCGGTGCGGCAACAGCAAATCCAAACCCCTTTGACACCCGGCCCCGCTTATGGCAGGGGGACGCGATCCGCCGCAAGGCCATGGCCCGCCGGGCCTGCGCCGACGCCGCCGTTTTCAAGAGAAAGGGTCAGCTATGCCCAAGGACGAATGGGGAAAGAAGCGCATTTGCCCGACCACCGGCAAACGATTCTACGATCTGAACAAAAGCCCGATCGTCAGCCCCTATTCGGGCCTGATCGTGACGCTGGACACCGCCAAAAGCCGCACCATGGTGGCCGATGCCGAGGACGCGCAGACCAAGAAGCTCAAGCCGATCGAGGACGAGGAGGATCTGCTGCTGGATGACGACGTCGCCGAGGACGACGCCGATCTGGGCGACGAGGTGTTGGAAGACGATGAGGAGGACGACGTGTCCTTTGACGAGTTGGGCGATGTCGCCGCCAACGACGACTAGGACGCCATTGCCCGGGCCCGGATCCGGGGGACGGCATTTCATCCGGGCGCGGTTTTCCACTTGATCTCGCCCGGGGGGCTGCATAGACAACGCGCACTTCGGGCGACATGGCCCGATCCTGCGACCGGGGCCATAGCTCAGATGGGAGAGCGCTTGCATGGCATGCAAGAGGTCATGAGTTCGATCCTCATTGGCTCCACCAAACTTCCCGTTTGTTATCAAATTGATGCAGGGTAGCGAAAGCGCACGACTTCCTTTTCCGGCAGCATGAATCGCCACC
>Ga0105049_10007963_pt1 | contig 12287 bp, 15 predicted proteins | sample MAT06_FD_78087 | JGI IMG/M metagenome (GOLD analysis project Ga0105049, IMG submission 78087) | Freshwater microbial communities from Lake Fryxell liftoff mats and glacier meltwater in Antarctica - MAT-06 | ecosystem: Environmental > Aquatic > Freshwater > Ice > Liftoff microbial mat | place...
CGATCAACCGCTGGCAGGCGGCGTAGACGTCGTCGACCTCGTAGGCGACATGGCCGAAGTTGCGCCCGCCCGTGTAGGACTCTGTCTGATCCCAGTTGTAGGTCAGCTCGATGTGGGGCCCCTGCTCGTCAGGAGAAGCCGTCTGGCCGAGGAAGACGAGGGTGTAACGCCCTTGCTCGCTGTCTTTCCTGCGCACCTCGCGTAACCCGAGACCTTCACAGAAGAACCGGAGCGCGGCAGTCAAGTCGCGGACGCGGACCATCGTGTGGAGGTAACGCATGCCGCTAAGGTATCCTGCCGCCATGAGCGAGCCCAACGTCCTCGTCAACTTCCGCCTCGATCGCGACAAGCCTGCGCGCGTGAAGTGGCTCGCCACGGACGGGGTTCCCGGCGACGGCTACAAGGCCCAGGTGACCGCGATCCGGCTCGATGACGGCACCCAGCTCGAGATGGATAGCTCCGCGATCATGGAGCAGACGGCCCCCGATCCCGCAGGCGGTCTCGGCGCGTATCTCGTGACGTTCAACGGCATGGTCGGCTTCGCGTCGGATCACCCGGACCGCGCGCGGATCGACAAGATCGGCGACGGCGAGATCGACTTCGACCTCGCGTTCGTCAAGGACGACGGCACCGTCGCCGTCGAGAACCAGGACTACAAGGTCGTCGATCGGCCGCGCGGCGCCGTGCATAACCTGTCCAGGAAGTAAGCGTGCGCGACGACACTCCGAGCCGCACCGCGGCGTGGGTCGCGGCCGCGCGCCACTTCGGACGCCTGCTCCCCGAGGAGGTCCGACTCGCCGACGATCCCTACGGCGCGGTGTTCACCTCCGCGACGCTCGCCGGCTTGATCGAAGCTGCGCTCGAGCGCGCGCCCAGAACCACAGGCCTCTCGCTCGGCTCCGCCCTGCGCGCGATCCGCCATCCGCTGACGCTCCTGCCCGGGCTTTCGCCGTGGATCCTCTACATGCAGGTCCGCACCCGCGTGATCGACGACGCGCTGCGCTCGTTCATCGCGAAGGGCGGCCGCCAGATGCTGGTGCTCGGCGCCGGCTATGACTGCCGCGCACTGCGGATGCCCGAGCTCGACGACTGCCGCGTCTTCGAGGTCGATCATCCGGCCACCCAGCGTCACAAGCGCTCGGTGCTCGAGACCCACGGCATCGAATCGCCGTCGACGTACGTGACGTGGGACTTCGAGGAACGTCCGGTGGAGGATCTCCCGGAGCACCTCGCCGAGCTCGGCCACGATGCGAGCGCGCCGACGTTCACGATCTGGGAAGGCGTCACGATGTATCTCAGCGAGCCGGCGATCGATGCCTCGCTGCGCGCGATCACCGAGTGGAGCGGTCCCGAGGGTGAGCTCGCGATGACGTACTTCGCGAAGGATCGGCTCGCGAAGCCGTCGCTCGCCACGCGCGCGATCCAGGCGGTGGTGTCGACGATCGGCGAGCCCTGGCGGTGGGGCTGGGCACCTGCCGAGCTGCCGGCGTACCTCGCCGAGCGCGGGCTCGCGCTGCGAGACGACATCTCGCTCGCCGACGCCGCCCGCGAGCTCCTCCCGGCCAACCTCGCCTCCGCGATTCCCGATCCGGGTCGCCGTGTCGCACTGGCCTCGGCGCGCGAATCGATCGCCCTCGCTTCGAAGCGATGACTCCGGTGCGTCGATGAACGTGCTGATCGCCGGCGGCGGCATCTTCGGTGTCACCGCGGCGAACGCGCTCGTCGATCGCGGTCATCGCGTGACGCTGTGCGATCCGGGTGCGATCCCACATCCGCTCGCCGAATCCACGGACCTCAGCAAGGTCGTGCGCTGCGACTACGGCTGCGATCTCGACTACACCGTGCTCGGCGAGCGCAGCCTCGAGGGCTGGCGGCGGTGGAACACGGAGCTCGGTCCGCTGTTTCACGAGACCGGCGTGATGTTTCTGTCGCAGTCGCCGATGCAGCCCGGCGGCTTCGAGCACGAGTCGTTCGCGCTGCTGTCGAGGCGTGGCCATCGGGTCGAGCGCCTCGACAGGGAGGCGATCGCTGCCCGCTATCCCGCGTATCGCCGCGGCGCGTTCGTCGACGGCTACGTTCACGCCGAGGGTGGTTGGGCCGCGTCCGGCGCGGTGGTCATGAGGCTCGCGGATCGCGCGCGTGCGCGGGGCGTCGAGATCCGCGAGCACTGCGCGATCACGCGGATCATCGACGACGGTGCGTTCGCCGGTGACGAGCACCTCGTTGCCGATCGCGTGATCGTGTGCGCGGGCTCGTGGACGCACCGCCTCGTGCCCGAGCTCGCCGGATCGCTGCGCGCGATCGGCCAGCCGGTGTTTCACTTTCAACCCGCCGATCCCTCGCTGTTCGAGCGGGGCTTCCCGGTGTTCGGCGCCGACATCGCGCGCACCGGCTACTACGGGTTCCCGCTCGCCGAGGGCATCGTCAAGATCGCGAATCACGGCGGCGGCCGCGTGATCGATCCCGCGGAGCGCGACACCGTCGACGTCACCGACGCGCAACGCGACGACGTTCGCCGCTTCGTGCGCGACGTGTTTCCCGCGCTCGGCGAGGCCATCGTTGCCACGCGGTGCTGCGTCTACGACGATTCGCTCGACGGTCACTTCTGGATCGCGCCGCATCCGCAGCGCGCGAACCTGATCGTCGCCGCCGGCGGCAGTGGACACGCGTTCAAGTTCGCGCCGGTGCTCGGGGGCTTGATCGCGGACGCGGTCGACGGCGCGGTCGTGCCGCGGTTTCGCTGGCGTTCACTCGACGGTGCCTCCCGCGGCGATGCCGCACGCGCTACCAGGGCTACCAGGGGCTAGCGAAGCACTCGACGAGGACGTCGTCCTCGGGATCGGTCTCGTACATCCAGTCCTCGAACGCTTCGTCCTCGAGGATCGGCAGGTCGCTGCCCGGCAGATCGCAGCCTTCGAGATCGCCGTCCTCGCAGTACAGCGCGGGATCGAACAGCGCGTCCTCGTCAGCAACCCAGTAGACCTCGAGCGGGTGGTCGATCTTGTCGACCACGAAGCCGCAGTACGTGCTGTACCAGCAGTCCTCATCGTCCCACTCGCTGCACTCGGGGGTGTCGCCGTACTCGACACGGACCAGCGTGTAGCTGACGCCGGCCTCGTCCTTGAACGTCCTGGCGCGAGCGTCGTGGACGGTGCGCTCGGAGAACCCGAACGCCTCCTCGGTCGACGAGCAGTCGCCACACTCCGGGATCACCTCGTCCTTGCTGCAGGCAACGCCGAGCGCGAGCAGCGCGAACAGTGCGAGGCGGTGGGTCATGCCGAACGTGATTGCAAGGCGGGTGCCACGGGCGCTCCCAGTGGTTCCGAAGACTTGGCCGGCGACGGCTGTCTCCTCGGGGAGGCGGCTGCCTGACGCAGCACGCAGCTTCCCGAGTTTCCCAGATCCGCCGAAACCGCGGCATCGATGTCTCGGCGCTTGCCACCGCCAGTGTTGGAGGTCGCGGGGTTGCGCGTGATCGGGTGGCTGGTCGCACCCTTGCAAACTCGATCGGCATGCTGCCGTCTCGCTGGAGTCATCTCGCTCGCCATGGCCTGCTCGGAACCACGCTGCTGACGATCGCGTCGAGCTCGGCCGTCGCCGAGACCTGCGACTACCAGGAGGATAGCAGCGTTGGCGTGGTCCTCGGCATCGACATCGCGCCGAGCCCGCGACTGATCGGCGGCCTCGAGGCACGGCGCTGCGTCGGTGATCGAACCGAGGTGTTCATCCGCCTCGAGCTCGGGCGCGGCGGGCGGCTGATCGCCGGGGCCCGGGCCCGTCCGTTCGAGACCGATAACGGCGAGAGCGATCGCGAGAAGATCGGCCTCGAAGCGGGCATCGCGATCGAGTCCGACGCCAAGCTCGGCGCCCACCTCGCCGCGACCTACGGCTATCACTTCGCGTACCTCGCCGCGCAGGGCCTGTTTCCGCTCGACGGTCACCCACGCCCGAAGCGCGCCAGCCTGCTGTTCGGCGCGTCGCCGTGGACGCTCGGTGGCGACAACAGGGTCTCCGAGGGTCGCCCGCTGATCCACGACGGTCAGCTGCTTCGCCCCGCGATCACGTCGATGCCGGTCGCGCGCGACGCCGAGGATCGCGCGGTTCGCGATCACTTCGCGTCGTCGGCGCAACTCGAGCTGTCGAGCGTGTGGACGTTCCTGCGGCTCGCCGCCGAGCTCGCCGCGGTCGGGGCCCCGGCCGGGTTGATCGCACGCGCACTCGACGCAGCCGACGACGAGGTTCGTCACGCCGGCATGTGCGCGCATGCCGCCGGTGGCGTCGAGCTCGCACCGCTACCGATCAACGCTGCGAAGCCGCGGTTCACGGCGCGCACCCCACATACGCTCGCGACGCTCGCCGTCGAGGCGTGGCTCGAGGGCTGCCTCAACGAGACCGCCGCTGCCGAGGAAGCGCGACTCGCCGCGGCAGAGGCCACGCTGAACCAATCGATGCTGCATGCGATCGCGCTCGACGAGCACGGTCACGCCGAGCTGTCGTGGGCCGTGCTGGCATGGCTGTTCGAGGTCGCACCCGCGATCGCGCGGACCGCGATCGCGAACGCGCCAGGCCACCTCCCGGTTGCCTCGAGCGTTGCCGCTGACCCTGCCCTCGCCCGTCGCGGCGTCGCTTCACCAGAACTTTCTCGTGCTGCTCGGGCGGATGCCGAGCTCCACGCACGCGACCGGCTCCGCGTCCTGGCGGCCTGAACGACCGCTGCTAGGATCGACACCGTGCGGTCGTCGATCTGGCTCCTCGCGCTCGTCGCGTGCAACGGGATCTGCGTCGAGGCCTGCATCCTCGAGCTCACGTGCGACGGCCCCGCGCTCGACTACCGCGGGCTCTACCCCGACGGCAGCTACGTCGCGCACGCCAAGCTGCTGCGGAGGTGACCGTCAGCCGCGTCAGCCGCGATCGATGACGTCACGGAGCACCTGCGCGCGCTGCGACCAGGTGTGCTGATGGGCGAGCTCCCAGCGCGCGCGGTGCAGCCCGTCGTCGAACCGGCGATCGCGCAAGTGTTCGAGCTCGGCGATCAACGCGCCCGGATCGTCGCAGCTGGTGACCAGCTTGCCGGCGAGCTCGTCGACCTGATCGCAGCCGGGCGTCGAGAGGATCGGATGACCCGCCGCGAGGTGCGCGAACATCCGCGCCGGACTGCCGTGCGAGTTGTTGCTGCGCTCGCTGTACGGCATCACCGCGACGTCGAGCTTGGTCGCGTACTGCACGAGCTGGCGATACGCGCGCCGGCCTTCGAACCGGCAACGTGGATGGCCCTCGAGCCAGCGCAGGTGAAATCGATCACCGGGCGCGAGCTCGGACTCGGTGATGCCACCGACGAACCGCCAGTGCAGCCACGGTGTGGCGTGCACGACCTCGCGCAACCACGACAGCCGGATCCGGCTCGATAGCGAGCCCAGCACTCCAGCGACCGGAGGCGCGCGATCGGCGGCCTCGTGCCTGCGCAAATGCGGCACCGGCGGGACGGTCGCGATCAGATCGGCGGGCACCGCATTCGGCAACACCGTGATCGAAGCGCGAGAGATGCCGTGACGGATCGCGAGCGTATCGGCGAGCGTCGTCGATACCGCGAACACACCGCGACAGCTATCGATCAACTTGCGCTCGGCCTCGAGCACGCGCACCGGCGCCCACGGAGACGCCGTGAAGTCGTCGATCGCGTGATAGAAGCGCGGGCCCGCGATCCGACTCACCAGCTCCGCCTGATCCGGTGAGGTGGCGAGCGTCGCGCGGCGGGTGACGCGCGGGGTCGCCAGCCGTTGCGACGCCCGCGCGGTGCCGAGCCCGCCCGAGGCTGCCGCGAGTGCGACGCCGGTGACCAGCGCGAGGCTGCGGGCGATCACACGCCCGGCTTGCCGGCCGAGGGGACCGGTGGTGGAGCGCAACAGGCGCTCGCCGAACATGCTCGCGACGGACGGCTTCCACGGCACGCGGGTGACAGGGGAGTCGACGGCGAGGGCATCGATCAGCTCGTGAACCTCGACATCGTCGCGTTCGATCACGATTGTCAAGAGCAGCGCTCCAGGACCATCTCCACACAGTACACCGTCATCGAACCACCTCGGTCGCATTCCGGCGCACGAAGCGCGCGGTCTCAGGATCGTCCTCGCGCTGAAGATCGCTGATCACCGGGATCCCCCGCGCGACCGCCGCCAGCATGACGACGAGGACATCGCGATCGGCGACCTGGATCACCAGCGACAACGACGGGGCCCGCCGGATCCGCTCGAGCACGTCGCCGGGTCGCCCGACCAAGACATGCCGAGGAATCTCGATCGAGGCGGTGGAGCCGCGCACCTGCACCGTGATGCGTTCGCCGTACACGATCTCGAGCGGACCCAGCGCGAGCGTCGCGAGCTCGGACAGCATGGCCTCGGTCCTGCGACGTCTCACCGCGCCCACGATACGCGCTGCGGCGCGCGACCCAGTGACCTCGATCGCTACCGGTGGGGTATCGAACCCACGGTATGCTCACAGTGTGCGCCTGCCTTTCCTGCTCCTGCTCCTGCTGGCCGCGACCGCCGCGGACGCACAGCCCAAGCCACCGCAACCCAAGCTGATCCCGATTAAGGTCGGCTACGACGCCCAGCACCTGGACCTCGACAAGCGCATCCTCGAGTTCAAGGTCAGCCGCCCTGCGGACACCGCCGATCTCGTCGTGATCGGCGACGACGGGAAGGACCTCGCGAAGGCGTCGGTCGGGCTCAAGGGCAAGGCAGCGAACACCTGGATCCCGATCAGCTGGACCCAGCCCGCCGGGAGCCGCGTGATGATCCTTCGCCTCCGGGTCGCGAGCGAGGACGGCGTGGCCTCGAACGTCGAGCTGATCCCGTGGTCGGTCGCGGTCGATCACGAGGATGTCAACTTCACCACCGACAGCGCGAAGATCGACGCGACCGAGACGGCGAAGCTCGATGCGAGCCTGACCAAGATCGCCGAGATCGTGAAGCGGAGCGATCGCTTTGTGAAGCTGCGGCTCTACGTCGCCGGTCACACTGACACCGTCGGGCCGTCGCCGAAGAACCGGAAGCTATCGATCGATCGTGCGATCGCGATCGGCACGTACTTCCGCAGCAAGGGCCTCGAGATCCCGATCGCGGTGGCCGGTTATGGCGAGGAGGTGCTCAAGGCCAAGACCGCCGACCACGTCGACGAGCGGATCAACCGCCGCGCCGATTACGTGCTGGGTCCGGCCGCGGGCACGCCGCCATTCAAGGGCTCGTACCTCGAGGTCAAGGTCGGCTGGACGCAGCTGGCGCGTTGACCTCGTCGGACTGACGTTGTTTGCCGCTTGGTACCGGGCCGACCGGGCCGTGCTCGGCTAGGTTTGCGCGATGCGACTCGGGATCCTTGCAGTGTTCGCGACGACAATCGCCCACGCCGAACCCGCGGTGACGAAGCGGGCGCTGGTGGAAGCGCCGTCGAATACGGTCTATGTCGAGCTGCTCGGCAAGGCCGGTCCGTACGGGCTCGGCTACGAGCGACGCATCACCGAGCGGCTGTGGCTCGGGGTCGCCGCTTCGTACGCGAACGTCCGCGGCCAGCAGATCGCGACCGCAGCGCCGTACGTCCACGTGCGCCTGCTCGGTGATCGCAACTCGTTGTTCACGGAGCTCGGCGCGGGCTTCGTGCAGACGCGTATCCCGTCGCCGGTCCCCGAGTGGGACGGCATGAGCGACTCCGGCGGTGGCGGCTTCGCCTCGCTCGGGTGGCAGCGCTCGTGGACCCACCTGATCGTGCGCGCGCATGGCTCGGTGATGGTCGGCGAAGGCGGAGCCACACCGTGGCTCGGCGCCGCGATCGGATACACGCGATGAAGGCGCTATTACTCGTCCTCGCCGCGTGCACCAGCGTCGTCGATCAAGGCGGCCCGTGGGAGCCCGCGGATCAGATCACCGGCGAGCTGCTGGCCGACCTCGGTCCCGCACCGCCGGCGCTCGCCGTGCCTTCGACCTTGCGCGTCGCGACCTGGAACGTGCACTTCGGCGACGACGTCGCCGACCTCGCCGCGAACCTCCAGGCCTCGCCGATCCTGGCCACCGCCGACGTCATCCTCGTCCAGGAGATCGAGGCCTATCCCGAGGAGGACGGGCCCCGCGCACGCCGGCTGGCCGAGGCGCTGGGCATGACCTGGTTCTACGCACCCGCGCGCGTCGAGCACGACGGCACGCACGGGATCGCCGTGCTGTCGCGGTGGCCGCTCGAGAGCCCGATGATCCGCCGGTTGCCGTACATCGAGCAGCCGCTCCGCGCGCGCGAACGCAACGCGCAGTCGGTCGAGCTCGTCGTCGGTGATGCGCGCATCCAGATCATCAACATCCACCTCGATCTCAGGATCGGGGTGGTCGATCGCATCCGTCAGCTGTCGCCTGCCGTGGTCAACGTCGACGGGCCCGCGCTGTTCGGCGGTGACTTCAACAGCAACCCGTACGTGTGGGTCGAGGCCGCGATCCCACTCGCGGGGACCGAGGCGGTCGTCGGCGCAGATCAGGCGACCATCCTCGACGACTACTTCGCGCAGCAGGACTTCACCGGCGCGGTCCCGACGAGCATGGCCACGATGCGGCTGCCGGTCCTGGACATCCGGATCGACAACCTGTACGCGCGCGATTACGAGATCACGGCATCAGGTGTCGATCGCATCGACGGCTCTGACCACTGGGCGGTGTGGTTCGACGTCGCGCTGTGATCGTCTCGGGCTGCTACTTCGACGCGGCCTTCTTCAGGATCTCGACGTTCTTGCACGCCGGCTCGCTGCCGAGCTTGCAGGCCTTCTCGAGCAGTTCGGTCGCCTTCTTGACGTCCTTTGGCACCGCCTTGCCTTCGTAGTAAATGATGCCGAGCTCGGTGCAGCCCTTCGCCTCGTTGAAGTCGCACGCCTTCTTGAAGTTCGCGGTGGCGGCCTTGAGGTCGGCGGCCATGCCCTCACCGAGGCGGAACACGTTGCCGAGATTGAAGCAGCCGAGGCCGTTCTTCATCCCGCACGCCTTCTCGTAGAACTTGCGCGCCTTGCCGTGATCGACGGCCGGCGCACCGTTCTTGCCGTCGGACCAGCTGGTACCCGCGTTGTTGCACGCGCGGCTGAGCTTCGCGTTGCAAGCCTTCTCGAGAAACGCGAGCGACTTCTGCTCGTCCTTCGCGATCCCGTCTTTCCCCTCGAGGTACGTCTCCGAAAGCTGCTCGCACCTGGCAGCCTTGCCGGCGTTACACGCCTTGACGTCGGCGGCCTCGTCGGCGTGCGCGGTGGCGGAGGCGAGGGCGAGCAGTGTGGCGGCGATGGCAAACCTTTGCATCGCGCAATTGTGCACCAGCCTCAGACCAGCTGCACGATCGCGAGCTCCCGGGTGGTGACGCCGATCTTGAGCTCGATCTCGTCGTCGACGCGCTTGCCCAGAAGTGCCTTACCGACCGGCGATGCGGGGGTGATCACGTGGACGTCGCCGCCGATCACGTGGCCACCGCCCGCCGGTGCGACGAAGTAGCGATGCTTCTCCCCAACCTCCTCGACGGTGACGAGCGCGCTGATCGCGACCGGCGCCCGTTCGTCGAAGACCCGCAGCTTCATCGCGATCAGCTCGCCGACCGCACGCTCGAGATCCGCGACTCGCTGCGCGACGCCGCGTGCGAGATACGACTGCTCGAGCCCGCGGGTATCCTTGTCGTTCTCGGCGCGCGCCTCGGGGTGCGTCGCGCCCTCGATCGCAGCGGCGTGCGAGGCGCGAGCACTCTCGAGCGCCTTCTCGACGAGTGCCAGCAGCTCCCGCCGGAGCGGTTCCTTGTCGATCATCCGACGTACGTGATCTGCCACTCGCGCACGTCGCCATCGACCGTGACATCGACGATGTCGCCGGTGCCGCGGCCGATCACCGCGCGTCCGATCGGCGAGGTCGGCGTGACCACCACGAAGTCGCCGTCGCCCCCCGGGCCGTGCAGCGTGATGCCGGCACCGACGGGCGCGAGGAAGAACGTGCGGCCCTCGCCGTTGTCGGCGTCCTCGATCTCGACCACCGCGCCGAGCCCGATCTTCGCGGTCGGCGGCAGCTTCGGTGGCTTGAACATCGCGAGCGCATCGGCCGACGCCATCGCGGTCTGCGCGCGCTTCTGCTGCGCCCTCCCGAGCGACTGCGCCTGGTGCGCCGCGCGGGCGTCTTCGCGTTTCTCGTCCGGGGTCGCGCCATCGCGCGCCTCCTGTATTATCGCGTCGCGAGCACTCAACGCCCCGCGCGCGGAGGTCTCGAGCTGGCGCAACAGCTGCCCGACCAGATCGGTCTTATCCATCCCGAAAGCGTCGCCCTCGCCCGGGTCGCGCGCAACCTTTCGGCTACGCCGGCACCGCGGTGACCAGCAGGTAGTGCTTCCCGGTCACGAACACCCGCTTGCCGTGCTGCTGCAGGTACTTCCGATAGAACGCGAGATCCTTGACCACCAGGCCGAGCTCGGGCTGGCGAACATTCCTGGTCCGCGCCCCGTACGACAGCTCGCTGCCGATCAGCCGGCAGTTCGGCACCCCGATGATCAGGCTCCCCGAGGCCGCGAGGTGGCGCTGGGTGATCCGGCGCAGCAGCTCGCGGTCGTCGATCGTGCCGCTCTGCAGCGTCGCGATCGAGATCACGAGGTCGAACGCATCGAGCTCGAGCGGCCGATCGAGATCCGCCTCGACGAACGCCGCCCCGGGGAACCGCGTCCGCGCTACTATGAGCGCGGACGCGCTGCGATCGACGCCGACGATCATCGACGCGCGAAGCTCCGGCCGCAGCGCGAGCAACAGCTCGATCTCGTCGCCGGTGTTGACGCCGAGATCGAGGATGCGTGGCATGGCCGGTAACGAGATCCGGTCGAGCGCGTCCGCGAAGTCGAGCACGAACCCGGGCTCCTCGAGCTTCGAGGTCCGCGCGAACATCGACTCGACGCCGTACTTCTCGCGCACGTCGTCGATGTTCTCGGGCTTCCGGATCGCTGCGACCACGCGCTCGAACACCAGCGTCACGCAGGGGTCAGCGGCGGCGCGCGGCGTGCACATCCGGAACCCGAGGCGCTCGGCGAGATCGAGCCACACGCGATACGGACGATGCACGTACACGACGCCGTCGATCTCGATCCGCTCACCGGCGCACAGGCCAGCCCCACGATCCGGATCGAGCACCGCGAGCTCGAAGCGATCCGAGCGCTCGAGCGCTCTGGCGATCTCGAGCAGCGTCACGCCCCCGATCTATCACTTCGGCATCGCGAACATCCCGAACATCCCGAAAATGACGACTCGCCCCGTGACTGCGAGGCGACCCGGGGTTAGCGGCTCTGGCGCTAGCGGGCGCTCTCACAGGTGAGATCCTGAGGGCGGTTCTCGAGCAAGAATGACCGGACTCGCTGCGCGTGAACGCGAGCGTCCGACGGCGAGGGTGGCCCGGACCCAAGGCCTCCGGACGGCTGCCCGAATTCCGGATCAACGTCAGATGCTTGCCGCTCACCGATCGGCATTGGGGTTAGCGGCGGCTGCGTGACGACGACGGCGACGACGAGCGCGGCTTGTAGCTCGAGCCAGAGCTGTTGTTGTTGTAGCCGGCCGAAGGACGCGGCTGGTAGTTCTGCTTCGGCTGGTACGACTGCGAAGGACGCGGCTGGTAGTTCTGCTTCGGCTGGTACGACTGCGAAGGACGCGGCTGGTAGTTCTGCTTCGGCTGATCCGACTGCGAGGGACGCGGCTGATAGTTCTGGTTGTTGTTGTACGCGGGGCGCGGTTGCTGATAACCGGTCGACGGACGCGGCTGATAACCCGTCGACGGGCGTGGCTCCTGATAGCCCTGGTTGGACACAGGGCGCGGCTGCTGATAGCCGGTCGACGGGCGGGCCTGATAGCCCACCGCCGGACGCGGCTGATCGCCCTGGTTGTACGCAGGACGCGGCTGATAGCCCGTCGCCGGACGCGGCTGATCGCCCTGGTTGTACGCAGGACGCGGCTGCGAGCCATCGGTGTTGCCATTGCCGTACGGAGGCTGACGCTGATAGCCGTTGCCGCCGCCGTTGTACGCCGGACGCGACGTGGTCACCGGGCGGTTGTATCCGGTCGGCTGCTGATAGCCCTGCGACGGACGATCGTAGCCGCGGCTCTCGCGCGGGCGCGGCTGGTAGTTCGGCGAGCGATCGGAGCCACGCGCGGAGCTCTGCCGCGGCTGATAGCCGGCCGGCTGGTAGTTGCGATACGAGTGGCGGTTCTCGATCGAGCGGACCGAGTACGGCACGTCGTTGTACGAGCTCCAGCCGCTCGAGTGCGA
>Ga0105049_10007968_pt1 | contig 12281 bp, 6 predicted proteins | sample MAT06_FD_78087 | JGI IMG/M metagenome (GOLD analysis project Ga0105049, IMG submission 78087) | Freshwater microbial communities from Lake Fryxell liftoff mats and glacier meltwater in Antarctica - MAT-06 | ecosystem: Environmental > Aquatic > Freshwater > Ice > Liftoff microbial mat | place...
GTCCACCAGATCTATCCCCCTTCCGAGCCCAGGTGCGCAAGCAGCGGATCCGGGATCTGCGATCATGCTTTGTGTCTGCCACGGCCGCGCTCGAAGCAAACCCGCTGCTTGCGCAGCTGAGCTCGGTTACGGCACGGCCGGTAGGGCCTACTGCCCCTGCGCCAAGCTGTAGCCTTTTACCCCGTCGAAGACCCGCAGCAGCTCGTAGCTGCACACGATGAACTTTTCTGCGATCTTGTCCATCAGCGCTACGCACCTGGATTGACCAATGTCGCCGGGGCGCACGTTCTCGCGCAGCTCGAACCGGACGCGGTAGTAGTCCACGCACTCGGTGTAGATACTCCCCGTCGGCCACACCTGCGTGCCGCGGTTAGAGATGATCGTGAGCTTGAAGGGTGTGTCTTCGGCCATGCGCTGCATCTCCTCGGCGACGCTGATGGGGCTCAGCGGCGTATCAAGATAGATGTCGCAGCCCATCACGTGGCGCACCACGGTTGCGAACGTGCGGATGACCTGCTGCCCCGCGGGCTTGGTGGCGCGAACCAGCGGTGCGTTGTCGGCCTCGGGGACTGGCACGCCGCCGGACTTGGGCGCGCTGCCGAGCTTGTCCGAGACGGCCTTGATGAAGTCCTTGGTCCCGACCGCGGGCTTCGCGCGATCGCCGAAGTCGCCGGTGCGCAGGCCGGACTCGAGCGTCGCGAGGAGCGCGTTCTCCACCGTCGCGGCCTGGCGCGTGAGGCCCAGGTGCCGCAGCATCATGATGCCAGACAGCACCAGGCTCGTCGGGTTCGCAACGCCCTTGCCAGCGATGTCCGGGGCGGTCCCGTGGACGGCTTCAAAGATCGAGATGTGCGTGCCGATGTTGGCCGAGGGCGCAAAGCCAAGGCCCCCCACGAGCCCCGCCGCGAGGTCGCTGACGATGTCGCCCTGGAGGTTCGGCAGCACGATCATCTCGTACTGCTGGGGCTTCACGACCAGGTTCATGCAGAGGGCGTCAACGATGACGTCGCCGGTCTCGATGTGCGGGAAGTCCTTCGCGACGGCCTTGAAGCGATCAAGGAAGAGGCCGTCGGTCATCTTCATGATGTTGGCCTTGTGGCCGCAGAAGACCTTCTTGATGCCGAGCTTCTCGGCGGTGTGGAAGGCGAAGCGATGCACCTGATCGCACCCGGGCGCGCTGGTCAGCCGCTTGCACTGGATCATGTCGTTGGAGAGTCGGTGCTCGACGCCGCCGTACGTGTCCTCGATGTTCTCGCGCACGATGCAGAGGTCGATTTGGATTCCGGCCTTGGAGTAGACCGTCTCAACGCCGGGCAAGCTCTTGAAGACGCGCAGGTTCGCGTACGCGTTCCACATCTTGCGAGCGGTGACGTTGATCGACTTTCCGCCGCCGCCCTTGGGCGTCTCCATCGGACCCTTGAAGAGGATGCCGCACTCCTCGACGATCTTGACCGCCTCGTCGGTCATCCCGCGCGTGTTGCCCTTGGAGAAGACGCTCGCCCCCATCTCGACGGGGACGAACTGGCACTTCTCCATCACACCCGCCGCCTTGAACAGCTCCAGCGTCGCGGCCATGATCTCAGGGCCAATTCCATCTCCGGGCGCAAGGGCAATTGTCAGCATGAGCGGGGTCTCCAGGGCCGGAAGCGTTCTCTGCTCCAGCGAGGCGCAAGGGTAGGAACTCCGCGAAGGCCTCGGCAGCAGGCTGGCAGTGAGGGACCCAGTCCGCGACGGTTCTGCTCGAAACTTGCAGTGCCGCCGCTCCAGAGCCGCAAGATCACCGCTTCCAAACGCTCGTCAGTTGCTGAAACCTCCCCTCTCTGAGCCGATACTCTCTCCAGAAGTCCGGGCTGATTCCACCTCCTTCCATTCACCCTCGCCCGGCGCTCGTTCAGTCTCGGTTCAGATCTGATCCAGACACGATTTAGTCCGTGGGAGCAACGACCATGAGCAGCAAGAAGAAGAGCAGCAAGAAGGCCGCGGCCCGTTCGAAGAAGTCGCCGCTCGTTCGCGCTGGCAAGAAGACCGCCCCCAAGGCAGCGCGAGGCAAGGGCGGCTCAAAGATCTCCGGCCGCCGCCCCGCCAGCGCCAAGGCCAAGGCTTCGCCCGCGCCCGCCGCGGCACCCGCTCCCGCTGCGCCAGCCTCCTCCGCGCGATCAGGCACGCCCGACATGGTGCTCCGCCCGCAGTTGCTCTCTGATCTGGCCTTCGCTCACATGATGCTGCTCGACATGATCGCCAAGACTCCCGTGGAGCACGCGCTCTCGAGCCCCGGCCCGGGCCACAACCACCTGACGTGGCAGGTCGGACATCTCGCCGAGACCTACGTCTACTTCCGTGCCCTGTTGGACGGTCAGACCACGCAGCTTCCCGAGTCGTACAAGACGCTTTTCGGCTGGGGAAGCGTGCTCAATCCCGACACGTCTGTCTATCCGCCCTTCGCCCAAGTCAAGGCCGACTTCGAACGTGCGTACAGCACAATGCTTGACGTTGCCAAGGCCCTGCCCGCCTCCGACCTTGCTCTGCCCCCGACCAAGGACACCGGCGGCATGGCAACGCAGCGCCTCGATGTCATCGCGCGAATTGCGTGGCACGACGGCTGGCACCTAGGCCAGATCGCGGCGTTGCGCCGAGCGCTCGGCCTGCCCCCCGGGATGTAAGCATCCATCGCCGCCCCGCGCCTACCCGCTCGTCAGAAGCACAAACACCCCGGCCTAAGAGGCCGGGGTGCTTGGAACGTGTGGACGGTGTTGCTTACTCCGGCACGCTCGCGACCGCCTGACTACGGCGTAGCGCCGAGAGCATCGAGGAATTCTCGAAGCTGGCCGCCGCGAGGGACTTCTCACCCTTGGCCAGCTTGTCCAACGTGAACGCGACCATGAGTTGCTCGCGCCCGCCCTCGCCGGGCGCAAAGATCTCGATGCTGACGCGCGAGTCGCTTAGCATCTTGACGACCTGGCGTAGACGCGGCTCGTTGGACACAATCGCCGCGACCTTCCCCTCGGCCTCGCCCGCAAACGAGATTGCCTGGGAGAAGCGCGTATCGACCCAAGCCGCACCCAGGCGATCCCCATCACTCCCAAAGATCGCCGACGCGCTGACTTCCTTGCCACCCGCGAACCCCTCGAACTGAGCCGCCAGTCGCGAGCCGCCGTTCTCCAGCCGCATCGAAGCGCTCGCGTTCGAAGCGTTGATGCGCCCCTCCGCGTCTCGCACCTGTACCTGCCCGCTCCACTCACCCTCCATCATCGCAAGCAGAGCCCGCGCCGATTCATCCATGCTGAACGCGACCTCGCGGCACATCACCGGTGCTGCGGCGGTCGCGCTAGTCGAGAAGATGCCAAGCCCGGCCAGAAGGAGCAGCGTTGTGGTCGTCGTGCGCATCCGTGTCATCTCCACATTCGCCCCGGGCCCAATCCCCGCGGCACCCTTTCCACGCACGATGACCATCCAATCCGAGCCGCGCACCACACACCAATCCCAAACTCGCCACGCCGCCAACATCTCTCTGGCCTCCTCACAACCCGCGCCGCCCCAACATACCCACCCTGCACGCGCGATAACACGACCCAATCTACTCGATGTGCAAGCGCAGCTGGCGCGAAGGCGCGGCCAATTACCCACGATCGCAACGATCGCGGGTTCGTCGATTCGCGCAAGACTTGTGCCGCGGCCGGGCGAATGATCTCACGAACGAGCTCGCGAGGGCTCTCTTCCCGCCCACTTCCAGCAAGACCATTCCCGCCCAGTACCATCCCTTCAACGCTTCGTCCACTCTGCTTTGTCCCGTCTCTCCTTCGTCTCCTCACGCTTTGACCCCTCGACGCATTCATCATCTCAGTCTTCGTCCTCAACCCTCACTCTTCCGCTGCGTTCTGCAACTCTCTTTCTCCGGAGCTCCCATGGACATCGGCGACCTCGTCAATCTCATGCAGCGCATCGCCCCGCTCGAACATGCCGAGTCCTGGGACAAGGTCGGCCTTCTCGCCGGTGATCGCACGCGCCCGCTCACGGGCCCGATTCTCCTCACCATCGACCTCACCGAGCGCGTGATGGCCGAGGCGATCGCGATGAAGGCCAGCGCCATCATCGCCTACCACCCGCCCATCTTCGAGCCCCTCGCGCGCATCACCGACGCCACGCCGCGCCAGCGCGTCATCCTTCGCGCACTCGAGCACCACATCGCGATCTACTCGCCCCACACCGCTCTCGACAACATCCCCGGCGGCGTCACCGACTGGCTCTGCGAGGGCCTTTCTGGCGGCGAGCCCGCGCTCGCCCGCGCTGGAAAGATCAACGGCGACTGCCGCGCCCTCGCGCCGCACTCACGCGCTCCCGGCACGCAGCAAGTCAAGATCGTCACCTTCATCCCCGAGGCCGACGCGGACAAGGTCCGCGGGGCACTCGCCTCCGCTGGCGCGGGCATCATCGGTGCTTACAAGGTCTGCTCCTTCTCAAGCCCCGGCACCGGCACCTTCCTCGGCAGCGAAACATCCAACCCTGCCATCGGCCATCGCGGCGAGCTCGAACGCGTCTTTGAACTTCGCCTTGAGATGGTCTGTTCCAAGGCCGCGCTCCCCCTTGCGCTCGAAACGCTCCGCCGCTTTCATCCCTACGAAGAGCCCGCGATTGATGCCTACGAGCTCACGCCCCAGCCCAAGCGCAGCGCCGGCAGCGGCCGCCGCCTTGTGCTCGATAAGCCCGCCACCGTCGCCGAGCTCGCCCAGCGCCTGAAGGCCTTCACCGGCCGCGACTCGGTCCGATACGCCCTCGCCGATCGCGACCACGACCGCCTGGTGAAGTACATCGGCGTCGTCCCCGGCTCGGGCGAATCGCTTTCAAGACTCGCGCTGCAGGAAGGCTGCGAGCTCTTCGTCACCGGCGAGATGAAGCACCACGAGGTCCTCGGTGCCCTGAACGCAGGCATGAACGTCCTGCTCGGTGGCCACACCAGCACCGAGCGCGGCTATCTCCACCGCCTCAAAAACGCGATGCAATCCATCGAGCCCCACCTCGCGCAGACGCCCGACGCCGTCGCCGTCAGCAAGGTCGATCAGACGCCGCTCGTGACGGTGTGATCGTGCGAAGTGCCGAAGTGCCGAAGTGGTCAAGTGGTCAAGTGGTCAAGTGGTCAAGTGGTCAAGTGGTCAAGTGGTTTTGGATTTGCCTCTCTTCGCTTTCGCTCTTCCACTCGACCACTCCGGCACTCAACCACTTCTTTCGCCCCAGTGCCAAGTCCTCAATCCTCAGTCCCTTCCTCAAATCACGAAGTTCACCATCTTCCCCGGCACCACGATCACCTTCTTGATCTCCTTGCCGGCGATCAGCTCCGCGATCTTCGCGTCCGCTCTGGCCGCGGCCTCGATCACCGCCGCGCTGCTTCCCGCTGGCACCACAACCTTGCTCCGCAGCTTGCCGAGCACCGACACCGGGATCTCAACCTCATCATCGCGTGCCAGCGACTGGTCCGCTACCGGATACGGCTCGTGCACGATGGTCGCGCGCGCCTCGCGCTCGTCGGGCGTCCCGCCCCGCACCACGCGATGCCACAGTTCTTCCGCGGCGTGCGGCGCGTGCGGGGCCAGCATCAGGATCAGCGCCTTCGCCGCTTCCAGCGGGACCGCTGGCAGCTCCGACAGATGGTTGTTCAGCTCGATCAGCTTGCTCACCACCGTGTTGAAGCCCAGCTTCTCCATGTCGCGCCGCACGCCGATGATCGTCTTGTGCAGCACGCGGAGCGTCGCCCGCGTCGGTGCCTCCTGCGTCACGCGCGACAGCCCCGTCTGCTCATCGATCAGGTTCCGCCACACGCGCTGGAGGAACCGGAAGCTCCCCGCGATGTCGCGCGTGTTCCAGGGCTTGCTCGCCTCCAGCGGCCCCATCGCCATCTCATAGATGCGCATCGTGTCGCAGCCGTACTGCGCGCAGATCTCGTCGGGCGCCACGGCGTTCTTCAGGCTCTTGCCCATCTTTCCGTACTCGCGCGTCACGGGCTCGCCGTTGTACGTGTACGGCCCGGGCTTGTCCTGCTGCTCCATCGCCAGCGCGCCATCCGGCAGCCGCACCTCGAAGGCATCAACGTACATCTCGCGCGCGTCCTTGAACGCGAACGCCTGGATGTACCCCTGGTTGAAGAGCGTCTGGAACGGCTCCGCCGTTGAGACATGCCCAAGGTCAAAGAGTACCTTGTGCCAGAAGCGCGCGTAGAGCAAGTGCAGCACCGCATGCTCAACGCCGCCGACATAGAGGTCTACGCCGCCGATCTTCCCCGACGCGCCGCCCATCCAGTATGCCTCAATGTCCTTCCCAACCAGCGCGTGCTGATTTGTCGGGTCTAGGTACCTCAGGTAATACCAGCACGATCCGGCCCAGTTCGGCATCGTGTTCGTCTCGCGCGTGTACGTGCGCTTCCCATCACCAAGGTCGAGCTCCACCGTCGTCCACGCGCTCGCGCGCGCCAGCGGCGGCCGCGGCGGCGCATTTGGATCCTCGCTCGACTCGGGCCTGAAATTCTCCAGGTCCGGCAGCAGCACCGGCAGCATCTTCTCCGGCAGCGCGTGCGCCCGGCCCCACTCGTCGTACACGATCGGGAATGGCTCGCCCCAGTAGCGTTGACGCGAGAAGAGCCAGTCGCGCAGCTTGAACGTCACCGTCGGCCGCCCAACCCCCTCGCCGCGCAGCCACTCACCCACCACGTGCTTCGCGGCATCGGTCGTCATCCCATCGATGCTGAGCGATGGCCCGGCCGAGTTCGCGGCAACGCCCGGCTCGGTGTGCGCCTCACCTCTCGCCTCCCAGAACCTCGCCTCCTCAAACCTTGCGAGCAGATCATCAAACCCGCGCAGCCCCAGCGAGTCGATCGTCTCCACCCACACCGACCGCACCGCGCCGCGCCGCTCGCCGATTGATCCCGGCGCATCCAGCTCAACGCCCCGCATCGCCCCCGCGCTCGAGCGACGATTCAGCACGATGGGCAGCATCACGTCCCACGCCTCATCGTTGCTCGCGTTGGAAGTTGTGATCCCCATGAAGTCCGCGAGCTGCTCGCGCCAGTGCGGCGCGGCCTCCCCAGTCGGATACGCGTGCAGCGAAAAGTACCGCATCGCCGCGATCAGCCGCGAGTACACGACGTCCCGGATCGGCAAGCGCAGTGCGCGGGCAAACTCAAAGTCTCGGTCATCGTGCGCTGGCACCGCCATGATCGCGCCCGTGCCATACCCAGCCAGCACATAGTCCGCGATGAAGATCGGAACACGCAGGCCCGTCGCGGGGTTGATGGCGTACACCCCGGTGAAGACGCCGGTCTTCTCGGCGTCGTCGCCCGTGCGCTGCTCATCGCTCTTTTTCGATGCGTACGCGCGATACGCCGCTACCGCGTTCTTGGGCGAGGTGAACCCGCCCTGGGGCGCGCCCGAGAAAGTCCCCTTCCACGGCGCAGGAATGGTGACGCCCTCAGGCCACGCTGCTGGCACGATCGCGTCCACCAGCGCGTGCTCGGGGCTCAGCACGACATACGTCGCGCCAAAGAGCGTGTCGGGACGTGTCGTGAAGACGCGGATCTTCTGGGGTTGGGCCAAACCCTCCACCCCAAACTCCACCTCCGCACCCTCGCTCCGCCCGATCCAGTTCCGCTGCATCAGCTTGATCGGCTCCGGCCAATCCAGCGGCTCCAGATCCTTGAGCAGCCGCTCCGCGTACGCCGTGATCCGCATGATCCATTGCTTCAGCGGCCTGCGATACACCGGATAGTTCCCGCGCTCGCTCCGCCCCTCCGACGTAACTTCCTCGTTCGCGAGCACCGTCCCCAGCATCGGGCACCAGTTCACCGGCACCTCATCCACATACGCCAGCCGGTGCGCATCCAGCTCGCTCGCCCGCTCCATCGCGCTCATCACGCTCCAGAGCTTCTTTCCCCGCGGCGTCTTCTCTCCCGAAGCAAACATCGCCTCCAGCTCCCGGATCGGACGCGCACGCCCCGCCTCCACGTCGTACCACGCGTGGTAGATCTGCAGGAAGATCCACTGCGTCCAGCGATAGAACTCCGGGTCCGTCGTCGAGACACTTCGCCGCCGCTCGTGCCCAAGCCCAAGCCGGCGCAGCTGCACCCGCATCGTCGCGATGTTCTTCTCCGTCGTGATGCGCGGATGCGTGCCCGTCTGCACCGCGTACTGCTCTGCGGGCAGGCCGAAGGAATCAAAGCCCATCGCGTGCACCACGTTGTAACCCGTCATCCGCAGGTACCGCGCGTAGATGTCCGTCGCGATGTACCCCAGCGGATGCCCGACATGCAGCCCAACCCCGCTCGGATACGGGAACATGTCCAGCACAAACTTCTTCGGCCGCGTCTCATCAAACCCCGCCTCACCAGGGTTCAGCGCGCGATACGCATCCACAAGGTCCCACCGATCCTGCCACAACGCCTCAATCCGCCCCGCAAGCGCGGCGGAATAGCGGTGGGGGAACGACTCGGACCCGACGGACGACGGCGTGATAGGTTCAGAAGACATCGCCGCCACTGTAGTGACGCGTACGCACCACGACCGCCGTTGCAGCCCACCCACCCACGCAGCCCAACCGTAAGGACGCCCTCTCGCCCATCCTCTCCTTCGCGCCCTTTCCCCGCGCACTGGAATCATCCTCAGCTTATCTCCAGCACTCTGCGAGAAGCACTATAAAGCACGTCGCCACCCTCACGCTCCTGTCCCTCCTCACGCTCGTCCCAGCCTGCGGCAGCTCCGCCAAGGTTGACTCTCGCGCCACCACCGTCGGACAGGAACTCAGAGACCTCGACGAAGCCCGCAACCGCGGCCTCCTCACCGAGGACGAGTACAACCGCAAGCGCAGCGACATCATGAGTCGCAACTAAGACTTCTTCCCCCTTCGACATCCTCCCAGAGCACACCCATGCCAAGGCCAACCCAAATCCTTCTCGTCCTACCCCTCTTCTGCCTCTCAGCGCTCCTCCCCGGCTGCAGCTCCCCGCCGCCTGCAGCACGCATCAGAATCTGAAGCTCGGCACCCCAAAGCGCGACGTCATCGCCGCCTTCAAGAACGGCAACACCGTCAAGCTTGGCGCTGCCAGCCTCGATGGACTCGACATCGAAGAATGGAAGACCGAAGCCTTCCGCGACCGCAAGGGCGGCAAGGACCTCTTCGTCGCCTTCCTCTACTTCGCCAACGACCAGCTTGTCGACTCGAGTGATTCTCGCATCAACTTCCGCGAGAACGAAGCCATGATCCAACGGTGGAAGGCGAGCATCGCGCCAGCCAGGTAGCACCACACCACAAGTCCCAGATCAAAGTGCCCAGCGCAAGTGCAACGATCGTTCCCGAGCTCTGGCGGGAATGATCGTGGTCTTGCGTAGACACCAGTAAGCCGCGCCCTAAAACTCCGCCTGCTTGGGCGCCCGCGGGAACGGGATCACGTCGCGCACGTTCTGCATCCCAGTCAGGAACATCATCGCTCGCTCAAACCCAAGCCCGAACCCAGCGTGCGGCACGGTTCCATACCGCCTCAGATCGCGGTACCACCAATATTCCTTGATCGGCAGCCCCATCTCCGTGATGCGCGCATCCAGCACATCAATCCGCTCCTCGCGCTGGCTGCCGCCGATGATCTCTCCAACACCCGGCACCAAGACGTCCATCGCCGCGACGGTGTCCCCCGGTGCGCCATCCGTCCCCGGCGGGTTTAGCCGCATGTAGAAGGCCTTGATCTGCTTGGGATAGTTCATCAGGATCACGGGCTGCTTGAAGTGCTCCTCCGTCAGGTAGCGCTCGTGCTCGCTCTGCAGGTCCGTGCCCCACTTGATGGGATACTCAAACTTCTTCCCACCCGCAATCGCCTTCTCCAGGATCGCAATCGCCTCTGTGTAGGGCAGGCGCCTGAACGGCGACTCCACCACATTCTTCAGTCGCGCAATCAGCCCCTTCTCGATGCGCTCATCAAAGAACTTCATGTCATCGCCGCGCCGCGTCAGCAGCGCATCAACGAGATGCTTGATGAAGTCCTCCGCCAGCTCGCTGTCTTCCTTCAGCGTCGCAAACGCGATCTCCGGCTCGATCATCCAGAACTCGGCCAGGTGCCGGCTCGTGTTGCTGTTCTCGGCACGAAACGTCGGCCCAAACGTGTACACGCGCGACAACGCCGACACATACGTCTCAACGTTCAGCTGCCCCGACACCGTCAGATGAGCAGCCTTCCCAAAGAAGTCATCGGCATAAGGGTTCTCAGCCGCCCCCGTCGCGCGCTGCACCGGCTTCCCCTCAGTGCCCAGTCCCCGATCCCCAATCCCTACCTGGTCCAACGTGCTGACCCGGAACATCTGCCCCGCGCCCTCGCAGTCGCTGGCCGTGATGATCGGCGTGTGCACATAGAAGAAGCCGCGCTTGTCAAAGAACTCGTGCATCGCCATCGAGAGCGCGTGCCGCACGCGCGCCACAGCGCCAAACGTGTTGGTCCGCACGCGCAGATGCGCGTTCTCACGCAGGAACTCCATCGTGTGCGCCTTGGGCTGGATCGGATAGTGGTCCGGATCCTCAACCCACCCAATCACACGCACCGCGCCCCCCTTCGCAGGGTCGGCGGAGATCTCAATCCCACCCTTGGGCGTAGCGACGACCTCGCCATCACACTCAACCGAGCAGTGCGTCGTCAGCTTCGAGATCTCGCTCGCGTAGTTCGCCAGAGAGCCCGGCGCCACTACCTGGATCGCATCAAAGCAAGTCCCGTCATGCACATTGATGAACGAGAGCCCACCCTCGGCCTTGCTGTCGCGCCGCGTCCGAACCCACCCCTTCACCGTCAAGCGAGTCCCCACCCGCGCACGAAGCGCATCGCGAACCTGCATCCAACCACCACCCGCCGCGCCACCACTCGAATCGCTCGACATAAAAGGCTCTCCACCGCGGCGATCAGGCCGCGAAGAGCAATCGTAGCGGATTGTCGGTCCCCTCTCTTCTTCCCCTTCCCAATCTTGTGGGGCAAGCGTCCCGCCTGCCTCTACCCAACCTCCGCTCCCTCCCTATCCCCAGTACACTCGCCCACCGATGCGCCTCTCCCTCGCCGAAATCCGCGCCAACGCCATGCGGTTCGCCGCCGATTGGGCCGACGTCGCCAGCGAACGCGCCGAAGCCCAATCCTTCTGGACCGACCTCTTCTCCGTCTTCGGCATCAAACGCCGCGCCGTCGCCTCCTTCGAAGAAAAGGTCAAAAACCTCAAAGGCGCGCACGACCGCATCGACGTCTTCTACGCCGGTGTCATGATCGGCGAGCACAAGTCCCGCGGCCAGGACCTCTCCAAAGCCGCCACCCAAGCATTCGACTACATCCAATCCCTCCAGCGCCAAGGCCGCGAGTCCGAGATCCCCCAGTTCATCGTCGTCAGCGACTTCCAAACCATCGTCGTCTACGACCTGGACCGCAAGGACTCCGGCACTCCAGTGGCCACCTTCAGCACGGCAAAGCTCCACGAAAACACCAAGCACCTCGGCTTCCTCTCCGGATACACCACCAAGCCGGTAGACCCCGAAGATCCCATTAACATCGAGGCCGTGGAAGTCCTCGGCAAGCTCCACGATGCGCTCGAAAGAGGCGGCTACAAGGGCCACAACCTCGAACGCTTCCTTGTGCGCGTCTTGTTCTGCCTCTTCGCCGACGACACTGGCATCTTCCCCGCCGAAGAGTTCAAGGCCCTCGTCAAGCAGTCCCGAACCGACGGCAGTGACACAGGCTCGCTTCTCGCACGCTTCTTCAAGGTGCTTGACTCAGAGAAGAACAGCCGCCCCGCCAAGATGCCCGAGGAGCTCCGCGAACTCCCGTACGTCAACGGCGCGCTCTTCCAAGAAGACTTGGGCTTTGCCGAGTTCGACGGCCCCTCCCGCGATGTGCTGATCAAGTGCTGCGAGTTCAACTGGTCTCGCATCAGCCCCGCCGTCTTTGGCTCGCTCTTTCAGTCCATCATGGCGGGGGAGAGCGGAGCCAAGAAACGTCGCCAGATCGGGGCCCACTACACCAGCGAGCGGGACATCATGAAGCTGGTCCGGTCCCTGTTCTTGGACGATCTCAAGGCCGAACTAGACGCGGCGGGCAAGGACAAGAAGAAACTCGCGGCCTTTCAAGACAAGCTGGCGGCGCTGCGCTTCCTCGACCCCGCCTGCGGCTGCGGCAACTTTCTCGTGGTCACGTACCGGGAGCTTCGGCTCCTCGAACTCGAAGCCTTGCTCCGCCTCTACGGCGGCAAGCACGATGCCGAACGCCTGCTGCTGGACTCGCTGCTCAA
>Ga0105049_10007969_pt1 | contig 12281 bp, 15 predicted proteins | sample MAT06_FD_78087 | JGI IMG/M metagenome (GOLD analysis project Ga0105049, IMG submission 78087) | Freshwater microbial communities from Lake Fryxell liftoff mats and glacier meltwater in Antarctica - MAT-06 | ecosystem: Environmental > Aquatic > Freshwater > Ice > Liftoff microbial mat | place...
AAGATCGAGGGGTCCATCACGGCCGGCCGGACCTGCCCCGTCGCGTATGAGGTCGTCGGCGTGATGACCACGTTCGCCTGCGAGGCCCCGTTCTCGGCCGCGAGCTCGAACTGCCGCCCGGTGTCGCTGTAGAGGAAAAGCGACTTGCGGATGGGGACCATGAAGTCGAGCGAGCCCGCGTCGTCGGAGGGGACGCCCACGTCGATGGGGTCCGAGTCGACGAGGTTCGTGGCGTCGGCGGCGAAGAACTGGAAGTACTGCCCCGACTGGCTCATGACGACGCGGTCGCTCCCGACGATGACGAGCCGGTCGTTCCAGAGTCGGATGTCATGGATCGCGTGGCCGCGGCGGAAGATCGTGGGGAATGGGTTCGTCGTTGGGGTGCCGCTCTCGCGTCCGTTCCACGCGATGAGGTCGACGTCGAAGACCGCGGGGGTCGCGCCGATGCGCGGGGTGGTCCGCGTCATCTTCACCAACAGCCTGGAGGCGAGTGGCTGGTTGTCGGCCCACGTCCCGAGCGTCGCCGCGAATCCGCCCGTGCCCGCGCCGCCGGTGCAATCCACCGGCACGGTGAACGTCGTCGCCGTCAGCACGGTCACGACCCGCTGGCCGTTGATGGAGACGACTCCCGACTGGCCCGTGATGTTGACCGTCTGCCCCGTCGTGAAGCCGTGCGCCGCCGTGGTGACGACGGTCGGGTTCGCGGCGGTGTTCGACGTGATGGCGAGGCCGGGCGCCGTGACCTGCACCGGGATCGAGAACGTGGTGGCGCTCAGGACCGTGACGGGGTAGCCACCGAAGCGGCCGTCGATGTCGGGGACGGTGTTCATCCCCTCGACGTAGATCGAGTCGCCGGTGGCGAGGCCGTGGGCGGTGGACGTGGTGAGGACGGTCGCGACGGCGACGGAGGCCGACGCGACCTGCCCCGACCGCTCAATGAGCGCGGCGGTGGTGTTGAGGATGAACGTGGTGTCGGCGACCGTGACCATCCGCAGCCGCTCGTCGGCGTAGGGCGTGGCGCTGGGGGCGGGCTTGTTGAGGTTGAGGTAGGCCAGCGCGGCGGCGGTGACGTTGACCGTGCACGCGGAGGCGACCTTGGTGATGGGGTCGATCTCGGAGACGCCCAGGGCGCTGCTGCCGTAGACGACCAGGTACTTCTCGGTGGGGTCGCGGACGATGGGGTGGAGCTTGAAGTCCTCCTGCGCCTCCGTCGCCCCGCCGTAGTTGACGTCCCCGGCCCACCACGTCCCCGGCCGGCGCGAGCATCCGTCGACCACGCTGAAGGCGGCGTTGGTGGCGCCGCCGACCTGGTTCTCGAGCCGGACGTGGGGCGGCTGGGTGCTGACGCCGTTGTGGAGCGACGGGATCGGGATCGCGATCCCGCGCTTGGCCTCGCCGCGGCCCACGGCTTACCCGCCGCCCCGCTCGCCCCGCTGCATGGCGGGCGAGGGCATGAGCGGGAAGGGGTTGACGGGATCGGTGTTGGGCCGCGGCTTGGGGCGGTCGACCTTGACCTCGGCGGCGTTCCGCTCCTGCCCGAGCATGGCGTCCTGCTCCAGCGAACCGCGGTGGCGGCGCTGGAAGACGACCGCGGCCTCGGCGACGATGAGCTGCTTGAGCCGCGGCGGGCAGACGGTGAACTCCAGCTCGGTCACGACGTCGAGGTGGATGACCGCGGCGGTGGCGAACTGGTCGGTGTGCCGGTCGAGGTCGTAGAGGAAGTCGCCGCGCAACTCGAAGTTGCGGAAGTGGTCCGGTCCCGCGCCCCGCACGGAGAGGGTGTCGACCGGGAGCGTGACCTTCAGCGGCGAGCCCGCGGGCGTGAAGGGCTTGCTGATGGCGAGGTTGGCCTGGAAGCCGCGGCTCTGGACGTCCTGGCTCACGCGGTCGAGGATCTGCTCGGCCCGGCCCGCGATGGACGCGCCGTAGGTGAGGTTCGGCCACGTTCCCGTGCTGTCGATGACGGTAAACGGAAGATCGTTCACCGTCTCCAGGATCGCGTTCACGGCTCCGAGCTTGGTCAGTCCGAGGATGGGCATTGTCTACGTCTCCAAATATCGCATGGGGTTGTCGCGGTGGCCGCGGACGGCGCGGATCTCCGCCGTGTCGAGGATGTTCACGTCGGCGGTGTCGGTGTTGAACTGGCGGGCCTTCAGGCGGGCCATCGCCATTTCGTCTTCGAGCTTCCCCTGCCGAGACGGAGCGCCGAACTGGCAGTTGAAGCTCGCCACCGCCGCCGCCGCGATGTAGAGGCGCACGGGGAGCGGGATGCACGCGAAGGCGACGCGGACGGAATACGTCACCCGCACCGACTCGGTGAAGGTGTTGACGTTCTCCTTGAGGTCGAAGAGGTAGTCGCCGACCTGGGCGACGTTCCGCCCGACGCTCGCGCCGCTGGAGTCGATATGGAGCGTGCCCGCCGGGAGGGCGATGAGCCCGCCCACCGCCGGCGTGAGTTCGACGTCGGTCCGGGTGTTGTAGTGCCACCCGTGGGCCTGGATCTCCAGCTCCTCCATGTCGATGGCCCGCTCGGCCATGCCCGCGATGGATGAGCCGTTCGTGTCGAGGACCGTGACCGGGAGCCTGCCCGTCTTCTGCAAGACGCGGTTGACGGCGGCGAGTTTGTCCATGGTTTTAGATGATCTTCAGCTCGACGCTGGCGAGGGCGATGGTGCCGCCGGAGCCCGCGAGGGCGGTCTCGACGAAAGCCTTGACCTCGTCGCATCCGTCGCAGTCCCAGGAGTGGGCGGTGGGGCTGGGATGGGTGTACTTCAAGGTGCCGTCGCTGGCGTCGTCGGCGGCGACGGCCAGCGCGGCGGTCCTGGCCCCGTCGCGGTTCTCCAGGATCTGCCACGCATCGGTCCCGCTCCGCCCGAAGAGCTTGATCGCCGGGGGAGTGGTCACGGTCATCGCCGCGGGGTAGGCCATGCGGGCGCGGACGGCGGTGCCCCGCTTCGACCCCCGCATGAGGTTGACGTGGTTGTCGTCCGTGAAGGTGTTGGGGTTGGTGACGGGTGCTCCGTCCGCCGTGCCCAGGGTGCTCGTGATCGCGGGCATCCAGTTGGCGGTGAGCGAGACCGGGACCATGGGCGCGGCGTCGGCGTTGGTGATGAAGTCGCGGGTGATGGTCATGGGTGTCCTCAGCGGAACGGGCGGTTTCGGATGGGTACGAGTCCGGGCGCGTCCACGGAGGCGCGGCCTGCGGCGACGATGCTGTGGGCGACGGCGTAGGCGGTGCGGAAGATGAAGTGGACGCCGTCCGTGGGAGCCCACCAGCTGTTGGTGGTCGCCCCGGGCGTCCCGAAGCGGGCCCATAGGTTGTCGAAGGAGACGTTGGGCCGCTCCCGGGAGAGACGGAGATACTCGGTGGCGCGGGTGGTGTAGATCGTCTCGGCGTCGCGGACGCCGCTCGACACGCCCCAGTCCGTGTTGACCAGGAGGATGCGGGGCACCACGCCGTTCTGGGCGATGCCGCGGGCGTTCAGCATGTCGATGAGCAGCCCGTACCAGCGGCGGGTGAGCGTGCCCACGCCCGACGAGAGCTGGGCGGATTCCGTCGTGCCGCCGGTGCTGTAGAGGGATCGGTTGGAGATGTAGACGAGGTAGTGGGTCGGTCCGCCGACGTCGCCCGCGAGGGAGCCCGTGTGGCGGAGAAACTGGTCGTGATAGGTGGCGAAGCAGAGCGGGGTGGACTCTCCCTCGAGGTTGTCGCCCGCGGCCAGCAGGTGGTCGGTGACGGCCCACGATCCGCGGCCCCAGTCCATGAGCCCGAACCCGGCGATGGGAAGCCCGCCGCTGCTGCGGAAGATTCGGGACGAGATGGTGTGGAGGCTCTTGCCGGTTTCGTTGTCGCCCGCGAAGGTGATCGCGGCCATGCCCGGCTCACCGGCGGAGGCCAGACAGTCGACGTCGAGGGAGTGCAGCTGATCGGCGGTGTTGAATGTGCGTGTGGCGGCGCCAAGAGAAGATCCGGCGCGGCGGCGGAAGACGGTCAGTCGCGTGATCACGTCGGGGAAGCCGCGGTAGACGAGCCGGGCGTGGCACTGCTGGCCGTCGAAGGCCGAGCCGCGGTTGTAGACCGCCCTCTGGTCGGTGGTCGACGCCGACTCCTCGTTGATGCTGTTGGCGTTCCAGTTGAAGAGGGTGGCGCTGTCGGCGACGTTGCCGGTGAAGCGGAAGTCGCCCGCCTGCTGCGGGTTGAACTCGGAGTCGCCGTTGCCGAACTGCGCGCCCACGTCGACCGCGTCGACCTTGGTGACGCCGGTCGGGCCGAAGAGGGCGGTGTTGATCGCGTGCGTCGGGCCCACGTTCCCGCACCCGCGACCGCCGCGGCTGGTGACGGTGAACGGGAGGGCGCGGGCGAGGCCCTGGGTGATCGTGCCCTCCTGGGCGGAGGCGTCGGCCCCCTTGCTGTCGGAGATCACGCAGAGCGACGAATCCTGCCCGTCGAAGAGGGGTTCCCACCACTGGCGGAGGCGGTGGCTCTGGGGGGTGGTGGTCATGGCTTGAATCCGAACTCCGCGAGGTTCTGGTTGATGGCGTTGACGACGGCGAGGTTGGGGTTCGTGCCCGACGCGGCCCAGTTCCGCTCGTCGTGGAGCTGCACCACTTTCTTGCGGTTGCGGTTCACCTTGGGGTCGACCGCGGCGACGATCGCCGTGCCCTCGCGGGGATGCTCGACGGCGAGCCGGACGCCGTCGGCCCGCACGCGGCGGGCGAGCACGGCCTTGATCCACGGGTAGCCCACCACGGCGGCGGCGACGGCCGTCGCGGTCACGGCGAGGATGGTGGCGATGTCCGCCGCCAGCGTGCCCCAGCGGAGGAGCGCATAGCGGAGGAGCCCGATGGCGGCGACGGCGGCGAATGCCTTCACGGCGTCGGAGACGCTCAGCCCGAGAAAGCCCGCCCACGGGATGAACGAGCACACGATCGAGGCGACTCCGACAAGGGCGATGATCCCCATCGCCCACGCGGTCCACGCCTTGGTCGTCGCGGCCATGTCGGCGCGGGCCTCGCCCGCCCCCTTGGCCTCGGCGAGCCTCGTCGCGGCCTTCACCTTCGCCATGTCGAGCTTCAGCCCGTCGTCGATGGCCCGGAGTCCGCGGGCGAGCGTCTCGGCCACGCTCTCGCCCGGGAGGGGCGTGAGGTCCGCCGCGGCCCGCTCGGGCTCGGCGATTGCCTGCGGCCGCTCCGCCTTGGTCTTGAACGGCGATGGCTGGCACGCCCCGATCACCGCGAACAGGAACGCCGCGGCCAACGCGATGGCGATGGTCTTCATGAGTTTGAGGACCTCCAGAGGGCGATGAGGCTGGTGATGAACCCGCCGAGTCCGGTCGCGAAGATGACCCGAAGCCAGGCGTCTCGGCGATCCACGTCTTTCCTTCGTTCTTCGACGAAGTGCATGATCGAAAGGAGTTTGTTCGCGTGGTCGTGGGAGCGGTCTCGGAGGTCGTTGGCCTGCTCCTCGATGTTGCCGATTCGATGTTCGGCCCGGTCGACGCGGACGCACACGCCCGTCGTTGGGTCCAGCAGGCACTTGTGCACGTCGTCGATCTTGTCGGCGGAGTTGAGGAGCCTTCGGACCTGGTCCTCGCTCAGGATCGGCTTCGGGGGCGGGGTGTCGGGCATTGGAAAGCGCGACGCCGACCTTTCGGGCGGCGTCGCCTCTGCTTAGACGTCGCCGTAGTTGATCCAGGTGATGGTGATGGTCCCGCTCACCGTGAGGGTGTCGTTGGCCGTCGAGCCCGCGTCGACGGTGGCGAAGTTGAGGAAGGCGTCGACCGCGGTGACGGTGCCGTCGATGACCGCCGCGGCCATCAGCGCCGCGGTGCTCAGGCTCTTCATGGTGCCCGCCCCCGCGGCCAGCGTGCCCGCGAAGGAAGGGGCGAGGTTGGCCTCGGTGGTGGTGAGGGTGGCGTTGTCGGTCGCCGCCGCCACCGTGCCCACCGACCCCACGACGGCCGAGGTGTCGGTGATCCCGCCGGTACCGGCGAGGGTCGTGAGGTCGCAGACGACTCCCATGACGTGGATGAGGCCCGCGGGGAAGTCGTAGACCTTCTGGCTGCCGTGGCAGCCCGCCGCGACGGCGTCGGTCATGGTGATGGAAACGGAAGAGAGGGTGAGGACGGTCTGGCGGAGGGCGCCAATGCCGCATTCGGCGGCGACGACGCCGGTGCCGGCGGCCGTGCCGCGGCCGGGATCGAGCGGCGGCGTCTCGATGGAGATGTTGCGATTGCGATCGGTCATGGGAATGGACCTCGATTGAGGGGTGAAAGCGTGTGGAAAGACGGTGGAGAAACCCGGGCCGGGGGCGGAATTGATTGCCCCCGGCCCGGCCTTGGAGAGAGGCTGACTGGGCGTCGACTTAGCTGTCGTCGACTTCGATGACACCGGCGCAGTAGGGGGCGAGGATGCCCATGCCGCCGATGATCTGGGCCTTCATGAAGGTGGTGTTGCGGCGCTCGTCGAAGTGCATGTGGGTGTAGATGTCGCCGTTCTGGACGAAGCCCACGCCGCCGTTGCCCTGACGGGCTCCGCAGAGGGCCAAGGCCGCGGGCTGCCCGGACGCCCCCGCCACCGTGAAGTCGCCGCGCTGGCTGGTCGGCCCCGCCGTGACGCTCGTCGACGGCAGGTGGTTGGTCTCGTGCAGGATGAACCCCTCGAGCATGGGCAGGCGGCGGGCGTTCATGTCGCCGCTGTCGTTGCTGTAGTCCTTGTCGAAGATGGTCGGGTCCTTGCCGAGCACCCGGCGGATGTAGGGACCGATGAACAGGTTGCGCCCGTCCTCGGGGACGTTGTCCTCGTTCATGGCCTGGCCCAGGGCCGCGACGTCGTCGCGGAAGTTCTGGGCTCCCGCCACGGAGACGGCGTAGGCCGCGGCGAGGGTGGCGGCCACGCGCTCGACGCGGTTGCCGCCGTTGTGGATGGTGATGCCGTTCTTGGTCACGGCGGCGCTGCGGGCGGAGTTGACGCCCACCCGGAAGAGCTTCCTGTCGAGGTCGATCGCGAGGCCCACGCCCAGGTCGCGCATCTTGGGCGCGATGACCGGGAAGTGGGACATCCGCGTCTGATCGAGCGGGATGTCGTAGTGGACGACCAGGATCTGGTCGACCGTGATGGTGCCCTCGTCGAACTCGTAGGCCTGGCCCAGGAGTTCGTCGCCGGGGGTGTGGTACTCGCCGACGGGGACGTCGCCGTTGAGGATGAACTGGTGACTCTTGCCGTTGTTGATGACCATCTTGGAGATGACCCCGGCGTCATCATGCCAGAGCTTGCTCTTGGCACGGAAGGCCTCGAGGACCGTGCCGGTGAACATCTTGAGTGCGAGGGCGGTGTCGTCCGCGCCCGTGGCGAGGAAACGCTGTGCGTTGCTGCTGGACACTGGGTGTCCTCCTGAATGCTGCGATGGAAACGTGAGGGGAGCCCGCGGGGGCCACGCTTCGGCTGGCGTCGCATCGGGAGGTGTCCGCGCGGCCTAGGGGCCGGCGGGCTCGGCGAACACGGACGGGAAAGCCCGGCGCGCCGCGTCGCTGGGCCGGAGCCTGCGTGCGTGGCGGACCGAAAGACAAGGGCCGGCGGTGAAGCCGGCCCTTGCGAGGGGTCGAGGCGGAGAGGGTGAACGCTCGGTTTACTGAGTGGCGGCGTCGCCCTCGCCCCCGACGTCGGCGGGAACGTGCAGGAGCTTCCTGGCGCGGGCGAGGCCGATGAGGCCCTCGCGGTCGGAGTTGGCCGGGATCGGAACGCCGTTGGCCTTCAAGAGCTGGCGGAGGTCGCGCGTCTCCAGGGGGACGTCGGGCTCGGGCGGCGCGGGCGATGCCTTCGGCTCGGGAGCCGCGGCCTTGCCCTCGATGGCGGCGAGGCGATCGCGGAGGCGGTCACGCTCTTCGACGATCTGGGCGATGGTCTGGGGGCGAGGCGAGCCCGCGGCGACGCGGACGGCCTTCTGGACGGCCACCAGCGAGACGTCGTCGCCGCTGCCGAAGACGGTGGCGGATGCGTAGACCTTGCCCGTGACCTTGTCGACGATCTCCGCCTCGGTCGCGTCGCCGCGAAGGGTCATCTTGTATGTGGACTCCAGCTCCTCGAGCTGGCGGGCGGACGCGGGATCGAGCTGGAACAAGGTGGACTCCTTGGCGGGTGGAGGTCTCAGCGACCCCAGGCGTTGATGCTGGACTGGGGCGTGGCGGCGATGCGGAGCATGGCGGATCGATCGCCCTTCGCCGCGGCGATGGACAGCCTGGCGAACTCCGACGGCGTTTCGATTGCCCCGGCCGACGAGGGCGCGGTTCCGCCCTGGACGAGCGAGCCGGAGCCCGCAGCGCCGACGTGGGCCGTGTGGTGGTGAAGCACGTCGCGGATCGCGCCCTTGAACCGCTTGGGGTCGGCGAGGCGCTCCCTGATGTCGTCAAGCTCGTCGGCGGGGACGAACGACGCGGCGGTGCCGAGAAGGTTCGCCAGCTCCGCCTCGCCGCCGGCAAGAGCCGCGGCCTCGCCGCGCATTCGGCCCTGCTCCTGCTTCCGCAGCGTGTGGGCCGCGTACTGGCCCTCGAGGTAGGAGTCGACGAGCCTCTTCGGGTGTCCGGCCTTGGAGAGGGCCGCGTACTGATCGTCCGTCAGGCGGCGGTTGGCGTCCCACTGCTCGGCGACGTCGCGGGGGTGGATGCCGGCCTTCGACAGGATGCCGTTGACGTCGAGGTCGGCGGCTTCGTCCGCGGGGACGGCGGGCGCCGGGATCGTCATGGGCTCGCCGGTCGCGGCCGGAGTGGCGGGGGCCGCGGCCTCGGCGGGCTTGGCCTGCCCGAGCTTGGATTCGAGTTCCTTGTACCCGCGCTCCATCGCCTCGACGGTCTCGTACTTGCCCGCGAAGAGCCCCTTTCCGGGCGCGACGGCGGGCGTTTCCGGCGGGGTCGCGGCGGGAATGGCGGGGGGAATCGTGGGAGTCTCGGCCATGAATCAGGTTCCTTGGGGCGTGGCGGCGGATGCCGCGTTCTCGGCGATGGTGCCCACGGCGTCGATGCCCCGCTCGGCGGCGGCCATCGACGCCTGATCGGCCATCGCCTGCTGCTGCTCGGCGCGGGCCTGCTCGCGGGTCTTGACGAGGCCCGGCTCGTCGATGCGACCGTAGCGCCTGAGCACGTCAACCAACACGCCGGGGTCGACGCGGGCCATCGCCTCGGGGCCGAGCTTGGAGACGGCTTCGACGAACCCGAGCACGCGGCCGCCCCTCGCCTGGCGGCTGAGGGCGGCGATGCCGGTCAGGGTCTGGACCTCGACGGAGTCGTCGGGGAGGACAGGCAGGAGCTTGTCTTTCCTGAGCTGGTACATCGTGCGGCGGAGGAGCGGGACGTGCTGATCGTCGTTGATGGTGGCGTAGAAGCCGCCCAGTCCGCCTTCGAGTTCGGCGGCGACGCGGCTCGCCTGGAAGGCCGTCACGCGGTCGCCGCGGGGCGTGACCTCGGACTCCATGAGCATGGCGCCGCCCATGTCCTTCCGCAGCCGGTCGACCGTCGCGTGAACGATCTGGAAGTCGCCCAGCTTCTGGCTCTGGAAGACGGCCAGGTCCTGGATCACCCCGCCCGCGACGCGGGCGTGGATGATGCTGCCGCTTCGCTTGGTGAGGTCCTCGTCGCGGACCTCGCTGTTGTTGTCCTTGGCGATGAGGATCTTGCTGGCGATCGCGGCGAAGTCGAGGATGCGCTCGCTGAGTTCGTTGAGGCTCCGCAGCTCGCCGAGGTTGAGCTCGATGAAGCCGCGGCCATAGTGCTCCCCCGACGTGAGCTCGAAAGGCGTCGAAAAGAAGGCCGAAACCGGGTCCGAGAACTCGACGATCTCCTTCCCGTTGACCTCCTGGCGGACCTTCCACGTCTTGCTGAGCGGCTGCCACTCGACCAGCGTGTAGATGTCGACCATGCGGTCGGCAACGCCCTTCGCCTCCAGGTCGGCCTTCCTCAGCCCCGCCTTCTCGATCTGCTCGGGGGTGAGCGTGAGGGGGTCGATCGTCTCGGTGATCGTGTGGTAGAGGACGTCGCCGGAGGAGTCGCGGCGGGTGGTGTACTGGTCGAGGCGGAACTTCTTGATCCGGTAGTCGTCGCCCAGGTGCTCGAGCACGTCGCCGCAGATGAGGAGCTGGCTGATGACCGACCGCTTGCCGCTGTGGAAGCCGCTGCGCCGCTGGGCCTTGGCACCCTTGGACCCGGCACCCGCGGACTCGAGTGTTGCCTGGATGAGCAACTCTTGCCGGAAGAGGGCCTCCTGCATGGCATTGAGCATCGCCGGGTCGACGTCGGGGTCGTAGCGGATCGCCGCGGCGGGCAGCAGCGCGAACCACGGCTCGTCGGCCGGGTAGAGCGCGGCGAGCATCTTCCCCTCGAGGTTGGTGACGCCGCGGCTGCCGACGCTCTGGTAGTTCTCGGGGAGTTTCTGGTTCGGGAGCTGCTGCTGGGGCGGGAGCACCCACGGCTTCGTGAGCGACGCGCAGACGCGGGCGATCTCGAGGTTGGCGAAACGGTCCTGGTGGTCCGCGTCGAAGCGGGCCTTGATTGTCGCGTCGGTGGGCATGGGTCAGGGGTTGGGGATGCTGAGCCCGGTGGCGGGCGCGGTGCGGGGCACGTCGCGGCGGAGGGAGTCGCCGGAGAACCGAAGGTCGCGGAGCCGGCGCTTGCGGGCCGCTTCCGAGAGTTCGGCGTCCGTCATCAGGGGCGTTTCCGGCTGGGACGGCGGGGGCGGCGGCGCGGATGGGCTACCGAAACACATTGGCATCACTCCCAGGATTGACGATGAGGCCGCGGGCCTCCTGGAGCTCGCGGAGCACGGAATGCCGGCCGGCGGTGAAGAGCATCAGGTGAACGAGCTTCTCGCTTGAAAGCCCCTCGGAGTCGGCGACGTAGGCCGCGGGGCAACGGGGCGCGAGCAGTTCGATGGCCGCGTCCAGCCGATCCAGCGGGTAATCACGCAAGGGCTTCGCGGGCATGGGGGAGGAGCCATTCACGGAGCCGCCGGGGGCTCGTGATCCGGGGAGGAACGGGTACGCCAGCTTCGCGCAGGAGGCGGGCGACGGTCTGGACGCAGTCATGCGGGGCGGGCGTGCGGCCCCCCGAGCACCACCGGACGAAGGTGGGGAACGCCGGCTTGGGCCGGGCGAGGGGGACGCCGCGGAAGTCGAGGGGCCGGTCCAGCGTCACCCACAGGACGGAGACGAGTCCGGGGTAGCGGCTGAAGAAGGCCGCGGCGGGCCAGAGGCGGTTGCCCCGGAAAGCAGGGTCCAAGACGGTCCCGCCGAAGCCGATCGCCACATGCACGAGGTCGGAGCGGGTGAGGGTGGTGATCAACCGCGCGAGCGCGTCGTGATACCCGACCCGCCCCCTGGGAAGCACCCACGCCGCAAAGAACACCATTGCGGCCGGGTGATGGACCGCGTTCGGTAGCGTCTCTGATGACGTCGGAGTCGTATCCAGTTGTGGTCCAGTCGTGGTCCAGTCGTAGACGGGGCTCATGCCGCTGGAATGCTCCGGGTGGTGACGAGGGAGAGGCACGCGGCGGCGAATGCGTCGATGCGGGCGAGGTCGGCGGGGGCCGTGGAGGCGTTCACCCAGAGGATCGCCTCGGTGCCGCCGATCCACTGGGCGAAGTTCACGGTGGCCCGGGTGTCGCCGGCTGTGAGGGACGGCAGGCCCGCGATGTTGTGGTAGCGGTCGCTGAAGACCGGCACGACCGTTCCGGTCCTGGATGCGCCGAGCACCCATGCGCAGCGGTTGGTCATGTCCCGGAAGTGCCACGTCCCGGCGTCGGAGCGGCTGAAGGCGTTGAGGCTGGGGGCGACGCCGTTGAAGATGTCGGCGAACTCGGCCCGGTCGGAGAGATAGGGCCGGGCCCGGGGCCGCAGCTGGCGGATGGTGGAGACGGTCGCCTCCCACCACGCCCGGGCCAGCGCCGCCTCGTTGGTGAAGTCCATCGTGCCGTCCTCGTCGATGAGGAGGATGCCCCCGAACGTGAGGGGGATCGTGCGTTCGATGTCGGCCCGGAGCTTCGTGAGGTGGGCGGTCAGGCTGGCGGCGGTGAACGTGCCCCCGTTCTCGTGGAGTCCCCACTTCTCGGACGAGCGGGGGAGTTTCCCGAAGCCCATGAGCGGCTGCTCGTCGAGCGTGTGGACCGGCCCATGTGTCGGGAGGTGGATGACGTTGCCGAGGGCGAGGCCGGAGGGGCGGACGAGGGAGCGGCCAAGGCCGACGGCGCAGAGGTTGAGCTTCATGGTGGTTCCTTGAAAAGCGTTGTTCATGGGCGGT
>Ga0105049_10007975_pt1 | contig 12277 bp, 8 predicted proteins | sample MAT06_FD_78087 | JGI IMG/M metagenome (GOLD analysis project Ga0105049, IMG submission 78087) | Freshwater microbial communities from Lake Fryxell liftoff mats and glacier meltwater in Antarctica - MAT-06 | ecosystem: Environmental > Aquatic > Freshwater > Ice > Liftoff microbial mat | place...
CTCGGCAACACGTTCCAGGCCTCGAACAGCATGTCCAACGTGCTCTTCGAGCTCCTCGCCGCTGGCGCGTTGTCAGCCGTGCTCGTGCCCACCTTCGTCGATCTGCACGCACGGGGCGAGTTGCGGCGGGCTGAGGAGGTGGCCGGCCGCGTCCTGGGCCTGGCCCTGGCGGTGCTCGCGGTCGTCTCCCTGCTGGGGATCCTGCTGGCCCCCGCTCTGGCGAGGCTCCTCACGGCCAACGTCGATGATCCCGAGGTGCTCGCCGAACAGCGTGAGCTCACCACCTTTCTGCTCCGCTTCTTCATTCCGCAGGTCCTCCTGTACGCCGTGGGCGCCGTGACCACAGCGGTACTGCACGCCCGGGGTCGGTTCGCTCTCACGGCGATTGCTCCCATCGGGAACACGGTCGTGCTCGTGGCCGCGATGGCGGTGTTCCATTCGATGGCGGGGGACCAACCTGGTCTCGACCTCAGCACGGGTGAACGGCTGTGCCTCGCGCTCGGAGGCACGCTCGGCGTCGCCGCCTTCGTGGGAGTACCTGCGATCGGCTTGCGCGCCTCGGGATTTCGCGTCCGGCTTGGGTTGCGGTCGGCGACGTCGGACCCAGACGTGCGTCGACTCCTGCGCCTTTCGGGGTGGGCAGCGCTGCAGCACTCGGGCACCGGGATCCTGCTTGCCGCCGCCCTCGTGGTGGCGGGCGGGGTCGCCGGCGGCGTGGTGGCCTACCAGCTCGCGTTGGTGGTGTTTCTGGCGCCCTACGGGATCCTGGCCCAGCCCATCCACACCGCCGTACTGCCGCGACTGGCTACGACGGCCGCCCTCGGCGACCAGGCGGGCCTGCGTTCAGCATTGCGCTGGTCCGTCGATGCGATCGTGGTGGCCACCCTCCCGGTCGCCGCGCTGCTGGTGGCCCTCTCCGCTCCTGTGATGCGAGTACTCGCCTTCGGGGCGGCCGCCGAGGGCGACGGACCAGAGCTCCTGGGCCAGGCCCTCCTCGGGCTGGCCATCGGCGTGCCGGTCTACGGCACCTTTCTGCTTCTCACCCGGGCCGCCTACGCCGTCGGTGACAGTCGCACCCCCGCCATGGCGTCTCTTGGCTCGGCCGCCATTGGCGCCATCGCGATGGCCGTAGCGGTCCAGGCGGTCGACGGCACGGTGCGCTTGGCCATGGTCGGCCTCGGCCACTCCCTCGCCTATGCCGTCGGTGCGTGGTGGCTCGAGCGTCGGTTGCGCCCGCGGGTGGGCCGCGCGTTGTCGCTCAGCGGGTTGCGACCACTCGCCGTTGCCCTCGTGGTGGGGTTGGGGGCGTGGGTGGCGATCGAAGCCTGGGACCCCGGTGGGCGGCTGGCAACCATCGTGGCGCTGGCCGTCATCGGGGGAGTGGGTGTGGCGGCCTACGGCGGGGCGCTGCGGCTGCTGGGTGGCCTTCCCTCTCGGGGCCCCTACATCGCGGGGTTCGGGCCGTGATCGGCGCGAGGCGCCTCGGGTGGACCGTGGTGTTGGGGGCGTTGGCGGTGCCGTGGGCCTCGGTCCCGTCGGCGGGTGCCGGAGCGGTCGACGCGCCTCGCGTGCTGGTGCTCTCCCTGCCGACGCTGGCATGGGACGACCTCTATCGCGGCGACACCCCTGCGATCGATGACCTGTTGGGCGAGTCGGCGGTGGGGGCGATGTCGGTGCGCAACGTGCTCCCGGAGACGGACGCCGCCGATGGCTACGCCGCCATGAGCGCCGGCACCCGTGCGCGAGGTGTGCCCATCAGCGGTCAGGTGCTGGAGCCTGAGGAGGACTACTTCGGTACCCCCGCGCGCACGATCTTCATGCGTCACAACGGGTTCCAGACCGAGACCGGGCTGCTCGCGTTCGGGCGGCCGGCGCTCGTCGAGCGAAACAACGGTCTCGATTACGACGCTGATGTCGGGGCGCTGGGCCAGGCCCTCGCTGATGCCGGGATTCCCCGGGCGGCGGTCGCGAACGCCGACGGCTTCGTTCAGGGGCGGGGGGGCACGCTCCTGCGCGATGCGCCCTACCAGCGCGCCGCCGCGTCATCCCTGATGGACGAACGCGGCTGGGTGCCCGCAGGGGCGGTCACCCGCGACCTGCTGGAGGAAGACCCAGCCGCGCCCTTTGGGGTCCGATACGCCCCCGACGCCGTGATGGCCGCGTTCAGCGAGGCGTGGGCGGCCGGCGGGGTCGTGTTGGTCGAGGGCTCTGACCTCGCTCGGGTCGACCGGTATCTGCCGCTGACCACGTCCGCTCATCGCATGGTGCTCCGACGCAATGCCCTCCGGGCCACGGATGCGCTGGTGGCGCGGATGCTGAAGTCGGTGGACCGGGAGCGAGACACGGTGCTTGTGGTGGCGCCGTACCACCGCTCCGGAGTCATCCATCTGACGGTGGCGGGGCTCCGTGCGCCAGGCCAGGCGCCTGGACTGCTGCAATCGGGTAGCACCCGACGGAGCGGCTTGGTGACGCTCGTGGACGTTGCCCCCACCGTCCTCGACCTGGTGGGCCTGGATCGACCGGCATCGATGGAGGGCCGGCGCTTCGAGCGTTCCGCTGGAGGAGCGGAGACGGGAGAGGCCCGGGCCGGGGACCTCGCCCAGATCGACGAGGCTTCCCAATACCGCGATCGCATGGTGGTTCCCGTTGCCATCGTGTTCTCCGTGCTCCAGGCGGGGCTGTGGATCGGCGCCGCCGTGGCCGTGAGAACCGGGGGTGCTCGAGCTCGGCGACGGGTGGGCACCGCCGCGCTGGCGATGCTCGCCTACCTGCCGGCCACCTACCTGGCGGGCCTCGTGTCGTTCGCGGAGGCCCCCGCGCCGGCCTACTGGTTCTTCGTGGGGGGAGTGGCGTCGGTGCTCGCCATCCTCGCCACCGTCGCTGGGGGGCGTCGCGCGCTGGACCCCCTGCTCCTTTGCCTCGGTCTGGTGTTCGGACTCCTGGCGGCAGACATGGTCATGGGTGCACCCCTCCAGATGAACACCGTGTTCGGCTACTCCCCCACGGTGGGGGGGCGCTTCGCCGGCATGGGCAACCTGGCCTACGGGCAGTTCGCGGCGGCGGCGTTCCTGCTCTGTGGACTGCTGACTCGTCGGCTGTCGGGCCGGACCTTCGGTACGGCGATCGCGTTCAGCGTGCTGGTGGTGGCCATCCTCATCGACGGGATGCCGTTCTGGGGCTCCGACGTGGGTGGGGTCCTCGCCTTCGTTCCCGCGGTGGGTGTCACCGCCGCCCGCCTGTTGGGCCGTCGCGTCCGGTGGCGGTCGGTGGCGCTGTGGGTCACCGCCTCTGCAGCGGTGGTGGGGTTCTTTGCCGCGCTCGACCTCTCGCGACGCGGAGATCGGCGGACGCACCTCGGACGTTTGGTGGAGGCGGTGGCCGACCAGGGCCTCGGGCCGTTCGAGACGGTGGCCTCCCGGAAGCTGGGAGCGAACCTCGCCGTGATCACCAGCTCGGTGTGGACGGCGATGGTCCCCATTGGCCTCGCGTGCATCGTGTATCTCCTGTGGCGTGCTCCCGGCCAGGTGCGTTCGATTCGCGACACGATCCAGGAGAGCCTGGCTGGCCTGGCGGTCGTGGGGTTCCTCGGCTTTGCCCTCAACGACTCTGGGATCGCCGTGCCGGGGCTGATGCTGGGCGTGGTCAACGCCTCCCTCGTGTATCTCACCGTGCGCACCCTGCCCGCCGAGCCAGCGCCATGACGCGCCGTGCTCGGGCGTGGGGGCTCGCCGCCGTGGCCCTCACCGTGCTCAGCGTCGCGGCCCCCTCGGTCGCGGTGGCTCACCCCGCGCCAGGGCCGCCCCGCGAACGGCGCGTCATCGTGGTTACCGTTCCCGGACTCACCTGGAAGGACCTCGAGTCCCCCTCGGTGCCAACGTTGCGGTCGCTCCTGGACGCCAGTGCAGTTGCCAACGTGGCCACCCGCGTCACGCAGGTGGTGGCGGATCCCGGGGAGGCCTATCTCACGCTCGGCACCGGGACGCGGGCGGTGGCCCCGCCGGAGGTGGCCGGCCAGGTCTTCAACGGGGACGAGCCCTTCGGTGTGACGACGGCGGGTGACGAGCACGCGCGCCAGCAAGGGGCCGACGCGGCCGCCGATGCGGAGGTGGTGGCGCTGGGATGGGCGTTGCTCCAGTCGGCCAACGAGGCCGCCGAGTTCGGCGGCACCATCGGTGCCCTCGGTCAGGCGCTGGCCGACGCTGGTGTGGATCGAGGGGTGGTAGCCAATGCCGACGGCGCGGACCCGCTCGTGCCCGGGGAACCGATCCACCGTGAGGCGGCCCTGGCCCTCGTGGACGAGGCTGGTGCCGTGCCCTGCGGGCGCGTGGACTCCCTGCTGCTCGAGACCGACGAACGAGCCCCCTTCGGAGTGCGGCTGGATCAACAGGCCGTGCTCGACGCGTCGACACGGTGTGGGGCTCCGAGGTCGGTGGTCCTGGTGGAGGCATCCGACCTGCGCCGGGCTCTCGCCTTCAGCTCTCGCGCCACTCCGGAGCTGGCCGTCGCCGCGCGGGAGGCCGCGCTCCGGTCCACCGACGACCTCGTTGCCGGACTGCTCGAGCAGCTCGATCTCGACCACGACGCGATGGTGGTGGTGGCCCCGTCCACCCAGCCACTCCCCGGTCTCGGGGTGCTGGGCATCCGGGCGAGCGAGTTCCCACCCGGGCTCCTCACCTCCGGCAACACCCGGCGACCCGGCTACGTGCTCCTCGCTGACGTCACGCCCACCATCGCCCGGCTGGCGGGGGTGGAGATGGACGCATCGTCGATCGAAGGGCGGCCGATCGAGGCCCGCGCGTCGGATGGATCGGGCGCCGATCGGCGCGACGAGCTAGTGGACGGTGAGGCCGCCGCCCTGTTCCGTGATCGGCTGGTCGAGGCCGTCGTCGTCGCGATGGTGATCGCGGTCAGCCTCCTGGCTCTGGCGTCGGCCGGCGCGTGGGCGGCCGGGTGGTCGAGGTGGGATCCATGGCTCGAGCGACTCGCCCTGGGCCTATTGGCTTTTCCCTCGCTGACGTACCTCGCCGTCCTGTTTCCCTTTCACGAGTGGGGCGCGGAGGCCTATAGGGCGTTCCTCGTGGGCGGATCGTTGGCGGTGGCGGCGCTGGGCTCGGCCCTGCGGCGGTCCTGGCTGAACCCCCTGGTGCTCGGCTATGGCCTGGTGGTCGGCGTCGTGACCCTCAGCGTGGTCGTGCTCGGGTCGCGCCTCCAGCTCGCAACGGTGTTCGGCGACTCGCCGATCGTGGCGGGACGGTTCACGGGCATCAACAACGTGACCTTCGCGTTCTTCTTTCTGGCCGGCACCATGCTGGCTTGCATCGCCGTCGAGCGTTGGCCGGGTGACCGAGGCCGGCGGCGAGTGCTCGCGATTCTCGGTCTCGTGCTCCTGATCGACGTCGCCCCGATGTGGGGGGCGGACGTGGGCGGGGCACTGGCCGGTCTGCCGGCGCTGGTGCTGGTGGCCGCCGGACTGGGTCGCTGGAAGGTGCGTTGGCGCACGGTCGTCATCGTCGGCGTAGCCACGATTGCGCTCGTTGTTGTGCTTGGCCTGCTCGACCTCACGCGCGCCACGGCCGACCGATCCCACCTCGGCCGGTTGTTCGAGCGCATTGGCAGCGATGGCGTGAGCGGGTTGACGACCGTGGTTGAACGCAAGATGACGGTGAACCTCCGGTCCTTGACCGAGAGCTCATGGCGGTTCCTCTTCGGCCCGTTCGCCATCGCGGCGGCGCTCGTCTGGTGGAAGGCCCGTGACCGAGCGCTCGCGGTGACCCGGGCCTTCCCGGCCCTGCGTCGGGCGCTCCCGGGTCTGATCGCGCTCGCGCTGCTCGGCTACGGCGCCAACGACTCCGGGATAGCGGTGCCCGCCGCCATGCTGGCCTCGTTCGTGCCCGGGTTCGTCTACCTGGTCTGCCGCGTCGAGCCGAAGGAGCCCAGAGCGTGAACGCCGGCACGCTGGCCTTCACGTTGCTCCTGTGCGGAGGGGTCGCCGCCGCGGTGCTCCTCGAGCGCGCCGCGGCGCCGGTGTTGGCCGCCCCGGCGCTCCAGCGGGAGAACTACCGGGGCCGACGGCTGGCCACCGCGGGCGGGATCGTGATCGTGTTGGCAGTGCTCGTCGTGGAAGCGGCCCGCACCGCGCTGGCGGAGTTCGGTGTGGGAGAGGAGCTCAGCGACAGCCTGTTGCGCTCGATGGTGCTGTTCGCCTGCTTCTCCTTCGCCTTCCTGGGCTTGATCGACGATCTCCTGGGAACCTCTGGCGAGCGCGGCTTCGCAGGGCACCTCCGCGCTCTCGCCCATGGGCGGCTGACCACGGGGGCGATGAAGCTCTTCGGGGGGGGTGTGGTGGCGATCGTGCTCACGGCCGCCCCGGGCGAGGTGAGCGGACGTCGGCTGCTGGCCGACGCGGCCCTCGTGGCGCTGGCGGCCAACCTCGGCAACCTGCTCGACAGGGCGCCGGGGCGCACGATCAAGGTGGCGCTCGTCGCTTACGTCCCCGTGGCCTTGGCGGCGGGCACCTCGCCGGTCGGTCTGGCGTTGGCGCCCGTGCTGGGAGCCGGGGCGGGCCTGTTGCGACCCGATCTTCGCGAGCGGCTGATGTTGGGCGATACCGGCGCGAACCTGCTGGGTGCGGTCCTGGGTCTCGGCGTTGTGCTCGAGACGAGTCGCCCGGTGCGCACCGCGGTGCTGGTGGCCCTTGTGCTGCTCAACCTCGCGTCGGAGAAGGTGTCGTTCTCCCGGGTCATCGCGGCAACGCCCGTGCTGCGGTACCTCGACGAGATGGGTCGAGACTCCGACGATCAGCCGGGGTCGCAGTCGTCGTCGACGTAGGTGACGCGTCCTGTGTCGTCGGTGAGCGCTACGTGGTAGCCGAGGTCGGCGAGACCCCGGGGGAGGTCGTCGAAGGAACCCCATCGCTCCGAGCTGCGCACCACCACGGCGCAGACGTCGGCACGGGCGGCGGCCACCAGGACGGTGTCGGTGGTGATCTGTCCGACCTGCATTCGCAATACCGACGGGTCGACTAGATCGGGTGTGGTCACGCGCCCCGACCGCCAGATGATGCCGGGGTCGTCACTGATGGCCAGCGCACCGTCGGGCAGCGAGCGAAGCACTGCCACCGTGGCGGCGGCCTCGCCTCGGTAGGGCGCGGGGTGGAGGAAGTCCCACAGGTGGGTCAGGTGGTACGGCAGGACGAGAGCCAGTAGGACGAGGAGCACTCGTTTCGACGGTCGGTGGCGGGCGATGAGGAGCGCAAGCGCCGGGATCAGATGCGAGAGGTGGGGGCGCCACAGCGGGTGTTCGAGCAAGAGCACCGCGAGGGTGCCGGCCAGCCACGCCAGGAGGAGCGTGTCCGGCGACGTGAGCCGCGGTCCGCCCGATGGAGCGTGGGAGCCCCGACGTCGGGCGGCCACGATGCCGATCCCCGTTGCGCCGAGAAGGAGGAGCAGCGGTAGGTCGCGATCGACCAGGGTGCTGACGACCTTGGCCAGGTTGGCACCCGGTGTGAGCGAACCGCTGGCCTCCAGGTGGTAGCCGTAGGACTGATCCCACACGTTCACGGGACCCCACGGCAACCACAGGAGCAGATGAGACCCCACGGCCACGGACGCCCCCACGAGGATCGGTGTCCAGCGCCGGTGGGCGAGGAGCACGAGGGCGACGGGAATGACCACAGGGAGAAGCAGTGCCTTCACCGACACGGTGGCGCTGACCGCCAAGCCCAGCCAGATCGCCCGTCGGATGGTGATGGCGTCGCGCCAGCGCAGCACGAGCAGCACCGTGAGGGTGGCGAAGAACACCGCCATGCCGTCGGACGAGACCGGGGCCGTGACCCATAGGACGCTCCCCGACAGCCCAACCAGGCCGCCCGCGAGCCGAGCGCCCTGGCGGTCGCTGATGAGTCGGCCGGAGAGGTAGGTCGCCGTGACGATGCCGAGCCCGGCGAGCAGCGTGGTGAGTCGCGGTGCGTTGAACGTCCGCCCACCCAACAGGTCCGCGACCCAGATCAGCGGGAGGTGGAGCGGTCCCTGGCTGGAGAACACACCCCGGAAGGGCTGGGCGCCGGCTCGCATCGCCACCGCCGACGCGCCGTAGACCCCGTCGTCGAACGTGAGGTGGCGCGACGCGAGGAAGGCCGGAAGTCGCGCCGCCAACGCCACCAAGACAAGGACCGTGAGGTCGGTGCGGCGCTCGCCGTGGGTGGTGGAGGCCGTCGCCATGACTGGCGCGGAGGTTATCGAGCCAGTGTCATTCGGCAGCATCACGGCGATGCACGTGGGCACGGCGCCCGAACGGTAAGGTGCTCTTCCGTGACTGCGTCGAACCATTCGCTCACGGAGGTCCTCCGTTGACCAAGCACATCTTCGTCACCGGAGGGGTGGCTTCTTCGCTGGGCAAGGGGATCACCGCATCCTCGCTCGGCCAGCTTCTGAAGGCTCGCGGTCTGCGGGTCACGATGCAGAAGCTCGACCCGTACATCAACGTCGATCCCGGCACCATGAACCCGTTCGAGCACGGCGAGGTGTTCGTCACCGACGACGGTGGTGAGACCGATCTCGACCTCGGCCACTACGAGCGCTTCATCGACGAGAACCTCACGCGTGACTCGAACGCCACCACGGGTTCCATCTACTCCGCCGTGCTGGCCGCGGAGCGACGGGGCGACTACCTCGGCAAGACGGTGCAGGTCATCCCGCACATCACTGACGAGATCAAGCGCCGCATCACCCGGCTGGCGGGTGAGGATCGTGATGTCGTCATCACCGAGGTCGGCGGCACGGTGGGTGACATCGAGATCCTCCCGTTCCTCGAGGCGATCCGGCAGTTCCGGCTCGATGTGGGAAGGGACAACGTCTTCTACCTCCACGTCACCCTGGCTCCGCTCATCGTGGCCGAGCAGAAGACGAAGCCCACCCAGCACTCGGTCACGGAGCTTCGAGGTCGGGGCATCCAGCCCGACGCGATCGTGGTGCGCAGCCAGCAACCTCTCGCCGAGGGTCTGAAGCGCAAGATCTCCAACCTCTGCGATGTGCCGATCGATGCCGTCGTGAACGCCGCCGACGCCCGCAACCTGTACGAGATCCCGCTCGTCCTGCACGAGGAAGGACTCGACAAGGTCGTGTGCGAGCTGCTCCGACTTGATGTCGGCGACCCCGATCTCCGCGAATGGGAGACCCTCGTCGACAAGGTCGATTCCCTCGACCGCACCGTGAAGATCGGCATCATCGGCAAGTACGTGAGCCTGCAAGACGCCTACCTCTCGGTGGTCGAAGCCCTCAAGCACGGTGGCTTCCATCACGGTTGCGATGTGGAGATCGACTGGATCCAGGCGGAGGAGGTGGAGGGGCTCCTCGCGGAGGGCCGCCTCCGCGACCTCGACGGCATCGTCATCCCGGGGGGCTTCGGCGAGCGGGGCACCGAAGGGAAGATCATGGCGGCGGGCTACGCCCGCGAGCACGACATCCCCTGCCTCGGCCTCTGCCTCGGCCTCCAGATGATGACCATCGAGTTCGCCCGCAACGTGCTCGGCCTGGCCGGCGCCAACTCCAGCGAGCTCGATCCCACCACCCCGTATCCCGTGATCGACCTCATGGAGACCCAACGCGGGGTCACCGACATGGGTGGCACGATGCGCCTCGGCGCCTACGTGGCCCAGGTCGAGGAGGGGTCGAAGGTGGCGAAGGCCTACGGCACCACTGTCGTATCTGAGCGCCACCGCCATCGCTACGAGTTCAACCCGCGCTACCGCGCCCGGTTCGAGGAAACGGAGTTCTGGTGCTCGGGCACCTCGCCGGACGGCCGCCTGGTGGAGTTCATCGAGCTCCGCAACCATCCGTTCTGGGTTGGCACCCAGGCTCATCCCGAGCTGAAGAGCCGCCCCACCCGGCCAGCCCCGTTGTTTCGCGAGATGGTGGGCGCCGCGCTGGTCCGGGCCGAGGGCCGCACGCCCCACCTCTTCGATCTCACGGCTGAGTCACGCTCCGTCACGGCGTAGGGGGGTGGCGGGCTTCACCAGACTGGGGGAGACCCTCGTCCACCAGGGCTTCCGCATTCGTGTAGCGGTGGCGCGCTACGCGACCCCCGACGGCTCGGAGGTCGAGCGTGACGTCGTCCACCATCCCGGTGCGGTGGCCGTGGTGCCTCTCCACGACGATGGCACCGTCACGCTCGTGTCACAGTTTCGCACGGCCCTCGATGCCGACCTGCTCGAGCTGCCGGCGGGGGTGCGCGACTTGATCGGAGAGCCGGAGGTGACCACCGCCAACCGCGAGCTGGCCGAGGAGGTCGGGCTGCACGCCGCTCACCTCGAGCACCTCATCACGTTCCACAACTCGCCGGGCTTCTGCGACGAAGCGGTCTGGGTGTTCCTCGGCATGGGTCTCACCGAAGTGCCCCCTCACCGGCAGGGTCCCGAGGAGGAGGCGATGGTGGTGCACCGGGTACCGCTCACCGAGGCACTGGCGATGATCGCCGACGGCCGCATCACCGATGCCAAGACCGTCATCGGGCTCACGCTGACCGCCGGTCGGACGCACTGAGCGTGGACCCGATCGACGCGTCGGCCGTGCCCGACCTGCCGATCGAGGTGGAGGACCTCCTCACCTGGCTCTCGGCCGAACGGGGCCGTGCCGCCAACACCATCACCGCGTACCGCCGCGACCTGCGCACCTACATGGCCTGGCTCACCACCCAGGGGCGCACGCTGGCAGAGGTCACCGAGGCCGATCTCGTGGAGTACGTGAACGAGCTGCGGAGCCGGGACCTGGCGGCGGCGTCGGTGGCTCGATCGCTCGTCCCGGTTCGCTCGCTGCATCGCTTCCTCGCCGAGGAGGGGCGCGCCGGCTCCGACCCCGGCGCGGACCTCGAGCTGCCCCGGGTGCCGAGAGGGGTGCCGAAGGCCTTGAGCGAGACCGAGATCCTGCGCCTCCTTGCCTCGCCCGAGGGAGACGAGCCGCTCGTGCTTCGCGACCGCGCCATGCTCGAGGTGCTCTACGGCACGGGTTTGCGAGTCTCGGAGCTGGTGGGGCTCTCGATGGGGGACCTCGACCTCGACGACGCGCTGTTGCGGGCGTTCGGCAAGGGGGCCAAGGAACGCATCGTTCCCGTTGGCAATCACGCGCTGCGCTCGCTCGTCGCCTGGCTCGGTCCGGGGGGCCGCCCGGAGGTCGTGCCGACGCAGTGGGCACGACGAGGCGATGCCGAGGCCGTCTTCCTCAACGGGCGGGGAGGCCGACTCACCCGCCAGGGCGCTTGGGACGTGTTGCGCCGGCACGGAGCGCGGGTGGGGCTGCAGGGAAAGCTCAGCCCCCACGTACTGCGCCACTCCTGTGCCACCCACATGCTCGACCACGGCGCTGACATTCGGGCGGTGCAGGAGCTCTTGGGGCACGCGTCGATCAGCACCACGCAGCTGTACACGCTTGTATCGAAGGAACGCCTTTGGGAGGTCTACCGATCTGCCCACCCGAGAGCACTGGCCGAGCGGTAACCTCCCAGGGTGTCCGATCCCTCCGTGGAGACCTCCGTCCGTGACGTGCTGACTGAGGAGCGGACGCGCCTCGAAGGCCAGGTCGCCAACCTCGAGCAAGGCACCGGATCCAGCCCCGACTTCGACGACAACTTCGCCGACTCGGGCCAGGTGGCCGCTGAGCAGGGTGAGAACAAGCTGCTCGCCGCGGAGCTGCGTACGGAGCTCGACGAGGTGGAGCGGGCCCTGGCCAAGCTCGACGAAGGCATCTACGGCCAATGCGAGACGTGTGGCAACGCCGTCGGCGCCGACCGCCTCGAAGCGATGCCTGCCACCCGGTTCTGCATCGACCACGCCTAGGCGCAGTCGTGGCGGGGTCGTACGACCACCTGATCAAGCGATTCCTGGGCTCGCTCCGCCCAGGCGGCCCTCCGGCGACGGAGACGGCATGGGTCATCGAGCATCTCCTGCCAGAGGAACAGGCGCTCTGGTGTCGGATGTCCGGACCCGACCGGCGCCATTCAGCCGCAGTGGCTCGACGCGTCGAGGCGGCTCTGGGCCATGAGGCGACGCGACCGGTGCTGGCCGCGGCCCTGCTCCATGACGTCGGGAAGGTGGAGGCGGGCCTGCGCACCTACGGCCGGGTGATCGCCACCCTGTCGGCCAAGGTGGCCGGAGCGGACACGGCCGCCACCTGGCGGCGTCAGCGCGGCTTCGCCCGCCGGGTGGGGCTGTACCTGCAACACGACAAGATCGGCGGCGACTTGCTGCAGATGGCTGGAAGCGATCCGCTCACGGTCGCCTGGGCCC
>Ga0105049_10007977_pt1 | contig 12275 bp, 9 predicted proteins | sample MAT06_FD_78087 | JGI IMG/M metagenome (GOLD analysis project Ga0105049, IMG submission 78087) | Freshwater microbial communities from Lake Fryxell liftoff mats and glacier meltwater in Antarctica - MAT-06 | ecosystem: Environmental > Aquatic > Freshwater > Ice > Liftoff microbial mat | place...
CGCGGATGGCCCAGCCCAGCGACGTGTCCTCGGAGGATTTCAGCGCGCGGAATTCCACCGGGAACCCGCCGACCGCGCGGAACGCCGCCGCGTCATAGAAGATGTTGCAGGTTTCGAAAAAAATACTCGGCCCCTCGACCTGCATGGTTTTTTCCAGCAGGCGCCGCGGTTGCGCCGGGTGCGGGATGGTGCGGCCCTGCACCAGGGCATGGCCGGCGGCCAGGGCGCGCACGCCGGCCGCGATCCAGCCCGGCGTGGCGATGCAGTCGTCGTCGATGAAGGCCAGCACGGCACCCTGCGCCCGCTCGGCGCCGAATTGCCGCGACGGCCCCGGGCGGTTGAACGCGGTGCGGTGGTAGTGCAGTGCCACCGGGCTGACAGGAATACGCGCGCGCACCATCTCCTCGGTGCCGTCCGGCGTGTGGTTGTGCACCACGATGATCTCCGCGCTCTCGTGCGGCCAATCCTGCGCCAGCAGCGAGTCCAGCAGCCGCTCCAGCAGGGCGCGACGGGCGTGGGTGGGGATGATCACGCTGACCAGCGGCTTGGGCGGGGCCGCCGCGCTCATTGCCGGGGGCCGGTGGTGATGCGGTCGTCGACACCTTCGGCGGCGATACTGCCGCGCACCGGCCGGCGGCGCAGTCCGCGCAGGCGGTTGGGCGGGAACCACGCGCGGTCGAGCAGGGCGGCGACATCGCGGTCCGCGACACGGCGCAGCGCCTGGGTCGCCCGGCGCAGGTGCCAGGTTTCGCCCAAATGGACCACGTTCCACCACAGCGCCCGAAGCCTTGGCACGCGGGGCGCGCGCAGCACGACATCGACCAGGCTGAACCCGCCATACAGGGCCACGAACGCCACCAGCCGCGGCAGCGCCCAGACCTTGAGCGCCATGCGGATGCGGTTCTTGGTGATGTGAAAGATCATCTCGCCGTGCATCGGTCCGATCGCGATGTCGACATGATGGCGCGCCACCGCGCCCGGCACCACGCGGGCCCGCCAGCCGGCGATGGCCAGGCGCAGGCCCAAATCGGGTTCCTCGGATGTCATGAAGAAGCTCTCGTCGAAGCCCCCCACCGCCAGCGCCGGTTGCGGCCGCACCAGCAAGGCCGAGGAATTCGCCCACAGCACATCACGAGGTGCCGTGGCGGTGGCTGCGGCGTCGCCTTCGCCGCGGTCCCAGCTCAGCCCGAGGAAGCCCATGGCGCCGCCGTAGCTGTTCAGCAGCGTGGGGTCGTGGCCGAACACCAGCTTGCTGCCAACCATGGCAAGCGCGGGATCGGCCGCCATCGCCGCGACCGCAGCACGGGTCCAGCCGGGGTCGAGCTCCACGTCGCTGTCCACCAGGGCCACCAGACGATCCTGCCCGCGCTTGAGGCCGATGTTGCGCGCGACCGTCGGCCCCTCCGGGGCCTTGCGCAGGTGCTCGATGGCACACGGCAGGTGCCGAGCCAAATCGGCCAGAACGGCCGGCGTGTCGTCGGTGCTGGCGTTGTCGACCACCAGGATCGATATGCAGTCGCTCGGCCAGTCCTGTGCGGCGATGGCACCCAGGGTCCGCGGCAAATCCCTGGCGCGGTTATAGGTGGGAACGACGAACAGAACCCGCGCGGTCATGCGCCGGGCCTTGATGCTGCGCGCGCAACCGCCAGCCGCACCAGCCATGCCGCGCCAGCCAACACCGTGGTGTCGATGGCCAGCAACCGGCGTGCCGCACCGGCCAAGGCGATGGCGGCCCCGGCCAGCGACATGCTGGTCGCCACCGCAGCGCCGGTCGCGCCGTACAGCGGCACCAGCACCAGGCACAAGGCGATGTCGGCCAGCACCGCGGCCAGCATGATGCCGATCAGCACGCGGTTGCGCCCGGCAATCGCCAACAGGGCGCCGGCCGGACCGGCGCAGGCCACCGCAGCCTGCCCCAGCATCAGCACCGCCACCGTGCCGCGCACCTCGACGAAGCCCGCGCCGAACGCGCCGAGCAGCCAGGGTGCGGCGACCACCAGCATCGCCGCCAAGGCCACGCCAGCTCCGCTGTACAGCAACGCGGTCTGCGCCATCAGGCGCTGCAGCCCCGCCCGGTCGCCGCGCGCCAACAGCTGCGCGGCCGATGCGGACGCGATCGCGGAAATCGGCGTCAGCGCCACGCTGACCAGCAGGGCGAGCCGGGCGGCGACGCTGTATGGCCCGACTTCCGCCGGCCCCGCGAGGGCCGCCAGCAGGATCGTGTCCAGCCGCTCGATCAATGCATAGGCGACAGTGGCGATCAGATAGGCCTGGCCCGACGCCAGCCATTCCGGCCGGGCGCGCCAATCGGCCGGTCCGCGCCAGTGGGCGCCGGTCGCGTGGTGCCATCCTCCCACCTGCGCCAGCACGGTCAGCAGCCCCGCCAGCACGGTCATCGCCAACGCCGTTTCCGCGTGTTGTGTGGCGCCCGCCCACCACGCGCCGCCAACCAAAACGATCACCAGGACCGAGCGCAGCACGTTGTTGGCAAGCTCGGCGCGCAGCGGGTGATGGGCGGCGATCTGGGCCGACTGCACCAGCATGCTGGCGCCGAACAGCACGATCAGCAGCATGCCGGTTGCCATAGCGCCCACCGCCGGGCGCAGCGACGGCACGGCGGCGAACAAGGCGACAGCGGCCAGGCCGGCGAGAATGCCACTGCCCGCCACCGCGAAAGCGGCCAGCCGCATGAAGCCGCGATAGGAGGCCCAGTCGCGCGTCTCGGCATAGCCGGCCAGGAACCGCAGCGCCGCCTGCGGCAGACCGGCGCCGGCAAGCAGCGCCAGCAGCGTCGTCCAGGTCAGGATCGTGACATAGGTGCCGAAGCCAGCCACGCCCAGGGCACGGGCCACCACGACCTGGCTGGCGAAGGCCAGCGCCACCGCGCCGCCCCTGAACACCAGCCCGAACAGCGCTTGCCGCATCAGCGGCAGCCGCGCGCCCGGCCGCGCAACATCGCCGGCGTCGCGCGCGCCGCTTGCCTGGCCGGACATCGCTACTGCACCGCGCCGTCGGCGGCGGCCAGGCCGAGGAGGCGCGCATAGGCCGGCCCCAGGGTGGGCCAGCCGAACGGCATCGCGCGGGCGCGGCAGCGTGCTTCGGTGATCGGCATGGCGGCGAGGTCAGCGGCGCCCAGAATGGCGCGCGCCAGGGCGGCATGATCGGTCGCGGCATGGCCAGCGATCGGACCGGGCGCGAACAGCCGGCCGATCCCCGGGTCGTCGATGATGTCGCGCACGCCGCAGTGGTCGCACGCCACCACCGCCGTGCCACAGGCCAGCGCCTCCACCAGAACCATGCCCTGCGCCTCCCACACCGCAGGATGCACCAGCACGGTGGCGGCGGCATAGCGGGCCGGCAGGTCGAGGGGATCGCCGGCACCGGAAAACGCAATGTGCGGCACGTCTGCTGGACGGGCGGCGGCACGGATGGTGCGGATGGCAGCATCCGAGGCCGGGCCGCCGAAGATCAGTTCGGCATCCGGCCGCGCGTCGCGCACCGTGGCGAAAGCGCGCGCCAGCAGCACCGCGCCCTTGCGCGGCTCGTCGGCATCTGCCGCGAACAGCAGCCGCAGCCGGCCATCGTTGGGTGGTTTGGGCGTCGCCAGCAGCGGGACCAGGTCGCTGGGCGAGGGCAGCACCGTCCCGGCCACCCCGAACTCCTGCGCCAGCATCTGCTGGGCGTGGCGCGAGGTGACGGCGCAGGCATCGGCATGGCGCAGCACGCGGCGGAACATCCAGCCGTCAAGCGGGATCCAGCGGAAATAGGCGCGCATGGGAACCCCGACCACGTGATAGGCCAGCCGCGGCCGGTTCGCCCCCGCCAGCAACACGCCGAACGCGTCGTGGTAGTTGAGGCAGTGCGCCACGTCGAACGCGGCCCCGGCGGCGCGCGCGCGGCGGATTTCGTCGCGCACCTGCACGGCGAAGGCGTGAAACCGGCCCAGCCACCGGTTCGCCGGCAGCGCGGCCAGGCGCTGTGGCAGCAGAATATGCCGCACGCCGTCGCAGTGGTGCTCGCTCCGCGTGCCGGCATGGGTGGAAATCACCGTCACGTCGTGCCCCTGCGCCGCCTGCCAGGCCGCGTGTTCGTGCAGCAGCCGCTCGGACCCGCGGCGCACCTCCGGCCAACAGGTCGGGTTGGTCAGGACGATCCGGGCCGGGCCGCTCATCGGGTTGGCTGCGCGATCATCGCCGCCACGGCGCCGGTCGTTCGCCCCTCACAGCACGAGGCAGCGGAAGCGCACGCTGCCGTAGATCAACGCGGTATTCATCACCACGTTGCGCGGAATATGGGCCAGCACCCGCAGGCTCTGGCGCAGCAGCACCAGGGGATTCAAGCTGCGCGTTCGCCACGCGCTGCGCCCGAGCAAGGCCAGCGGCAGCAGCCACAGCAGCCACGGCGCGGTCCATGCGGCAACCAGCGCGAACGGCGCGGCGAGATACAGCGTCGCGGCCGGTGGATAGAAGAACAGGTTCCAGGTGAGCAGCTTTGCCCGCAGCGCCGGATGGCGGCTGATCAGCGCTGGCAGCAGGAACAGCCGGGTTGGTTCGATCATCCACAGCCACACGCGCTGGGTTTCGACCTCGTGCTCCATCACCGCTGCGGCGGCAAAGGCGTGGGCGTGCCCGGCCCCGATGATGCGCCAGGCAAGGTCGGTGTCGGCGCACTCGGTCGCTCGCGCAAAGGGGTCGGTAAAGCTCAGCGTGGTGTCGAACCCGCCATGGGCCAGGAACACGTCGCGCCGCATCAACAGATTGGCGGTTGGAAATGTCGGGTGTTCCTCGCGCGTGATGAATGTGGCGCGTGACGTGAAGGCGAACGCCTGTTCCGGCTTGGGCAGCACCGGGCCGCCGACGAAAGCGATGGCGGGGTCGTCGAAGCACGGCAGTGCCGCGGCCAGCCAGTTCGGCGTGGGCCGGCAATCGCTGTCGGTGAAGGCGATCACGGCACCGCGCGCCATGCCCACGCCCAGGTTGCGCGCCGGCGCCGGCCCGCGATCCTGCACGGTGCGCGCGGTGCGCAGGTCGAGGCCGAGGGCGCGGCCCTGTTCCAGCGTCGGGCCCAGATCATCGGTGGAGCAGTTGTCCACCACGATCACCTCGAAACTGCCGCGTGGCATGGTCTGGCCGGCCAGGCCGCGGAAGCAGTCGAGCAGCATGGCGGCGCGATTATGCGCCGAGATCACCACGGAAACGCGCGGCGCCTGCTGGACTGCGCCCGCGGGCGGGCCAACCGGCGCGCTGGGACCTTGTGGGTGTGCCAAGGCGTGACCGACCCTCAGCCCAGGAAATCGGCCGTTGGTCGCGTGGCATAGCCGATGCCGAACTCCCCGCCCTTGAAGCCGCGCACGATCATCGCGCCAAGCTGCGGCCGGTGGCCGTGGCCGGCGAACCACATGTGCAGCTTGTTGCCCTCGACCAGCACGCTGGGCGAGCGGATTTCGCCCCCGGTCCAGCCGAAATCGTCGCGTGTCAGCAACGGCTGCGGGTCCTGCACGAAATCCACCTCGCTGGTGCCCCGCGACACCGCGTGGTGCAGCGCCACCTGCTGCCATTCGGGATCGGCGCCGGTGCGGTGCATGGCCACGTCGTAGACCAGGTGCAGGCGCGGGCCGATGGCAAATGCCATCGGTGTGGAATAGCCGACATAGCCCTTGGAGGGGGGATAGAGGGGGATCTGCTCCAGCACCCTTGTGGGCGGCCCGAAGGTGATGCCGTCGGTGGTGATGGCCAGGCCAATGGACTGCGCCTGCGGTGGATTGCCGCCCGCGCGCGCGCCGATCGCGCTGAAATAGACCAGGATGCGGTCGTTCCAAACGATCGCGCCCGGTTCGCCCACCAGATAGCCATTCCAATCGGTGATCCGTCCGCTCGCCGCGAGCACTGGGGTCGGGGTGACCTTCCAGACGATGCCGTCCTGCGAACTGGCATGGCCGATTGCCATCGGCGCGGGGGTGGGGGTGGCGAGGATGCCGGTGAAGAACATGTGCCACGCCCCGCGAAACCGCACCACGCTGGGCGTCTCCAGGCTGGCGAAGGGCGTTCCCGCCGGCGACAGCAGCGGTGTGGCAGGCGACAGCGACCAGCCGAAGCCGTCGCTCGACACCGCCCGGAACGGCAGCACCGGCGGCTTGAACGGCGCGTTGGTGCTGCTGGTCATGTACATGACGTATGTGTTGCCGTCGCGCAGCACGCAGGGGTCGTTCCACAGCGCCTGGGGGCGCAGGTCGCCGGCCTTGATGACCGGATTCTCCCGCGGGAACGACCATCCGCCGCGCGACGCGATGCCCAGTGGCTGGGCCTCGGCCGGGCTGTCGCCGAGCAGTTTCACCGCCCCAATTCCGCCGATCCCCGCCGCTGCGGCCAGTCCCGCCCAGCGCAGCAGGCGGCGGCGGCCATGTCGCGCGCGGCCCCGAGCCATGCCGTGATCTCCCGTTAAATGTTAGGGGTTCCAGACCCCGGAGTGTCGCACAACGATTGCAGCGCGCACAAGCGCCGGCTTGTAGCCGCCATCCACTTACGCATTTGTTTGCGCATGGATCTGCGCGATCATGTCGCAGATGCGATGAACGTCATCGAGGTCGAGGTCGGCATAGATCGGCAGCGCCAGCACCCGTGCCGCGGCGTCGCGCGACACCGTGAGCGGATCGGCCGCGCGCACATCGCGAAACGCCGCCATCTCGCTCGCCGCGGGATAGAAGTATTTTCGCGTCATGACATTCATGCGGCCGAGTGCTGCGTGCAGCCCGTCACGATCGATCCCGGCGCGTGCGGGATCGATCAGCACCGGGGCGAAGGCATGGTTGACGACCACCCCCGCCGCCGGGCTGGCCAGGCAGTCGATGCCCGGCAGCTCGGCCAGCCGCGCGCGATAGGCCGACGCGATCGCCTTGCCGCGCGCCCGGATGCCCGGCATGCGGTCGAGCATCAACAGCCCGATCAGTGCCTGCACCTCGGTCATCTTCGCGTTGGTGCCGGCCTCGGGCACATCGCCGTCGGGCTGCAGGCCGTGGTTGGCCAGCCGTTCCAGCGCCGCGCGCAGCTCGGGCCGTCGATAGGCCAGGCCGCCGCCCTCCAACGCGTGGAACGGCTTGGTGGCGTGGAAGCTGAACATCGACAGGTCGCCGAAATGGCCCACCGGAACGCCGTCGATGGTGACGCCGAAGGCGTGGGCCGCGTCGTAGATGAGGCTCAGCCCGTGCCGCGTGGCCACCGCCTGCAATTCCGCGACGCGGCAGGGGTGGCCGAACACGTGCACGCCCATGATGGCGCAGGTGCGCGGGGTGATCGCCGCCTCCACCCGTGCCGGATCGAGTGTCAGGTGATCCGGCTCGATATCGGCGAACACTGGCGTCAGGCCGCTGCGCACCAGTGAATTGACACTGGCGGCGAAGGTGAACGGGGTGGTGATCACCTCGCCGCGCAACCCCAGCGCCTGGCACCCCAGCTCCAGCGCCAGTGCGCCATTGGTCATCACGCTGATGTGCGGCAGGTCGAACAGCTGCGCCAACCGCGCCTCGAATTTCAACAGCATCGGGCCGCGATTGGTCAGCTGCCGGTTGGCCCAGATCTCGGCCAGCCCAGCGACCACGGCGTCCAGCGGCGGCAGGTTCGGGCGGCTGACATAGATCGGGGTGGAGAAGGGAGGCAGCATCCGGTCGAGCTCCAGCGGGACCGGCCGATCCGGTCAGGGGGTAGGCACGTCATCGCCCGGCGCCGCCGGCCGGCGGCGCAGTTTCGTCCGGCTCCACCTGCCGGCGGCGCAGCTTCATCGGCCGGGGAAGCAGGATTGTGCCGTCGGCCACGGATTCACTGACCACGCATCCGGGGCCAATGTAGACTTCGTTGCCAACATTCGGGCAACCATAAACCCCGGCATGGTGGCTGAGCGTGACATCGGCGCCCAGGCGCGGCGCCTGGCTCAATGGCGGCAGCCTGCCCTGTGCATCCACCAGCGGCCCGATGCAGCATTGCGCCAAGATGGTCAGGTTGCCACCGGCGCTGGCGTGAACATAGAGCCCGGCGGGGTGCGGCAGCAGCAGGCCGGGGCCCAGCCGGCTGGCCGGCGAGATGTCGGCGCCGGTGAGCACCTGGTTGGCCAGCCAGGCCCAGCGTGCGCCACGCCGCCAGCCGCGCGCATGCAGTGCCGCCGCCAGCCGATGCAGCCGCACACTGGCACTGGCGGCGAAATGCGGGGTGCCCGCCGCGCGCAGCCGGGCACGATCGAGGCGCCGCGCGGCACGGGCATCCCGCCGGGACAATGCTGCCGCGACCGGCAGCGGAGCGGTGGCCTGGGAAGCGGCCGACCGGTCACTGCAATGACGCTCGGCAAAGCGGCCCATCGGGGTAAAGGCATCGGCGTCGCCCGGGATTGCCGCCACCGCTTGCAGTTTGGTCGCCACCCGCACCGCAGAGCCGACGGTCACCGCCCCGATGACCGCGGCATGCCCCCCCACCATCACGTCATCGCCCAGGATCGGCGCCAGCGCCCGCCCACCTTTCAATGCTGGGCCATGCGGCGCGCACAGCGCATTGGCATACAGCGTCAGGTTCCGGCCCGCGGTGCCGCAGAACAGCGTGCCGCCCAGGTGGGGCACGAACAGGCCGCCGCCGATGCAGCTGTCGCTGGTGATCGTGACGCGGTGCAGCAGCCGGTTCAGCCCGGTCAGCGCGCGGGCCAGGCGCGGCCGGCCGTTTGCATGCTGCCAGTGCGCGATCCGGTGCAGCGCGGTCGCCAAGCCGGGGTTCGTCAGCAAGCCGCTCAGCCGCACCCATCGTCCCGGGGTTGGCGACCCGTAGCGGCCCAGCTCCGCCAGATAGCGATCGAGGTCGGCTGCGATATCGGCGCGCGTATGGGTCCAGCTGCCATGCGGACAGGGTGGCAGCACGGCGTGCGGCGACGGCGGATCGGGCACCGCGGCGGCAAGCAGCGGGGTCGTGGCCAGCCCCACCCGGCCATGCGCCGGCAGGTCCTTCAGTGCGCCGGACCCGCCCTCCACCACCGCCTGGTCGCCGATGCGGATCGCCTTCTGCAGGCCACTGAAAGGCCCGATCACAACCCCGTCGCCCAGCACCGGCAGGCCGGGTCCGGCGCCGATATCCGCACCGTCGAGGCTGCCGCCGATGCCGGCCAGCGCCATTACCGTGAGGTCTCGCCCGGCCTTGCATGACAGGGTGACGCCGCAGGGTGTCGGGATCAGCAGCCCGCCGCCCAGATCGGCCGCCGGATGGATGTCGGCGCCGGTGGCGAGCGAATTGACCTGCATCAGCAGCCGGCCGGTCTTGCGGTGCCCGCGTGCCCAGGCCAGGGCCGAAAGGCGATGCAGCAGCACCGCCCACCACGCGGGATCGACGAACCAGGCGCGCAGCCGGTAGCCGAACTTTGACTCCTGGAAGCAGCGCAACCGCATTGCGTCGCCAGCCAGGCGTTTTCGAACAGCCGGCCAGGAGCCCGCGTTCCCGCCCTCGCCGATCATGCGCGCACCCTTACCGGGCGCGCCGGTCCCAGGGCGGCCATCAGCGACACCGCCAAGCCGAGGGGAGGACGACTATCGGCATGGGCGGCCACGCATTACCTGGGACGAGAATCCGCGCCTCGTCGGGCGCCACGGTCGGGCGGCACCTCGCATTCAATTGCCCGGATTGCTGGTGAACATTTGTCGGCGCAGTATTGCACAGGCCACGCCGCACCGGCATGGGTGCTCCGAAGAAAGTTATCCCGGATTGCGCGGGATGCATGCAATAATGGCGGCGTCCCTGGGTTGGGGATGTTTCAGTTGCCATTGTAATCATCCCGAGGTCCAATGCCGCCGCGGCGATTGGGCATGCCTTGCCCGCCGGGTTTGCCGCCGGCGCCGTCGGGCGATGGGCGAGCGTCCAGTTGGCGCTTGCCGGGTGGCCGCGAGCAAGGCATTGGGTGATGAATGGCGAAGGTTTTCATTGGCGTTCCCACATTCAACCGTGCCGATCTGGTCCGTGAAGCCGTTGCCAGCATCCGCGCCCAGAGCTTCACCGACTGGCAGGCCCTTGTCAGCGACAACTGCTCGCGACCTGACGTCACGGCCGAGGTGCGCGCCTTTGTCGAGGGGCTGGGCGACACGCGGGTCAGCTTCCACGCGCAAGCGGTGAACGATGGCGAGTACGGGCAGGGCTGGTTGTTCCTGGAACGCTCGGCCGCGTGTGAATATATGATGATGCTGCACGACGACGACGTGATCGCCCCCGACTATCTGCAAGCGGGCGTGGCAGCGCTGGCCGGGGAACCCGCAGCCGACCTGTATGTCGCCAACTTCGTGACCATCGACCCCGACGGAAGCCGCCGGGAAGACTTGACCGCCGCGCGCCGGCGCTTGCTGGGCCGCAGCGCGGCGCCGTCGGGGCTGTTCGATGTCCGCACCGGCCATGTGATGTCGGGCTTCACCCCGATTTGCGGCACACTTTTCCGCCGCCGTGCGTTCGAGGCTTCGGGCTTCGTCGATCGCGGCAAGGTGGGCAACTATCCCTTCGAATGCGACCTGTTCCTGCGGCTGGGCGATATCGGCGCCAAGGGCTGGTTCGACCCGGCCGAGCGGCTGTCGTTTCGCGACCACCCGAAGTCGCAAACATCAACGCTGGAATACATCGACAATCCCCTGGTGGTGCAGCCGATGCTGGAGATGTTCGACCGCCGCCGTTACAGCGGTGCGGACGAACGGCGCCGCCGCGTGCTGGTCTCGCGGTTCTGCCGGGCCGACGCGATGATCCGCCTGCGACAAGGCGACACCGCCGCCGCACGCCGGCTGCTGTGGCGGGCGGTGCGGGAGAATCCGCAATCGCCGCAATCCTGGGCACTCAGCGCAGCGGCACTGCTGTGGCCCGGCATGTTGCGCCGCAGCCTGCCGCCGGTGCAAACTGGCGGCGTCTACGGCGAGCGTGATGCGGCCTCGCAACGCGGCACGGATGGTGCCGGCGCATGATCGGGTCGACAATGACAGAGGCTCCGGCATGGCGTTGACGCGACGCACCCTGGCGTGGCTCGTGCCGGCCGTGCCCCTCGTTGCGGCCGGGTGCCAGACGCCACCCGACTTCCGCACTGAGGCGTCGACCGACGTTGTACGCTCGCTTAACCGCTATACGCGGGACTATCTGCTGCAACCTGGCGACCAGATCGAGGTCAGCGTGTTCCGCGTGCCCGATGCCTCGCGCACGGTGACGATCCGCTCCGACGGCCGGGTGTCGCTTCCCATCGTGCGCGATATCCAGGCTGCCGGCCGCTCCATTCCCGAGCTTACCGCCGAGCTTGAGCTGAGCATGGCGGCGCGGCTGATCAATCCCGAGGTTTCGATCAACGTGCTGAACCCGCGTGATGCCCGCGTCTATGTGCTGGGCGAGGTTGCGCGGCCCGGCCCGATTCCGTTCCGCACGGTGGCCACAGCCGCCCAGGCGATCGCCGATGCCGGCGGCATCACCCGTTCCGGCTCGCAGACCCAGGTGGCGCTGGTGCGGCTGGAAAACGACGGGTTCCTGACCGGGCGTGCGCTGAAGTCGATCGACAGCGGCGACACCGCGTTCTACGTCGCCCTGCAACAGATGGTGCTGCAACCCGGCGACCTAGTTATCGTGCCCGAGAGCGGGCGCGCCCAGTTCGTGCGCGGGCTCTCTGATTTCGTCACGACGCCGCTCGGTGCGCTCAACCAGGTGTTGGCGCCCTACTATCAATTCAAGCTACTCAGTCTGATTCAACGCTGAACTGTGACGGAGCGGACCGTGTTGCTTGCCAAAACCTGCGCCGGTGAAGGAGCCGACCAATGGCGTCGATGAAGGTGGCCGACGCCTACGCGTCACGGCCGTTGGCCCTGCCAGAAGCGCAGGCCTACAACCCGCGACAGGACTCGTTCGACTTCCGGCGTACCCTGCTTGGGCTGCACCGCAGCGTTGTGCGCCATGTGCTGCTGATCGCCACCACCATGATGATCACGGTCGGCGTCGGGATTGCCTACATCATGATCTGGCCGCCGATCTTCGTCGCCGATGTCCTGCTGGCCGCCGAGTCGGAAAAGGATGGCCCGCGCAGCGAATTCTACAATAGCTGGCATGTGTTCCGGAAGAACCAGCTGGCCGACGAGGTCCAGCTGTTCACCGCGCCCAGCGTGCTTACCCGCGTTGTCGATCGGCTCGGCCTGACCTACGACGAGGTCTACCACCCGTTCATGAGCCACGTGACCTATTTGTGGATGACTTCGACGGTGGGCAAGACATACCGTCGCGCCAAGGAATGGGTGTTCCCGCCCAAGC
>Ga0105049_10007981_pt1 | contig 12274 bp, 8 predicted proteins | sample MAT06_FD_78087 | JGI IMG/M metagenome (GOLD analysis project Ga0105049, IMG submission 78087) | Freshwater microbial communities from Lake Fryxell liftoff mats and glacier meltwater in Antarctica - MAT-06 | ecosystem: Environmental > Aquatic > Freshwater > Ice > Liftoff microbial mat | place...
CTTTCGTTCAGACGACCACAAGCGGCCCCATTCGCGTCAACGGCATGTCGGAGACGCAGGTCATGAACATGACCGGCATTGCGGAAACGACCACAACAGGCCTGCGAATGGATCGGCTGACGGGCACTGTAGGAATGCAGAACACGACGGCTTCTGCTCCGGCATCGAATCCGCAGAGCGTCGCGGACTGTGCGGCCCAGCTTCGCCAGTATGAGGACCGCATCATCAAGCTGGTGGCGGTCACCGAGAGCCTCGACAAAGAACTGCGGGAGCTGAAACAGCAGCGGCCCGCGGCGACGCCGGAACCGATGCGGGTGCCGATGCCGCCCAAGAACGCATACGGTTTTCCAGGTGATGCAATTCCCTGAGGACCGTGCTAAGGCCCTGCCGCATTGCTAAAGGTACTGACCTCATGAACGCCCGTGTGGCCATCCTCGTCGCTCTTCTTGGCGGTCTTATGGGCCGCTCCGCGTCGGCCCAGACCACTGTCGTCGCGGGGCCGAACGGAGCGGCGCCCTTCTCGCTGGAAACTCTCAACGGCGGAGATCCCTTTCGAGCCAGCGCCCAAGCCGGGTCCCCACGAACGATCGCTGATTCACCCAGCACGACGGCTGTCCTGCACTCCGATGTCGGCTTCAGTTACTTGCGGCCTTACTGGCCCAGCTCCGGTCAGGCACTCCGCGTTCCGGCGAGTAGCAACGCAGCCGTCCCCGTGATCAACCCGATTGGGAATCTCACAAATCAGTACGGCTTCGTGCCAAGGCTGGATCTCTCTTATGCGACCGCGGCGGTCGAACTGGGGCTCTCGTTTCAGTACCTCGCCATCGGCGGCAACCTGAACCGCACACTCGCGCTTGACAGCGGATCCGCCAACCTGCTGTCCGCATACAACCTTTCGATTCTCGTCATCAATCCGATCGAACTGAGCAAGCCGTTCTCGATGACGGACCTCTCCGACCACGATCTCGTCTATCGACTCGGCCTGGACAACGACGTGTTCGTGGCGTCGGTCGGCCTTCGGTACCAATCGATCCGCCAGGATTTCCATGCATCGCTCCTGGCGAGCGGCAGCGGCCTTGCGAACTCGGACGCCACACAGAACTTCAACGGACTTGGCCTGACGATCGGCCTGACCAACGACCACCCTGTCTCCGAACACTGGGGTCTTTACAGCATCAGCCGCACGAGCTTGCTCCTGGGCTTGAATAGCCGCGCCAGCACATCCGCGGGCACAGGGGGAACGGGGCCGTACTCCAACGTGCTGAACGAGACGAAGACGAACTTCTTCCCCGTGCAGGAACTCGAATTAGGATTACGCTATCTTGCACCCCTCAAGAGCGGGCCGGACGCGGAAAGTTCTCCCTTGCTCTCCCTGCGAGTCGGCTTCGTGGGGCAGTTTTACAGTGGCATCGGCTTCCTGCCCGCGGCCTCTGGCACCGCTCAGTTCGACGACCGGAATCTCTACCTCGTCGGCTTCTCCGTCATGGCCGGCCTGATCTACTAATAAGCCGCAAGCGGCTTTCCTTCCGTTGCAGAAGTGGCGTCGGAAATCGGACCGTCACTGACAGCGCGCCCAGCGTCGCATTCTTTCAATTGGGCTCGCCCTGCCTGGAATCTCGCAGGGTGAACAGGAACCCTTCCGGATCCGTGCGGTTTAGCGACAGGGTGCCTTCCACGCGAATCAGTCCCTTCTTCAACTCTCCCTTCCGGCCCGGCTTCATCTCGACGAGCACCATTCCCGTCACCTCGGGGGATTCGCAGAACCAGCAGCCGACGGGGTATTCCACCAGCAAGAAGCTTGAAAGCTCGAGTTCTTCTCGCAGCGGTTGCATGAATCCGGTAAGCGAAACGAGTTGGCCGTCGAGGGCCTCGATGTGCTTGAGGAAGGTCGGCTTGCCCAGCGCGTCGAGCTTCGTCGCCGCCAGGGCCGCCCAGGGGAGCGGGTTCGCGGCGTCGGTGCGAATCGGGGATAACTGAGATTCGTCGAAGGCCCGGACGAGCGCCCGGTCTGACTTCGCGTTTGGGTTCCCCTTGTGCGTGTCAAGGCTCGGTTGTTTTGCCAGTTCGTCCGCGGCGGTGCGGTAGATCGCTCGGCGAGCGCGAAGGTCCGGGGAGCCCAGGCCGAGTTCCGTGACGCATCCGTCCAGGATCGCGGCCGCGGTTCGGACATCGCCGCTGGCGTTGGCGAGTTCGCCCAGTTGCCAGAGGAGCCTGCCGTCCGCGGGCAGCCAGAGCGCCAGTTGCTGAAGCGTCGCCGTCGCATTGGCGGGAAGTTTCTTCTGCTCCGCCTCGGCGAGTTTCCCCGCTTCCGGCTTTCCGGTCTGGCCCGCGAACGCGGTTCCAAAGAGATCATCCAGGCGATGGACAGGGCCCTTCGGTTCCCTGAGCCTGGAGCGAACGAGTTTCAGGTGAGCGCCCTCGGCGTCTCGCAGTTTCGCGGGTGCGAGCCGTACGGCGTCTTCGAGGGCGGCCGCGGCCTGGGTGAGGTCGCCCGCTTGCTGCCAGGCTGTCCCCAGGTTCGCGGCAAGTCGGAAGTGATCAGGGTTCGCACGAACGGCGGGGCGAAGCACTTCAACCGCCTTCTGCGGCTCGCCAAGGCGAACGAGTAGGGCGCCCAGGTCCGCCGTTTCCTCTGCGGTGAGAGGCCGCTTCTTCGCCTCGGATTCCAGCTTCGATCGAGCGATGAGATACTCTTCCCGCAGCGGCGAGGCCGGTTGATTCCCCGGTTTTGCGACAGCGGCGAAGCGAAGATCCCGGTGGTCCAGAAGATACCCACGCCATTTGACGGGGAAGTCCGCGAAGATTTCTCCGGAATAGTGCAGGCCCGCGAATGCAGGAGAAGCGAAGGCCGCGATAGCCACGAGAACGACGACGCGAATCATGCCAGTCCTCGTATTCGGCCGGAAATCGGCTAACCCGGCGGAAGCTTGGTCGCGGAGGTCGCCTCGGCCACCAGCATTTCACCGTCGCTTTCGAGATACCACTCGGTTGTGGTGCGGTCACGCAGCGTCAGGTGGAAATCGCGGCCCACCTGCATCGTATCACCGGGGGCAAATGTCCGCCCGGATTCGCGGAGGTAATCCAGCATGTGTCCGAAGACCTCGAAGATGTTCGAGCCGTCCTCGTGGCCTGGAGCGTGGTAGGCCAGGTCGGGGAGTTGCAGCAGGTGGTTGCCGAAGGTTCGCATCCAGACGCCTGGAACCTCGTCGACTTCGAGCTTGACGAAGCCGCCGTAAAGTAGCGGGATCGGCAGGGTTCGCAGCATCTGCATGAAGTCGCCGGGGTCGTCGTCGTGCGGCAGCAGGGCCACGGCGGGGATGGCGGTGCGGGCCGGTTCGTTCATCACGATCATCGCGCCAAGCCTTGCCAGGCCCGCCGCCACCGCTGCGAGGCCGACATACTGCTCGTGCGGTTCCGTCTCGTAGCCCGCGTAGTAGAGCAGGGCGTGCGAGCTGTGATCGTACGCGGCCTGCTTGATCTCCCCCGCGATGTGAGCCGGGCGCACGCAAGCTTCGACCGGAGTGCGCGGCATCGGGAAGTTGAAGCCGACAAGCTTCACCACCTGCTTGCCCCAGCCCACGAGGCCGAGGAATGTGGGCGGTTCCTCTTCGGCCACTTCCTGGGGCGGATCCACTTTGGAGATGTCCACGATCTCCGCCTTCGCGTCGCCGAGTTCCTCGTGGAACGTGCGGAGCATGAGAGCGAGTGCGTCCCCATCGAGATCGAGGGGCGCGTCGAAAAGAAGTTGGAGGCTCAGCGGCGATTCCAGACGCGGATTGGCGACGGGGTCCGCATCGGGCTCGGGCACGCCGCGGCCGAAGAAGCGATCAAAGAAGTCCATGGGGCCGACCTGACGTCGAGGTGAGGATGCTACTTGGCCACCTTCTTGGTCGTGATGACGTCCTTGCCGATCCAGGGGCGGAGCACCTCGGGAATGGTGATGGTGCCGTCCGCGTTCTGATAGTTCTCGAGGATCGCCACGATCGCCCGAGCACAGGAGATCGCGGTGCCGTTGAGGGTATAGGCGAAGCGTGTGCCCTTGAACTTCGTCGACTTGTAGCGAACGCCGAGTCGGCGGGCCTGGTAGTCGGTGCAGTTGGAAGTGCTGGTGACTTCGCCGTAGGCTCCGTTTTCGCCGCGGCCGGGCATCCAGGCTTCGAGGTCGTACTTGCGGTATGCGGGGCCGCCAAGATCGCCGGTGGCGGTGTCGATGACGTGGTACGCAAGGCCGAGGCCCTGGAAGACCTCCTCCTCGATGGCGAGGATCTCGCGGTGCATCGCCTCGCTTTCCTCGGGCGTGGTGTACGCGAACATCTCGACCTTGGTGAATTGGTGCACTCGGTACAGGCCGCGCGTGTCCCGCCCCGCGGCGCCGGCCTCGGTGCGAAAGCAGTGCGACAGGCCGACGTAGCGCTTCGAGAGGTCCGATTCCTCGAAGATCTGATCGCGGTGCATGCCGCCGAGGGTGATCTCCGCCGTCGCGATCAGGCACAGGTCCGTATCCGCGACGGTGTACACCTGGCGGGTTTCGACGTTGTCTCGCGGCATGAAGCCGATGCCTTCGAGGACGTCCACCTTCGCGAGGTCCGGCGTGATGATCGGCGTGAAGCCCTTCTGCACGCACTTCTGCATGGCGTACTGCACCAGGGCGATCTCGAGCAGGGCTCCCTCGTTCTTGAGGAAGTAAAACTTCTGCCCGGCGACCTTCGTTCCCGCTTCGAAGTCGCACAGGTCAAGCGATTCGCAGAGAGCGACGTGATCCTTGGGTTTGAAGTCAAACTTGCGTGGTTCGCCGAACCTCGAGACGACCTTGTTCGCGGCCTCGCCGCCCACGGGTGCGTCCGGGTGCGTCATGTTCGGGATCTGGAGCAAGTTCGAGAGCAGATCGCCCTCGATGATCTTCAGTTCTGCGTCGATGGTGGCGACTTCGTCTTTGAGCCTGGTGCTCTGGGCCTTGAGCGTTTCACGTTCAGCCGGAGTGGCTTTCTGGAAGCCCTTGGAGAGCTCGTTCTGTTTCGCCGCGGTTTCGCTGCGGAGTTGAACGAGTCGCTTTCGTTCAGCCTCGAAGGCGTCCACGCGATCGATGGCGACGGTCGGCACGCCGCGGTGCTCGCAGTTCTTCTTGACGGCGTCGAGGTTGTCGCGAATGTAACCAGCGTCGAGCATCGAGGAATCTCCGAATCAGATTCAAATGGGCCGAGAGCAAAACCTAAAACCGCTCCGGTGGATCTTGTGAGAGCAGCTCGCCAGTCGGCTTTCAGCGGAGGGATTGCGAGCCGCGTATCCCTCGATTACGGAACAGATTACTTCCCAGTCCTCGTCCGTTGGCGCATCGTTGAGATATCGTGGCAGATTCTCGAGTGCGTCGGCAAGGTCCGCGATTGTCTCATCCTGTCCACCGAGGAAAGCGAGGGCCCGGATTTCGACACAACCCCAGTGGAGCAGCCAGGCGATCTTTCGCCGCAGGCCTGTGAGTGTGGTCGTGATCATGATGACCTCGTATCAACGGGATCGTCAAAATCCTCGTTGAGTACTTCTTCACGGCAGTCGAGAGGAGTGGCACAACAAAAATCGAAGGCGGTTCCGTCCCCAAGATCAGCGCCGGATATTCATTATCTCGGATGTAGCGAGCATCGCGATAGACGAAACGCTTGGAAGTATACAGATTCGCGAGCGACACCCGGACGAGTTGATCCGATTGGCCGGGAATGATGATGTACGCAGGAATCTCGACTCGGCTGGCCTCGCGTGCCCCGACGGACCGGCGTACACCTTCCCGGATGAGATAGTCCATGAGCGATCGCCACACGTTTCACTGCGGCGAGATCACGGCCGCTTTTCGAGCGGGATGTACGGCTGGTCGTTCTTGCCGACGGAGATTTGGTCGGGGCGGAAGATGCGGTTGCCGACGAGTTGTTCGTGCCAGTGGGCCAGCCAGCCGGCGATGCGGCCGATCGCGAAGATCGGCGTGAACAGGTCCGTCGGGATGCCCAGCGACTGGTAGACGACGCCGGAGAAGAAGTCGACGTTCGGGTAGATGCCCTTCGGGCCGTAGATGCCGACACAGATCTTTTCGAGTTCGAGGGCGGTCTCGTAGTTCTTCGGCCGGCCGGACTCGGCGAAGATGTTCTCGGCCATCTCCTGCACCACGGTCGCCCGGCCGTCTTTGACCTTGTAGACGCGGTGGCCGAGGCCCATCACTTTGAACTTCGGGTCGGCGGCACGCTTGGCGTCGAGCCACTTCTGCACGTTCTCGGGGCTGCCGATCTCTTCCAGCTGGACGAGCACCTCTTCGTTGGCCCCGCCATGGAGCGATCCCGAGAGCGAGCCCACGGCCGCAGCCATCGCCTGGAAGGGGCTGGCGAGCGTGGAACCGGTGACGCGAGCGGTAAACGTCGAGGCGTTCATCGTGTGCTCGGCATGCAGCGTCAGGCAGGCGTCGAGCACCTTGGCGGCGGCGGGCGTGGGTTCGCTGCCGTGAAGCATGTACAGGAAGTTGGCCGCATGCCCGAGGTCCGGCCGGGGGTCGAGGGCCTCCTCGCCGCGGCGGTAGCGATCGAACGCAGCCACCACGGTCGGAAGTGCGGCAATCAGGCGAAGCGAGGCTTCCCAGTTCTTGGCGGGGTTGGTCACCACCCGGCAGGGATAGTAAACACCCAGGGCCGCGACGGACATCTGCAACACGTCCATCGGGTGGGCGGTGCTGGGCAGTTCGCGAAGCATGTCCAGCAGCTTGAAGTGAACCTTGCGGCGCTGGCGGAGGTCGTGATCGAAGTCCGCGAGTGGCTTCTGCGTGGGGAGATCGCCCTTGATGAGCAGCCAGGCGACTTCCTCGAAACAGCTTTCCTTGGCGAGCACATCCACGGGGATGCCGCGGTATTCGAGCCGGGCTTTTTTGCCATCCAGGAAACTGACCGCCGACTTGGCGGCAGGAACATCTTCCAGCCCGGGCGGTACTCGAGTTCAGTGCTCATGAGGGATGTCTCAGGAAATCGCGTGAAGTAGGCGGCGTGGTTAGGTCAGCATATGGAAGAGCCAGCGAAACGCGAAGTCAGACGATTCGCAGAAGCACTTTCCCGGTATTCCCCGGCCTCGCGGCGAAGGCGACCGCCTCTCGCACTCGCTCCAGGGGGAAACTCTCGGCGATCTCCGTGGCCAGCGCTCCCGAGCGAATCAACGACCGCACTTCCCTGAAATGTCGCAGGATCCGCCGGATTCGTTGCTTCTTCGCCCAATCGGCCAGCCAGAACCCCTCGACACGTTTGGAGCCGCCGATAAGCATTCGCGGGTCCACGGTCACGGATTCGCCGGAGAGCAATCCGAACAGCAGGGCATGGCCGCCCCGGCCGACCGAGGCGATCACCTGCGTGCCCACGACGCCGCCGACCGGATCGATCGCGTAGCGAACACCATCGTTCTGAAGGGTGCGGCGAACCTGTTCGTCGATGGGTCCGTCGGATTCCACCAGCACGACATCGGCACCGAGAGCCTTGAGTTCGTCCACTTGCTCGCGGCGGCGGACGACGTTGATCGTGCGGTAGCCGTAAGTCTTCCCGAGGCGGATGATCATCTTGCCCAGGGCACTTCCGGCAGCAGATTGCAACAGCCACTCGCCCGGTGGCACGGCCAGGACGTGCTTCGTCATCGCGACCGCAGTGGCCGGGTTCACGAAGAAGCAGGCCGCCTGCTCGTCGGTCAAGTCCGAAGGAACCGGGAGCACCTGCCGAGCGGAGGTGATCGTGCGTTCCTGCCAGTTCCCGATGCGATCGTTGATGACGGCGACTCGCTTGCCCTTTCGCAGCCAGCCGAGAAGACCACCGCCCGTGGCTTCCACAACGCCCACGCCCTCGAATCCTGGCGTGGCCGGGAATCGCGGCTTCAAGCCGTAGCGCCCCTCGATGTACATGAGATCGGACGGATTGATGGGGCTTGCAATCATGCGAACGAGAACTTCCCCACGCCCCGGGGCGGGTGTCGGAACGTCGCGAAGTTCGAGCACTTCCGCAGGCGGCCCGTGACGATCGAAGACGACGGCTTTCAAAGCGAATCCTCAATTCCTTTGGTGGACCTGGGCCGATTCATTATCCTGGCAACGAGAGTGCGCGGCCAGCGGGGGATGGAAGCCTCATGACGTTCACCGAGTTTCTCAACCGCTTCTGGCAGGATCTGGCGGCTTACAGCCTCATCCTTTACCTGCTGCTGTCGGTGGGCACGCTCATCTGGATTCTACAGACGAAACGGGACACCATGTCCGCAATCGCCTGGAGTCTCACGGTGATCCTGATGCCGCTCTTCGGGGCGATCCTATTCTTTTTCTTCGGGATCCAGAGCGTCCACCGCCCACTGCAACGGCGCCGCCAGCGTCGACAGACTTACCATGCCCGTTCGCGATCCGGCATGCGAACTCTTCCGACACCGACCACGCTCGAGCCGCCCTGGGACATGGTCGCCCGCATCGGGAACCACATCGAAGGCTTCCACGTTCAGGCGGGCAATCGCGTCCAGTTCTTCCACCACGGCGAGCCGGCGTATGAGGCGATGCTGCACGCCATCGAGTCGGCCAAGTTGCACGTCCACCTCGAGTTCTTCATCTTCCGCCCGGACGAATCCGGTCGCCGTTTTATCACCGCCCTCACCGCGGCTGCCAAACGGGGCGTGGAGGTTCGCTTCCTTTTTGATGCGGTCGGTTCGTACATCCTCTCGTCGAAACTGCTCGCCGAGTTGAAAGCCGCCGGCGGAAAGACGGCGGCGTTCCTGCCCATCTTGAATCCGCTCTATCGCATGAGGATCAATCTCCGCAATCACCGCAAGATCCTCGTGACCGATGGGAAGACCGGCTTTACCGGCGGCCTCAACATTGGCGATGAATATCTCGGCAAGCACCCCCAGTTCGGCCCCTGGCGGGACACGCACTTTCAACTGGACGGGCCTGCCGTGGAATCACTTCAGCGTGTCTTTCTCGAAGATTGGTACTTCGCCGCGGAGGAATTGCTCGACGATGAAAAGTATCGGCCCCGGCAGCCCTCGATGGGCACGACGCCCGTGCAGGTGGTCCATTCCGGGCCGGACAACGCTTACAAGGTGATCCGCGAGACGTACGTCTCAGGCATCCTTCGCGCTCGCAAGCAAGTCTGGATCGCGAGCCCGTACTTCGTGCCGGACGCGGGCCTGCTGGACGCGATCATTCTCGCAGCACGCTCGGGGATCGATGTGCGCTTCCTGGGCCTCTTCCGGCCGGATAAATGGCTGCCCTTCCTCGCGGCTCGCTACTACTGGGAAGCCCTGCTCGCCGCGGGCGTGAAGGTGTACCAGTACGCCGCGGGGATGATGCACGCGAAGTATGTGCTGGTGGATGGCGAGTGGGCGTCGATTGGCACCGCAAACTTCGACAATCGCAGCCTGTACCTGAACTTTGAAGTGAACTGCCTGATCTACGACCCGGTCGCCGTGGCCGAGTTGGAGAAGCACTACTTGTTGGATCTGGAGAATTCGGTGCAACTGGATCCGTTCGTCTTCGCGTCGAGGCCACGGATCGGGAAACTGGCGGAGAATGCCTGCCGTCTGTTCTCGCCAGTGCTTTGAGGATTTCCGGTTGCGACGCAGATCTCTGGCGAGACACAAAGTTGTCGGGTTTGAGCCGCTTGCATGTGCTGCTGCAAACCTGACCGTCAATAGGTGCAGGCCAGGGTCATGCTGCTCGAGGGATGTTTGCCAGAATCCGTTGGCGGATAGGCGCGTCCGGACTTCCAATTCTCGTGGCAATTCCCTGGAAGAGATGGTATTCTGACATGACCTGCCGGAATTCCTCGTTCACCTGAAACAGCTACGTTGCCATGAGCCGATCACTTCTCTCGCTTGGAATCCTGGCGTTCGCAGCGTCCTCCACCTGGGCAGCGGACACAAGGCCGCCCCGTTTTGAAGAGGATGTCCGCCCGATCCTGAAGGCCAACTGCTTTGAATGCCACGGCGAGGAGGCGAAGCCAAAAGGCGGGCTCGACCTCCGCCTGAGCCGGCTTATCCGCACGGGAGGCGACACGGGCCCGTCGGCCATCGCGGGGAAACCGGAGGATAGCCCGCTGCTTCAAAGGGTGGTCTCGAACGAGATGCCGCCGGGGAAGAAGAAGCTCACCGCGTCCGACAAGGAAATCATTCGCCGCTGGATCGCCGCGGGAGCGAAGTCGGATCATGCAGAGCCGGAGACGCTTGCCACTGGCTTCCAGATCACCGAGTCGGACCGCAACCACTGGGCCTTCCGATCGATCGCCGCGCCGACGCCTCCTGGCACCGCCAAGAATCCGATCGATGCTTTCCTCCTCGCGAGTCTGACGCCCAAGAATCTCGGCTTCTCGCCCGAGGCTTCCCGTGAGGTGCTGATTCGCCGGGCGTACTTCGACTTGCTGGGGCTGCCGCCGAGCCCGGAAGAGGTCGCGGCTTTTGTGAAGGACGCCTCGCCCAACGCCTGGGAGCAGCTGATCGACAGGCTGCTCGCGATGCCGCAGTATGGCGAGCGCTGGGGCCGCCACTGGCTCGATGTCGCGGGCTACGCGGACAGCGAAGGCTACGCGGCCCAGGACACGGTGCGCGTCAACGCCTGGAAGTACCGCGATTACGTTGTCCAGAGCTTTAACGCGGATAAGCCGTTCGATCAGTTCATCCGCGAACAGGTCGCAGGGGATGAACTCCTGGGCGCTCTGCCCCGAGCGTTTCCGCCCGAGGTCGTCGAGAAGCTCACCGCCACCGGTTTCCTCCGCATGGCGCCGGATGGCACCGGCAACGTGCCGGCGGCGGATCAACTCATCGCTCGCAACCAGGTGATGATCGAGACGGTCAAGATCGTCACCAGCTCGTTGATGGGCCTCACCGTGGGCTGTGCCCAGTGCCACAACCACCGCTACGACCCCATCTCGCAGGTGGACTACTATCGCATTCGAGCCGTCTTCGAGCCAGCCTTCGACCTGACCGCCTGGAAGCCCCCGGCGGGGCGTCAACTCTCGCTCATCAGCGCCATTGACCGCAAGAAGGCTCTCGAAATCGAGGCGAAGGCGGCCAAGATGGATGCCGAGCGACTCAAGAAGACCAACGCAGTGATCTCGGCTGTGCTCGAAAAGGAACTCGCGAAGCTTCCCGAGGCGATTCGCGAGAAGGCCCGTGCCGCAGCGAAGGCATCCGTGACAAAACGAACAGCCGAGCAGAAGAAGCTTATCGAGGCCAACCCCACGCTGAACGTCTCGGCAGCTTCGCTCTATATGTATGACAAGCAGGCGGACGCGGGGATCAAGAAGGAAGCCGAGGAGGTCGCCCAGCTTCGTGCGAGCAAGCCCGTGATCGACTCGGTGCGGGCGCTTTACGAGGTGCCGGGAAAGGTGCCTGCGACGGTACTCTTTCACCGTGGCGACCCCGAACAGCCGAAGGAAGAGGTGGGCCCCGGCATCCTCGAGGTGCTCGAAGACCGCCTGCCGCTCCCGGCTCCGAAGGCGAGCCCCGCGGGCAGTGGTCGCCGCCTCGCGTTCGCTCACTGGCTGACGGATGCCAAGAATCCCCTCACCGCTCGCGTGCTGGTCAATCGCTTCTGGCACGAACACTTCGGCCATGGCCTGGTCCGCACCCTTGGCGACTTCGGCCGACTCGGCGAAAAGCCCACCCACCCCGAACTGCTGGACTGGCTCGCCAGCGAGTTCATCGCGAAAGGCTGGAGCGTCAAGCATCTGCATCGGCTGATCATGACGAGCCAAGCCTATCGCCAGGCTTCCAGAAGAGATCCGAAGGCGGATACGGTCGACCCCGATAACCACCTCCTGAGCCGATTCCCGCTGCGACGGCTCGATGCCGAGGCGATCCGCGATAGTGTGCTGAGCGTCTCGGGGGCACTCAATGGTCAGCTGTTTGGTGCTCCCGTGCCCGTGCGTGAGAACGAGGTGGGCCAGGTGGTGCTGGGCAACGACAATCGCGACGGGGCCGGCCGATTCATCGCCTTGAAGCCGCTTCCAAAGGGTACTGAGTTCCGCCGTAGCCTGTACGTGCAGGTTCGCCGCAGCTGGCCGCTGGGCGATCTGGCAGCGTTCGACTGGGCGAGCGTGGAGCCGAACTGCGAGATTCGTAATAGTTCGACCGTGACGCCGCAATCGCTGCTGCTGCTAAACGGGGACTTCCTCCAGCAGCAGGCGGAACTCTTCGCCGAGCGTGTGATGCGCGACGCGGGCAGCGATTCGAACCGCCGAGTCGAGCGAGCCTGGGCTCTGGCGTTTGGCGTCGCCCCCACCGCGAAGGAAACCGC
>Ga0105049_10007983_pt1 | contig 12273 bp, 9 predicted proteins | sample MAT06_FD_78087 | JGI IMG/M metagenome (GOLD analysis project Ga0105049, IMG submission 78087) | Freshwater microbial communities from Lake Fryxell liftoff mats and glacier meltwater in Antarctica - MAT-06 | ecosystem: Environmental > Aquatic > Freshwater > Ice > Liftoff microbial mat | place...
AAACGTGAACGCTGCCTCTCCTGCGGAACGCCCTTGCCCGCGGATGTCGTCCTCATCGGGTGCCAGTTTCCGAGCGCCATCTTCCTCGCGGAGAAAGATCCCATTCTCGATGGACTCCGGGCGTCGAGTCTCAACGTAACGCGCTGTTCGGATGAGAGCTGCCGCCTCGTCCAGCTCTCGAACGAATACGACCTCCAGTACGTCTTCGACCACTATCCGTACGAGAGCGGCTCCACCGCGACGATGAAGCAGATCCTCCAGGACGTCGTGGACGATGCCGCGCAGGTCGTCGAATTGACGGCGGAGGATGTGGTGCTGGACATCGGGGGCAACGACGGGACGCTCCTCAATCTCATCGGGCAACCGGTGAAGGCGCGGGTGAATATCGACGCCGCCGCCGATGTGAAACAATCGGTCACTGCGCCGGACTACACTCACGTCCACGCCCGGTTTACTTCGGGCGAGTATCAGAAGCTCGGCCTGCCGAATCCGCGCCTCATCACCAGCGTGGCGATGTTCTATCACCTCAATGACCCGCTGACCTTCTGCCGGAACGTCGCCGAGATCATGTCCGACGACTCCGTGTGGGTGCTGCAGATGACGTATCTCGGCACGATGCTGCGGGACAATATTTTCGATAACATCGTCCACGAGCACGTCGCCTATTACTCCCTGGCTTCCCTTGAGGCACTGCTCAGTCGCGTCGGCCTGCACATCGCTGAGGCGCGGCTGGTGCAAAGTTACGGGGGAAGCATCCGCGCCCACATCGTGAAGCAGCCGGACAGTTTTCCCAAGACGCTCTGGCGGCGCGACTACTCAAGCATTGTGAAGTTTGAGCAGGAAAACCACACCAACAGCTACGAGGAACTCTACGCCTTCAATAGCCGCACCCACCTCCTGCGCAGTTCCATCGGCGCGATCGTTGATCATCTCGTCGCGCGGCAGGGTCCGCTTTGGGGTTTCGGCGCCAGCACCAAGGGCAACATGATCCTCCAACTCCTCGGCATCGGCACCGACCGCATGTCCTGCATCCTCGACAACAGCACGAAGAAGATCGGCACCCGCACCACCGGCTCGCTCATCCCCATCGTCGATGAGACCACTTACCTGGATAAGCTGCCGGAATACCTTTTTGTTCTCCCCTATTACTACACGGCGGCTTTCGTGAAAATCATCCGCAAACGCCTGAAGGGCGGCCAGAAGGTGCATCTCTTCGTCCCGCTACCGCACCCGCATTTTGTCACCGTGGAAGGAGCCTGAACCCGCATGTCCCAGAAACTCGGCAACATCGAAGTCCTCTCCGCCTCCTGTAATATCAGCACGGTCCAGGATGGGCGTGGCGCGATCTTTACCTGGCTCCCAGACCAACCTGTCCTCGAGTTCAACCTGCTCTACTTTCTTCCCAATAAGATCCGGGGGAATCACTATCATCCGGAGTTCGTGGAGTATTTCTTGATTGTCGAGGGCTCGGTTGTGATGGTTACCACCGATCCCGAAACTGGAAAGGAGATCAACATGCACGCGAGCCGTGGGGTCTGTTTCCGCACGCCACCGGGCACTGCCCACGCGGTCCACGCCATCACCGAGGCCGTGTGCATCTCCATGCTCACGAAGCCGTGGGACGTTTGTGACCGCCCGATCGTGTACGAGGATCTGGTCGCCTTCGATCCACAGTATGTCGCCCACATGAAGGCGAAGGATCCCGACTACGATCCGAGCAAGAACACCGGCAAGCGGTGAAGCCTTCAATCAAAAGTATCGCCGTCGCCGGCGCTGCGGGATACGTTGGGTCTCAGATCTCGCGAGCCGTTCTGGCCGACGGCGGTTGTCGCCTGATTCCGGTTCGCCGGGGTGAATGTCCTGAAACACTTTTTGCGGGCGCCGATTTTGTCATCCATGCTGCGAATCCCGCGCGGCGTTTTCAAGCGGAGCAGAATCCGGAACGCGACTTCATCGAGACCGTCGAAAAGACGGCGGGGTTGCTCGCCGCTGCGCAGGGCAAGCCGTTCCTGCTGGTGTCCAGCCTTTCCTGCCGCACGCAGTTGAATCTGAGTTACGGAAGGAATCGCCGTGCCTGCGAATTGCTTGTACTCGCGGTCGGGGCGCAGGTCATTCGATTGGGCCCATTGTTCGGCGGAGGCCGTGTCCGGGATGTGTTGCACGACATCGTTTCCTCCCGTCCGATTTATGTCTCCGCCGAAACCCAATACGCCTATGCGGATGTGCAGTGGATTGGCCGGCGGATCATCGACTTGCTTGGGACTACAGGCGGAATCGTGGAACTCGGAGCCCGTAATGCGGTGCCTCTCGGCGACATTGCTGCGCGTTTTACTTCGACGAGTTCGTTTGAGGGTGATGAGGACACCCAAATTCCGTTGAACTGCCCCGACGGGCCTGACGCCGGGCAAGTCATCGCGTTCGCTGAACAGGAACGCGCAAGGATGGCAGAGTGGTTGTGAACTGTCGGCGTGGGAGAGCAGATTTGCCATGAACTCGGAGGACACGAACCCAGAGCTTCGCAACGACGATGATTCTGTTGATGGAGATGGCACAAGCGGGAGAGATCCGACGAATCTATACCGTCCGGAGTCATGGCGAGGCCGATTTTCCTCCGCGGGTCCATATATCGTGCTGATTGGCGTCGCCGCGTTCTGTCATGCATTCATGCTAACGAATGACGGGCGGATTTGGGACAGTTGGTTTGTGGTCGCGTGGCTGAAGGCGAAGGAATGGCCAGCGATCAATGAGTTCTTTAGTTCGGTCGGACTTCCGCTTTACGCGGTCATTTACTGGCCGTTTGCGTATGTTGGGAACATCGTCGGCGCCTTTATGTGGGCGACGTTTCTTTGCCTGCTGGCCAGCGGGATTTTGACCTATCGACTCGGTATCGGTCTCGGTTTTCTCGGAAGCGGGGAGGCGCTGGCCGTGGCAGCGTTTAGCGTGGCGATGCCGCTGTTTCTCGCGGCACAGGACTGCATCATGTTTTTCTTCATCTTCACCCATACCGTCTTCCTTGCCGCAGCGTTGCTCGCAGTCCTCGCGCTGGACGCAGCGGGATGGAGGCATTGGGTGCTCCGTGGTGTGGCGGTGGCGGCGTTCCTTATGTGCTTTAGCAATGCGGGGCTACTCGTTTTCTATGGTGCGCTCTACATCGTTCTCTTCGCCCGGTATCGTGCGATCCAGGATTTGCCGTTGGCAGCGGGTGCGTTTCGGTTCGGCACGCGCTTCCCGGATCTGTTGGCCTTGCCGCCGGTCGCCTGGGTGTGCCGCGGTTGTTTCACCCCGCAATACGGCTGGTACGAGCACTACAATTCGATCGGCGCGAACCTGCACAAGGTGGGAGACAGTCTTTGGTCCTTCGCGAAATACGTCGTCCCATTTCATTTCTGGAGAACACTGGGGTGGCCGATCGATCATCCGTTCATCACGGTTCTTATGATTGCTGCGGTGGTGGCTTGGGTAAAATGGGCTCCACGGAATTGGCAGACAGAACGTAGCTCGGTGACGGCGGCGAGCCTCGCCGCGTTCGGCGTCGGCTCCTTGTTTTTGGCGGTGTTTCCATATGCGGTCGCGGGCAAGCACTTCATCGCGAATCCAGTGGGTGAGGATAGCCACCATCTTCTGCTGACTGGTCTGCCTGCAGCGGTGCTGGTCTTCGCGGCGATGCGGCCATTGCTTTGGTGGAAGGGAGCTTATGCGAGTCGGACGTTTGCCCCGGTGTGTGCTTGTACTGTGGTAATCCTGGGCAGTCAGGTGACTCCGGAGTATGTGGCCGAGCGTGCTGAATGGGTCTTCTGCCGCTCGCTCCTGCACAATGCCGCGCACAACGACATCGTGCGCGAGAGTTCCGTAATCTTCATTCCCGACAAGTTCAGCCTTACGAAGCAACATGTGTACGAGATCTATGGGTTTGCCGGTGCCTTCGGTGGTGTGAACAGATTCGTGACCCATCACGTTCCATGGAACCGGAGCTTCTACATGCCTCCGGAGATCCTCAACACTCTGGTGCGAACGACGGTGATTCCGAACGAATTCAAGAGGATCAATCCCGCTGGTCAGCAAATCCTGCTCAAAGTGGATCGGAACGGGGGTGGAAAAACCGATTGGGACATCGCCCTCCGATATCTCCGGCTCTCCTGGTTCGGCTCCGCAAGCGAACTTGCGGAGTTTCTCTCCGGTCTAACAATCCTTCAGACCCAGGTGCTGAAACCTGCGACTCCATTGACGCCTGCCTGGTCGCGCGATGGGAAAGTGGGATTCGCACCGAAGGCCGGGCCGCCGTCCAAACGTTTCACCAATGGGGTTGGGATGCAGATGATCTCGCTCCCGTGGGGTTGGTGGGCGGGCGAACACGAAGTGACCCAGCAAGCGTTCGAACGGGTGATGGGATCCAATCCCAGCCTCTTCAAGGATGCGGGCCGCCCAGTCGAGTGCGTTTCGTGGAACGAGGCGGCGGATTTCTGCCGCCGATTGTCGGTATCGGAGGAAAGGGAGGGCCGCCTGCCATCTGGGTTTATTTACCGTCTGCCGACTACGTCGGAGCATGAGCAGTTTTCGGCGGGAGCTTTGCCAAATGACGCGGTGATGTCGTTTGCTAAAGTGCAATGGCACACGGAGGCCGTCGGCACCACTCGACCCAATAGCCTCGGGTTGCACGACACGATCGGAAACGTGTGGGAGTGGTGCCTCGACTGGGCGAGTGATGCCAAGCAGTTCAAGGTTTCCGCAGCAGGCGGATGGGCAAATGTGATTGGCGACCTACAGCCGCGCGCAGAGGGATGGAACAAGTCCGATCCATACGAGCGCGCGGCCGCGGATCGCTTGTTCGGTCTAAAGCGGCGAGACTACCCGGACCAAGGGTTCTGGGACCGCGGATTCCGAGTGGTGCTGGCCCGTGCGATCGAGGAGCCGGTGATGCGTGGAAACTGAGCCATGCACCTGATCGTCGGAGCCAAAGGATTGCTGGGATGCGCGATCACGCAGCATTTGGGCCTTTGCGGCGCGCCGATGGTTTCGGCGGGGCGTTCCGCGCAGGCGGGTGAGTGGCAACTCGATCTCGCGGCGGATCCGGCGGAGTGGCAGGTGCCGGCGGGTCTTTCCGCTGCCTATCTCTGCGCGGCGGAGACGAGATTGCAGGTGTGCGAAGCGGAACCGGAGCGCACGGCGTGCGTCAACGTGGAGCGGACGCTGGAACTCGCGCGGCGTTTAGTCGAGGCAGGGGCATTCGTGGTCTTTCCTTCGACAAATCTCGTCTTCGATGGCCATCGCCCGGTCTTCCTCGAAGGGCACTCAGTCTGCCCAGTCACGGAGTACGCCCGGCAGAAGGTGAGAGTGGAGGCGGGACTTCGGCAGTGGCCAAGTCGAACCGCGATCGTGCGGCTCTCCAAGGTGGTGCATCCCGGGATGCCGCTGCTGCGCGGTTGGGCGGATCTGCTCCGGCGCGGGGAAACAGTGCGCGCATTTGCAAATCTGCACTTCAGCCCGATCACCCCAGCTTATGTGGCAGAGGCGCTCTACGCGATTGCGAGCCGGCGCCTGTCCGGTATCACGCACCTCTCCGGCAGCGGCCAGATGTCGTATGCGGATCTCGCGTTTGCGCTGGCCCGCCGGCTCGGGGTGCGCGAATCGCTGGTGATCCCCGCCGAGACCCCAGACGGTCCCGCCCGGTCCTCCGTGCTCGATGCCGGGAGGGCCGCGCGCGAACTGGGCGTGTGCCAGCCCGAGATTGCGCAGATCGTCGGAGAACTGCTTGATTCACTCGTATGAAATCTCCCTGCCATGTCTGTGCATGCGACACGCTCGAAATCTTTCCTGCTTTCGCGCAACTGCGGCGCGTGACTTCCGATTGCAAGCCCTGGCCGGCGGGCGGGCAACTCGGGGTCTGCGCGGCGTGTGGTTGCGTGCAGGCGGCGATCGATGAGCGCTGGCGCGCCGAGGCCGATCAAATCTACCGGGATTACACCATCTACTATCAGTCGGGCGGAACGGAACAGAGCGTCTTCGATCAGACTTCGGGGACGGCGGCGACGCGGTCGGATCGGCTGGTGGCCAGGCTCGCCGAGCAGGTGGAGCTTCCAACCAGTGGGCGCTGGCTGGATGTGGGGTGTGGGAATGGCGGATTCCTCGGTAGTTTTGCGCGCCGCTTTCCTGCCTGGACGCTGGCCGGCGTGGAATACGACGCGAAGTATCGGACCCAGGTCGAAGCCATCCCGGGCGTCGAGCGGCTTTACACGGGCGATCTCGCGGAGGTGCCGGGGGAATTCGACGCGATCTCGCTCATCCACGTGCTCGAGCACATCGAGAACCCACGCCGTTTCCTCGCCTCGGTGCAGGCGAAGCTGCGGCCCGGGGGCTGGTTGATCGTCGAGCTGCCGCACTACGCGGACAATCCGTTCGAGCTGTTGATCGCCGATCACGCCACGCACTACGGGCTGGAGACGGCGTCGGCGCTCCTGGAGAGGGAGGGCTTCCGCCTGGTGCAGACGAGCGACTGCTGGATCCCGAAGGAACTGACGCTGGTGGCGCGGAATGAAGCGCCGGTGCCGGGGCGCGTCCCAGCAGCGGTGCGGGAAGCGGGACCGATGCTGGGTTGGCTGGCAGCAGTGGTTGCGGATGGTCGCCGTTTCGCCAGCGAAGCGGGGCGGTTTGGGTTGTTTGGCACCTCCATCGCGGGGACGTGGCTCTATGGGGAGCTCGCGGACGCGGTGCAGTTTTTTGTGGATGAAGATCCGGGTCGGGTCGGAGGGGAACACTTCGGGCGACCGATTCAGGGACCGGCGGAGGTGCCGGCGGGGAGTGAAGTCTATGTCGGGCTGCCGCCAAAGATCGCGCGCGCAGTAGTGGCGAGGTTGAGCCGGGCAGGCGTGCGGTATCGTGCGGCGCCGGAGCTGCCATGAAGGGACGCCAGGTCGCAATCGTCTTCGCCAAGCTGGCTTTCGCCACAGGCGTGATCGCGTGGCTGCTCCGGAAGACGGATGCGGCGAGCGTCTGGGCGAATGTCCGCGAGGCCCACATCGGGCCGGTCCTTCTCGGCACCGTGCTCTCCTTCCTGACCGTGGTGATCGCGGGCTGGCGCTGGCACCGGCTGCTGCGGGCGATCCAGCTCGAAGTCTCACTCCTTGCCGTGACGGCCATCGCGCAGATCGGGCAATTCTTCATGTTCTTCCTGCCTGGACCGGCCGGCGACGACCTCACCCGGATGCTCTACCTTTCCCGGATCGCCCAGGATCGGGTGGGGGAGGTTTGCGCGACCGTGCTCCTCGATCGCTGCATTGGCCTGGCGAGTGTGCTCGGGCTCGCAGTGCTTTGCATCCCCTGGCAATGGGACGTGATGTCATCGTCGCGCCCGGCCTTCTTACTCGCGTGCGGAATCCTCTCTGGCGGTGCCGTGATCTGTGCGTGTGGGTTGCTGTTCTTTGCCCTGAATCGTGCGCGGCTGGAGCGGATGCGGACGTGGGCGCTCGGCTTTCTTCCCGAGGGAAAGCTGCGGCGGCAGCTCGCCCACATGAGCGACCTGCTCGTGCGCAATCGGCGCGCGGTCGCCCAGGTGATCGCGGCGGCGGTGGTGACGCAGGTTCTGCTCTGCTTCCTGTATCGACTGGCGGGGGATGCGGTTGGAATCACCGCGCCTTTTGGAACTTGGCTGGGTTTTGTGCCGATCCTGCTCGCGGCCAATGCGGCGCCGATCACGATCGCGGGCCTGGGGGTGCGGGAGTATCTGCTGGTGCTCTACCTCGGTGTCGTTTTGCGCGTGCCGGAGGAACAGGCGCTGGCTGCGTCGGTCATCGTCCTCGCGATGACGCTGGCCGTGTGTCTGTTCGGAGGGGTGGTTTACATTTTCTACCGGCCGCAGGGGCCGGTGGAGGAGAGGCCGTAGAACGGCCGGCACCAGACTCGGGCGTCTCCTCTTTCTCCCCTTCTTTTCCGCGCACGGGGAGGAATGGGAAGACGACGAGGATGAGAATGACGAGTGTCCGCTTTGAGCTTGTGGGACATCGGCGCGTTCCTAACCTCCCGACGCCATGCCTTCCCCCCTGTCGCCGGACGAATCTATTTCGACTCCATCGGGATTGGCTGCGCGGCTGACGCTGGTCGAGCGCCTCTTCGCCGGCGTCGCGATCGTCGTGCTGATTTGGCTGCTCTTCGTGCTCGAGGGAAATGCGGGCGGCCTCTGGCGCGATGAAGTAGGCAGTGCGCGTCTCGCTCAGCTCCCGACGTGGGGGCAGATGTACGGATCGGTGGCGCAGGATTCCTTTCCTCCCCTCTTCAATACCGTGCTCCGGCTCTGGATCGCCGTCGGTGGCCCGGGCGATGACTGGCTGCACCACTGGGGTTTCATTCCGATCCTCGGCATCATGGGCGCCTTGTGGTGGAGCACGCGAGGGGCGGGGATGACGCTGCCGCTGCTCGGCGGAGCGCTCTTCCTTTTCAATCCGACGATGTACTACTGGGGGAGTTCCCTGCGCGCTTACGGGCTGGCGGCGCTCTTGATCATCCTGCTCTTGGGCGCGGTGTGGCGAGTGGTGGAGCGGCCCACCCGCGGCATGGTCGCGCTCGCGGCGGGGCTTTCGATCCTGAACGCTCAGGCGACGTATCAAAACGCCAGCCTCATCCTTTCGGTGTGTGTCGCCGGAGCGGTGGTCGCCGCGCTGCGCCGGATGTGGGTGCGCAGCGCGCTGGCGCTCGGGGTGGGCCTGGCGGGGGCGCTCTCGCTGATGATCCACATTCGCGCGATCCAGCATGTGCATGATTGGAATGTGCTCATCCGCTCCGAGCTCACCTACGGCTGGTTTCTCGAACGTGCCGCAGATGCCTTGGGATCGGCAGGTGGGGGCTTCGTGTGGCTCTGGGTAGCGTTGATGGTGGGCGTGCTGGCCCTGGCCATCACCCTGGCGATGCGCGCCGGCCGGGAAGCTGGCGAGCGCGAGGAGAGCCGCGCGAGTATCTTCGCCGCGATCGCGATCTCCGTGGCTTCCATCGCATTACTTCTCTTCAACAAGCGGGCCGGGTATCCCACCCAAGAGTGGTATTACATCCCCTTCATGGGGCTGGTCGTCGGCGCGGTGGAGTTTGCGGCCATGCCGTGGCTGCGGCTGGAGAAAGTGCGGATCGCCCGGCTGGCTCTGGTGCTGATCGTCATCGGCGCGAGCATCCCGGCGCTGTGGGCGCGGTCGAAAGTGCGGCGCACCAATATGGACTTGGTCGTGGCGCGGTTGAAGACGGAGGCCGCGCCGCGCGATCTGATCCTCGTCTCACCATTCTACTGTGGCATTGGCTTCCAGTACTACTATCGCGGCGCTGTGCCGTGGGAGACGATCCCGCCGATCCCGCACCCGGAAGTCCACAACGCTTACGAGAACGTGAAGCCCTACATGATGCGCGAGAATCCGATGCAGCCGCTGGTCGAGCGGATCGCGGTGACACTGCAGCGTGGAGGAAAGGTCTGGTTTGTCGGAGGGCTGCGTCTTCCTCCGGAAGGGACGCAGCCGCCCGCCTCGCCGCCCGCGCCGCATCCGGAGTACGGCTGGTCGGATGAAATGTACTCCCAGATCTGGGGGCTGCAGATCGGCTATTTCGTGAAGCAACACGCCGCCACCGCGCGGGTGCATGAGATCAAGACCGAGCACCCGGTGCAGCGCTTTGAGAACCTGCCGCTCATCGAGATCTCCGGCTGGAGACCGTAGGACAAGTGAATGCAGGAAGAAGAATGCAGAATGGAGGAGGCTGCCGCGCTTTCCTTCTGCATTCTGCACTCTGCATTCTGCATTAATTCTCCATGTCCAAGACCTTCGCCTGGTGCGTCTGGGCGCTCACGCTCGTTTTCTTCGGCTGCTTTTTCCTCTGGCCGATCGGGGTGACGCTGGCGGGGGCGTTTCTCGATGCGGATGGGAGGTTCACGGTCCAGTTCGTGGCGGAGGTTTTTCGCAATCGCATCTATCTCGAAGGGCTGCGCAATGCCTTCCTGCTTGCGGTGGGGAGCACGGCGGCCGCGCTGGCCCTGGCGCTGCCGCTCGCGCTGATCACGGATCGCTTTGAATTCCCGGGAAAGAAGCTGCTCTCCGGGATGCTGCTCGTGCCGATGATATTACCGCCCTTTGTCGGCGCGATCGGCGTGCGCCAGATGCTCGGGCAAAATGGATCGCTCAATGCGTTGCTGGCGCATCTCGGGCTGTGGGATGCGGGTGGCGGGCCGGATTGGCTGGGCGAGGGGAGACTGTGGGGGGTGGTGGCGCTGAATGCGCTGCACCTGTATCCGATCCTCTTTTTGAACGTGACGGCGGCGCTGGCGAATCTCGATCCGGCGATGGAGGAGGCGGCGGAGAATCTCGGCTGCACGGGATGGCGCAAGTTCCGCCGCATCACGCTGCCGCTGATCATGCCGGGGCTGTTCGCCGGCGGCACCCTCGTCTTCATCTTCTCCTTCACCGAGCTGGGGGTGCCGCTGATCTTCGATGTGACGCGCGTGACTTCGGTGCAGATTTTCTACGGGATCAAGGAGATCGCCGGGAATCCATTCCCCTTTGCGCTGGTGGTGGTGATGCTGCTCAGCACGGTGCTGCTCTATGCCGTGAGCAAGCTGGCTTTTGGCCAGTCCGCGGGTGCTTCGATGGCGAAGGCGACGACGGCGGGCGGCGCGCGGGTGGTGAGTCCGCTCGCGGGCTGGGGCTGTGCGCTGGCGTTTGCGGGCGTCACCTTCGTGGCGCTGGTCCCGCATCTCGGGGTGATCTTTGTGTCCTTCTCGCACGACTGGTATCAGACGGTGCTGCCGACGGAGTGGACGCTGGATCGCTACCAGACGGCGCTCGGGCACTACCTGACGGTGCCTTCGATCGCGAACAGCCTGAAGTACGCGAGCTGCGCGACGGTCGTCGATCTGCTGCTCGGCGTGGCCATCGCCTATGTGGTCGTGCGCACGACGCTGCCGGGTCGCGCGTGGCTCGATGCGCTGGCGATGCTGCCGCTCGCGGTGCCGGGGCTGGTGCTGGCTTTCGGCTACGTCTCGATGACGCAGGACGGGCGCGCCTTCGCTTTTCTGAATCCGTCGAAAGATCCGACGCTGCTCCTGATCATCGCGTATTCGGTGCGGCGGCTGCCGTATGTGGTGCGTTCGGCGGTGGCGGGGCTGCAGCAGACCAGCGTGACACTGGAGGAGGCTGCGCAAAATCTCGGGTGTCCCCCACTGCGCACGCTGCGTCGGATCACGCTGCCGCTCATCGCGGCGAATGTGCTCGCCGGTGGGCTGCTGGCGTTTTCCTTTGCGATGCTGGAGGTGTCGGACTCGCTCATCCTGGCGCAGAAGCAGCAGCACTATCCGATCACCAAGGCGATCTACGAGCTGTTCCAGCTCATGGGCGAGGGCCGCTTTGTGGCGGCGGCGCTGGGGGTGTGGGCGATGGTCTTCCTCGGGCTGACGATCCTCGTGACGAGTCGCATTCTGGGGAAGAAGATGGGCGCGCTGTTCCGGGTGTAGCGGAGGTGGAGAGTGGGAGGGCGTTTCGTCGGCCACGCGGCGGCGTTCCACTTTCCACTTCCACCTTTCACTTTCTTCGCGCAGATTCCGCGCCTCGTTTTACCCGATGGTGTAACGGTAGCACAGGGGACTTTGACTCCCCTAGTCAAGGTTCAAATCCTTGTCGGGTAGCCATGATGGCGCGGGGCGGCTGGGGCTTGGTGACCTTGGCCGCGGAGAGAAGTCGCGCGTCCGGGCGTGGGTCGCTGGCGTAATCCTCCGAGCCAAAACGATGGGCGCAGCTTTCCCCCGCGCCCAATGGTCACTTCCCTCCTCATGAATGCTCAACAGCTCAAAAAACTCAGCACTGTCTGCTTCGTGCTCGGCTTCGCTTCGATCGTAGCGTCGATCGCGATTTGGTTCCTCACCGGGGGGACGACCCTGGAGACGCAGGCGCATGCGGAGCGCTTCGGCATCTTTGTCGGGCTCTGGGCGCCGACCTTCTTCATTCTGTCGAATCGCTTCGATCGCTATGCGGCGATGCGGGCCTGAGGCGATCGTGACGTTTGTCGGCGGTGGGCTGGAGCGGGCGGAGACGCGCCTCGCGGACTACGATCGGTCGAGCGGAAAGTTTCTTCGTTTCCTCGAAGGGACGAGCGGCAGGCAGCCAGGCGATCCAGTGAAAGCGGCGCAGGCGATCATCGCCGCTGTCGAATCCGAGTCGCCACTGCTGCGGCTGATCCTTAAGCGGCGCGCTTTGCCGTTTCTGAGCTTTCCGGGGAGCCGCTCGGAGGAAAATGAGAAGGCCGCGGTGGAAAAGCTGC
>Ga0105049_10007989_pt1 | contig 12271 bp, 12 predicted proteins | sample MAT06_FD_78087 | JGI IMG/M metagenome (GOLD analysis project Ga0105049, IMG submission 78087) | Freshwater microbial communities from Lake Fryxell liftoff mats and glacier meltwater in Antarctica - MAT-06 | ecosystem: Environmental > Aquatic > Freshwater > Ice > Liftoff microbial mat | place...
ACATACACGCGCCCAAGCGGTCTCACGGCGTCCAAGCCCGAAACACAAAACCCCCAAAACTCAAGTGAGTTAGTGGGGGTTGGCGTCGGGTGTGATCCCATGGAATATAGGGCAATGCCCCCCGAAGGACTCGAACCTTCGACCCGCTGATTAAGAGTCAGCTGCTCTACCAACTGAGCTAGGAGGGCTTGGTACCAGATTGTCAGCCGCGGCGGCGCTTTGCTGCCTGGGCTCCGACTCGGAACGCTGAGTTTATACTCACTCCGGCGGGAGGCAAGCCTTCTGGTGGGTGTTCCGCGTCGGGCTCCGGAACTTCGGCTGTCGCCGCGGCGAAGTCGATCTTGTTCGTGGTCCGCCGCGGGGTCGCACGGGCTTCGGCGCGGCGATCGCGATGAGCCCGCGACTGGTGCAAACTCCGAGTGTGACGGATCGCATTTGTGTTCATCCCTCGAACCATCCGGCCGCTCGCGTGAACTCACGCCAATCCTCGCGCCGACTCCCGAGCCGACCCCAGGCAGGGTCCAAAGCCAACTCTGTGGCCAAATCCAATCAAAATGCAAACAAGCTTGCCTTTGATCCTTCGCGGGTTCATTGACCTCGCCTTGGCACCTCCCTAGTGTTTCAGTGTCATCGCGGTCGGACTGCTCGCCTCATGCTTTGGCGGCCTGATGCTTTGAACGGAGATTTGGACCATGCTTCCCCCACAGAGAGTTAGCCACGGCCGCACTCGTCGTCGCCGCAGCCACCACGCCATGGAGGGCGCGATCCCGACCATTTGCCCGCTGACCGGCCTGCCCAAGGCTCATCATCGCGCGGCAAAGGAGTCCGGGTACGTTCGCGCTGGCCTCCAGATCAAGGTGCCCAAGCTCGGCATCGGCGTCCCCAAGGCCTAAGCGTTCACGCACTCGCCCCGCCCTCTCACGGTTTCGCCCATCGATTTCTCATGAGAGCAGATCGTTGGGCAGAGCAATGAGTACATCCGCAGCGAGCGCCTACGCAGTTCTGCCTCTGGGAACAACTTCATCTTCTGTCCTGCTTTGACGGGACCCTGCGAAACTGCGGGGTCCTGTGTCCTATGCTGGTCCGCTTGCGTGCCTGGCGTGCCCGGCGTACCAAGTGTGTCAGGACAGTCAGGACGGTAAGGTCCTGCGTCCGGTCTAAGCTCAAGGCCTCATTCAGGTTCAGTTCAGGTCCGACTGTCCGACGCTCCGAAAGGTGCCCGCACCGATGCGCATCGCCATCGATATCATGGGAGGCGACCACGCTCCCGACGCCATCCTCAAAGGGTGCGTCATGGCTTTGGACGATCTCCCGCCGGGCGATCAGCTCGTCCTCGTCGGCAGAGCGCCACTCATCCGCGAGATGCTTGAAGAGCGCGGCGTGAACGTCCACCCCGAAAATCCTGACCCACGCGTCGAGATCGTCGACGCCGAGCAGGTGATCGAAATGGGTGAGTCCGCCGCGAAGGCCGTCCGCCAGAAGACCGATTCATCCGTCGTCCGCATGCACCAGATGGGTGCCGCCGATCATCCGCGCCGCTGCGACGTCGTCCTTTCCGCGGGCAATACGGGCGCGTGCGTCGCCGCGGCGTTGCTCAACATGCGCCGCCTTCCACACGTCATCCGCCCCGGCATCGCCGTCACGATCCCTGCCTTCCACGGCCCCATGATCCTGACCGACGCTGGCGCCAACCCCGAGCCAAAGCCCGAGCATCTCTGGCAGTATGGCATCATGGCCGAGGTCGCCTCGCGACTGCTGCTGGGCATCAAGAACCCGCGCGTCGCCCTCATGAACATCGGCTCTGAAGAAGCCAAGGGCACCGACCTCATCAAAGAGACGCGAGATCTCCTTCGCGCGACGCCCGGCCTCAACTACATTGGATACATCGAGGGACGCGACTTCTTCGAGGGCGCGGCGGACGTGGTCGTCACCGATGGCCTCGTGGGCAACACGCTCCTGAAGGCCGCCGAAGGAATGGCCAAGGCCCTCTTCAAGGCCATCGCTGGACACCTCCTGGAGCACGATCTCGATCTCGCGCTCCGCTTCGAGGGCGTGATCAAGGGCCTGTACAAAAAGCACGACTACCACGAGTACGGCGGCGCGCCGCTGCTGGGTGTGAATGGCGCCTGCTTCATCGCGCACGGCTCGAGCGAGGCCCGCACAATCCGGGCCGCGATTCGCAACTGCCGCGCCTTCGTCGCGGCGGATGTCAATCGCCAGATCGTGGCGCGACTCGTCGAGATCGAGCGGGCCAACATCCTGGATGGTGTTCGCCAGGCCGCGGATGCGCTCGCGAGCGGAACCGAGCCAGTCATCCCCGCACCTCGCGTCGCGTAGCGCCTCGCGCAGATCGAGCTCACTCGCTTGCGCGCGTCCGAGCGCGACTGGACACGTCCGAACGCGTCCGGACACGTCCGGGCATGTCCGGACGCTTCATCGCATGCCTCAGCCTTCGCGAACTTCCCCAGACCCAGCCCGCGCCATAGAGTGTCCGCGTACGAGTGCGGTTTCGGGAGTCGTTCCCGCCGGGGCACGTACTGGCGCATGATCGCGCGGGCACTGACGTTCCGCCGACCAAAGTCTGGAGCTTTGTCTGGAGCTTTCGGGAATGACCACTCCGCCCAACGGCGATTCCTCCTCCGCCCCTCGCCCCGCCAGCACACCCATTCGCCAGCGCCCGCTCCGCGGCGTGCGCCTTGCTGGAACCGGCTCCTCCCTCCCCTCGAAGTTCACGACCAACAAGGATCTCGAGAAGGTCATGGAGACCTCCGACGACTGGATCGTCCAGCGCACCGGAATCCGCTCACGCTACATCGTCGACAAGGAAAAGGGCGAGTCCACCGCCACCATGTCCGCCAACGCGCTTCGCGCTGCCCTTGCCTCGGCACACCTGCTCCCCGCAGATCTTGACCTCATCATCCTCGCGACGATGACGCCCGAGATGGAGTGCCCTGCCTCCGCGTGCCGCGTTGCGAGCCTAGTTGGCGCGAAGAACGCCGGTGCCTTCGACCTCAACGCCGCGTGCTCGGGCTTCGTCTTCGGCCTCAACGTCGCGCATGAACTCATCCGCTCGGGCGCGCACAGCACCGTCGGGCTCATCGGGGCCGACACGCTCAGCGGCCTGCTCAACTTCTCAACCGCTGGCCGCGGAACCTCGATCATCTTTGGTGATGGCGCGGGCGCGGCAATCCTTCAAGCCACCGACGATACCTCAAAGGGAATTCTCGCTCAGTCCATCCGCGCCAATGGCGACGGCTGGAAGGACATCTACGTCCCGCACGTTGATGCCGATTTCCCCGCTGGCGTCACGCCCGACCACAGCCACTGCGGCTACGTCCAGATGAACGGCGCGGCGGTCTTCAAGTTCGCCGTCACGACATTCCCCGACCTCATCGCGCAGACTCTGGACAAGGCCGGCCTCAAGGCCGAGGACGTCGACATGTACGTCTGCCACCAGTCCAACGCGCGCATCCTCGCCGCCGCGCGCGAACGCTTCGGCCTCCCAGAACACAAGCTCTACGTCAACATCGACCGCGTGGGCAACACCGTCGGCGCCAGCGTCCCGCTCTGCCTCGATGAGCTTACCAAGGCTGGCCGCGTCCAGCCCGGCATGAGGGTCATGTTCCTGGCCTTCGGAGGAGGCCTCACCTGGGGCAGCAGTCTCTGGCAGATGTGACAATCTCCGCGGACATGCGCCGCGGACGCGATCAGCGGACATGATCAACGGGCATGCGCCGCAGACACGATCAGCGGGCGTGATCAGCAAGCATGATGGGCACACATGATCAGCGAGCAATGCTCTCGACGCCCCCGCCCTCCACGCGGCCATGCTCTCCCCCCGGCTGAACGCGCTGACCGAGCGCCACGGCCTTGAGCAGGCTCAACATGTACGACGTGCTAGACGGACCGTCCCAGTACTCCGCCGTCTGAACCTGCACGCGGATCAGCATGAGCGAGGACGACGCGGGTCCCTCCGGCCACCATCCCTTCGCATGGATGTTCCAGAGGTCACGCGCTTCCTGCTCGTTGCGCTCGCACACCGCAGTACCAAAGGCCACCGCGTACAAGTTCTTGTCCGGAGCGGCGTATGTCAGCAGGACCGCGCTCGCGTCCGCGATCTCCGCCACTTTGCGACTGGCCGCATCGGTGAAGAACCACAACTCGCCCCGGAACGCCGCCGGATCGAGCCGCTGCGTGTACATCGGACGCACCTGCTGCCGAGAAGCGCCGCCCGAGCCCCGATCTTCCAGCATCGTGTGCATCATCGCTACACGAACATCCTTGATCAGGTCCGCCAGCTTCCGAAAATCGCCGCTCGATGGGACTTCGATCATCATGCCCACATCAATGACTCCGAAGCGAATACGGCCGTGAACGCGGCATGAAAATGCTCGTATGCAGCCCCTCTCCGCCCGCCGCGGCCGAAATGTTGAGTGGCAGCCCAGCCCCAGCCCTCTCACGCCGCCCCGCGCCTGCCCCCGCCAACCTCCCCGCCAACCGTCCTGCGACGCGGCTCTGAGGTAGAATGGCCCGATGACCTCCTCACTCACCATCCTCTGCCCCGGCCAAGGCGCTCAGGCCATCGGCATGGGCAAAGCTTGGTTCGATGCCAGCGCTGAGGCTCGCGCGACCTTCGCCGATGCCGACGCCCTTCTCGGCGCGCATCCCGCTTGGATGAGCCATGCCGCGGGCCTTCCGCTCAGCACGCTCTGCTTCAGCGGCCCCGCCGAGCGCCTGAACCAGACCGATGCTTCCCAGCCCGCCATCTTCACAGCGTCCATCGCGTGCTGGCGCGGCTTCCTCTCCATCGCAGGCTCAACCCCATCCCAGCAGCCCCTCACCGCCGTCGCCGGCCTCTCGCTCGGCGAGTACACCGCCCTTTGCGTCGCTGGCGCCATCTCCTTTGAGGACGCCCTCAGCCTCGTCACGCTCCGAGGCCGCGCCATGCAGGACGCCGCCGACAGCCCCCAGGCTCGCGCGGGCGGCGGCGGCACGATGCTCGCGCTCATCGGTGCCACCGAAGACCAGGCCCGCGAGGTCTGCGACCAAGCCCGCGGCTCAGAAGTCCTCGTCTGCGCCAACTTCAACGCGCCGGGACAGATCGTCCTCTCCGGCCACAAGGCCGCCTGCGACCGCGCCGCCCCCATCGCGAGCGCGATGGGCCTTCGCGCCACGCCCCTGACTGTCGCCGGCGCGTTCCACTCGCCGCTGATGGCCCCAGCTGCGGATCGACTGGCCCGGGCCCTCGCGGGTGTCACGATTCGTGAGCCCCGGTGCATCGTTATGTCGAATGTCACCGGCCTTCCGCACGCCGCCGACTCCGGACGCTCACTCCCTGATACCATTCGCGTTCGCTTGGTGGAGCAGCTGACCCATCCAGTCCGCTGGGCCCAGAACGCCGCGTGGCTGGCCACACACACCAAGGACGAGTTCGTCGAGCTCGCGCCCGGAAAGACGCTGGCGGGCCTCATGCGCCGCATCAGCAAAGAGACAAAGGTTGTTTCGCATGATGTACCAGCAGTTCCAGCCACCCCAGCCTCAGCCTGACGTCCGCTCCGGGCGACAGATCCTGACCACCCCCGCACCCCGCTTCGTGGGAAGCGGCGTCGGCATGGGCAGCGCCCGCCGCCTCGGCGCTGGCCTTCTCTCGCTCGCGGTCGTCGCGGCACCCCTCGCGACCCTTGCGCTGGCCGCCACCGGCAGCGTGATGCTCGCCGGTTGCAGCGAACCCCCGCCGCCACCGCCGCCCCCTCCGCCGCCGCCGCCACCCCCGCCGCCGCCGGAGCCGATCCAGATTGATCCGCTCCTGCAGAGCATCAAGCCCGACAAGCGCGTGCAGTTCCCGCAGGATCAGGCCCCGGCCGATCCATCGCTCGCAACCGCCGTGATCAATCTCGCCGACGCCATCGCGCGTGGCGACTCCGGCCGCCTTGGCTCCATGCTCCTCCCGGACGGCAAAGCCACGCTCGACCTTCTGACCGGCGACGGCTCATGGGACGTCGCGGTCAAGGACATCGAGGCCGTCCGCGTCGTCTCTCTCGTCGCCGTCGAGGGTGGCGAGCCCGGCAAGGCCAGCGCGGGCACCGTCTTCCTCGCCGTGCAGGATCCCGGCAGCGCGTACGTCCTTGGCTGGACCGGCGCGAACGCCGACGGTACCTGGCGCTTCTCCGCCGCGCCCTCAACGGGCATGACCAAGCGCCGCGCCAGCGACTTCGACGGCATGGGCTCTTCACTCGCCGACGCGACCGCTAGCGGTGCCAGCACCGGCCCCGCCGCAGCCCCCACCGCGCTGACGATGACCGACGTCCCCCTGGCCATGCTCGGCACGCTCTTGAACGATCGCGAGTTCTACGTCTACGTCGCCGCCAGCGCGAAGCTCGCAGCGCAGAAGGGCCTACCCAACGCCAGCGACGAGCAGTTCCTCTCCGTGATCGCTGGCTCGGTCCCGACCGCGCGCGACAAGTTCAACGCTGGCAAGGCGAGCACCGCTCCAGTCTCGCCGCAGCAGGCTGGCAAGCTCGCCGACATGCTTGTCGCGGCGGACGTCGTCGCATCGCAGATGCTTGGCACGCCGCCCATCACACGCGACCAGGCCCTCGCCGCCATCGCAGAAGTCCTCGGTGTGCCCGTCGACCAGCTCAAGCAGCCCGCGCCCGCCGGAACCTCCCCCGGCGGCGGCAAAGCCCCTGTCGGCGGGTGAGCCCTCGCGAAGGACCGCGGCCCTCACTCAAGCCCCACGCAATTCCAACTCAAGGAAGTCGACATGTCCGTCCAGGCCACCGAGCCACCGCCCGTCCGCGTCGCAATCGTCACCGGTGCCTCCCGCGGCATCGGCAAGGCCATCGCCCTTCGTCTCGCCGATCCCCGCCGCGCCAATCGCCACGTCGTACTCATGTCCCGCTCTGAAGGACCCCTCAACGACGTCAAGCACGCCATCGAGGCCATCGGCGGGAAGGCCACTGTTATCGCGGTAGATGTCGCTGATCCCAAGGCAATGGCCGCGGCGATCGACACCGCCGCCGAGAAGTGCGGCCGCCTCGACATCCTCGTCAACAACGCTGGCATCACCAAAGACGGCCTGGCGCTTCGCATGTCCGATGAGGACTGGGACGCGGTCATCGACACCAACCTCAAGAGCGCCTTCGTCGCGATCCGCGCCGCTGCGCGGCACATGATGCGGGCCAAGTTCGGCCGCATTGTCAACATCTCCTCAACCTCGGGCGTCGTGGGCAACGCGGGCCAGGCCAACTACGCCGCCGCCAAGTCGGGCCTCCTCGGACTGGGCAAGTCGATTGCACGCGAGCTCGGCGGCAAGGGCATCACCTGCAACGCCATCGCCCCCGGCTTCATCACCACCGACATGACCGAGAACCTCCCGCCCCAGGTGAAGGAGCAGGTCACGAGCATGATCGCCGTGAAAAGGCTTGGCACGCCCGAGGATGTCGCGGCTGCGGTTGACTACTTCACCAGCGATGAAGCGGGCTTCCTGACGGGCCAGACCCTCTGCATCGACGGCGGCATGACGATGTGCTGATGCAGAAGTGGTCAAGCAGCCTTCTAATTTCCACTTTCCACTTTCCACTTTCGCGGCGATAGCCGCGCCGTGGTACCCTCCCGATACATGGCCGACCTGACAAATCTCAAAACCACCGTGCAGGGCGGCGTTGTCGTCGCCAGCGTTACCGCCCCCAAGGTCAGCGACTTTGAGGCGCCCGGCCTCCGCACCGACCTCGCCAAGCTCGCCGCCGACAATCGCGGCCGCCTGATCCTCGATATCTCGCAGGTCCTGATGCTCACCTCCGCCGGGCTCGGCATGCTCACCGCCGTGCGACAGTCCTGCACTACCGCGAAGGGCTCGCTCGTCGTGACCGGCGCGTCAAAGGAGATTCTTGAGATGCTCAGGATCACCAACCTGCACAAGCTCCTCACCGTCAAGCCCACCATCGCCGACGGACTTGAGGTCTTCAAGTGAACGCACCAACCCTCGGACATGACCTCAGCGAAGCGCCCACCGGCTGCGTGCCGGATCTGCCGCGTCTGTGCGTCATGCTCTCCGGCGGCGGGCGCACGCTCACAAACATCATCGAGCGCACCCAGCGCCACCCGGAATCGCCCGGTGCTCTGGCCGCACGCGTCGTGAGCGTCATCACTTCAGGACCCTGCCCCGGCGTCGAGCGCGCCCGGGCCGCGGGCATCAAGCGCATCGAAACGATCGAGGGCGTGATCCCCGCGCCGCTCCTGGGCTCGCTGCTGGATCGCGACCGCGTCGATCTGCTCGTCCTTGCGGGCTACCTCAAGATCGTGCGGATTCCTCCGGGATACGAGGGTCGCGTCGTCAACATCCATCCCGCCCTCCTCCCCAAGTTCGGCGGCAAGGGAATGCACGGCCTGCGCGTCCACGAGGCCGTCATCAAGGCAGGCGAGCGCGAGTCCGGATGCACCGTCCACGCCTGCGACGCAACCTATGATACCGGCGCGATCATCCTCCAAAAGCGCTGCGCCGTCCTCCACAACGACACACCCCAGACGCTCGCTGATCGCGTCTTCGCCCTCGAGTGCGAGGCATTCCCCGAAGCCATCGCGATGGTTCTATCGAAGGTCGGAAGGCGGGCGTAGCCTCGCCGCGAAGGCCACACATGAAGCGTCTCATCCTCTTCATGCTCCTCGCCTGCCTCTGCGGCATCGCGCTCGCGCAGCCGCCAGCCGAACCGGCACCCGTCACGCCCGACAACCCGCAAGGCCCGCAAGGCCCGCGCGATTCTCGCGCCCGCGCTCGCGCCCTCGCCGAGCGCTCCGCCGCGGCGTTTGCGAAGGGTGATTACGCAGAGTCCGAGCGGCTGCTGCGCGAGCAGCTCGCGATCCAGCCTCGAAACTTTGTCATCCACTACAACCTCGCGAGCGTCGAAGGCCTTCAGGGCGATGGTCCCGGCTCGATTGCGATGCTTCTGGACGCCGTCGATCATGGCTTCACCGACATCGCCCTCGCGAAGCGCGACCCCGCGCTCGAGGCTGCCCGCGCTCAGCCCGACTTTCCCAAGCTCGTTGATCGCTGGCCCGACGTCCTGCTCGCGCGGCTCGACGCCAACCTCGCGGGCAATCGCACGATGTTTGACAAGGGCTACGCCGAAACGCGCGACGAGCGACTGCGCCTCGCGTACCTCTCGGCCTTCGACGCCCGCTCCTTCGAACAGGCGCGCGAGGAGATCTCGCGACTGGGCGAGTGGGCCAACACCAGCGTCATGCCCGAAATCCTCGATGAGCTCAAGCAGCGCGAGGACGCGTGGGTCGTCGTCGTTCTCCCAACGCGCCCGCACTTCAACAAGTGGGCCATCTCCGTCTACGGCGCCAGCGCCGACCGCGGCACCTCGATGATCGCAGGCTCGTACGAGCACGATTCAAAGCGACTGGTCTCGATGGACCTGGGCGCCACGCTCCGCCACGAGTTCTTCCATGTCCTGCACTGGCGCGACATGACCCGGCGCGGCCAGCGCCACCCCATCTGGATCATGGAAGGCCTCTGCTCGCTCGTCGAGGACTACGACATCATCCAAGATCCCAAGGGATCGGGCGCCAAACTCCATCCCGTCCCATCATGGCGCACCAACGTCGCCAAGCGACTCGACAAGGTCGGCGGCCTCCTCCCAATCGAGAAGCTCGCAACGCTGCCGCAGCTGCGCTTCACGGGCTCGCGCCCGCTCGCGAACTATGCGCAGGCTCGCGCGATCTTCCTCTTCCTCTCCGATCAGGGCAAGCTCAAGGACTGGTACACCCACTACGTCGGCCGCTATGAGCAAGATCCCAGCGGCGTCGCATCGATCGAGGCCGTGATGGGCATGCCGATCGCGGAGGTCAACGTCGCGTATCGCCAGTGGCTGCGCGACCTGCCCAAAGTCGCCGAAGAGATCCGCCCCGGAATGGCCTCCCTCGGACTCGAGGTCGACGCCGGTACCGGCGAAGGCCCCATCGTTGTCAGCATCGCCCGAGCGCCGCGCGGCGAGAAACGTCCCGATCTCAAGGTCAACGACATCATCACCGCCATCGATGGCAAGGCCATCCGCGACATCGCCGAACTCGTCCGCGTCCTCTCCGCGTACAAGCCCGGAGACACCGTCACGGTCTCGTACCGACGCTTCAAGCTCTACGGTGATGCCGAGGTGACGCTCGTCGAGAAACGCTGAGCTCAAACGAACAACTCGATGCATTGAAGCCGCACGGTTTGAAGCTGCGTGTCTTGATGCAGCCTGGTTCGAGGCGCGTCGATTCCGCCAGCCGGGATGTTCCATGCTGCATGTCTGGACTCTGCGGTGTTGTTTGTAACTCAGCGGTCTTCCTGGCCGCGAAGCGCCGCAGGTGATGCGGTCGCGGGTGTGTGCTGGCCACCTGCACCGCTTCGCGATGCCGTGTGATTTGTGCCGTGCCGTACGGGGGCGCCGCGTTCGGGGCTGCCCCCGCCTCTTCACCCTCGCCGCTTCGCAACGCGAAGCCTCACAGTTGGACGGCTCTTGAAGTTGTGTGCGAGATTCGCGCATCCGTTGCCACCAGTCAGTCCCGAAGTGGCCAGAGTGGTGGTGCGACGTCACTGCGAAGCGGCCATGGTGAGGATCCGTGAGTAGCCATGAAGCAGCGCAGGTGACAGGGGTACTCGGGATCTCATTCGCGGACGCGCGGCGTGTGGATTACCCTTGCTTGGTCCGAAGATCTGGCGGGGACCGCCGAGCTATCCAGCGCCGTTACTGATCCACCCAAGGCAGACGAAATGAAGCCGTATCTCGATCTTCTGCGCCTCGTCATGGAGACTGGCAACGTGCGGCCCGACCGCACGGGCGTCGGCACGCGCTCCATCTTCGGACACCAGTCGCGCTACGACCTCTCGCGCGGCTTCCCGCTCCTCGCGGCCCGCAAGATCCACACCAAGTCCATCATCCACGAGCTTCTCTGGTTCCTGAAGGGCGAGACCAACACCGCGTATCTCAAGCAGCACGGCGTCAGCATCTGGGACGAGTGGGCCGACGCCGACGGGAATCTTGGGCCTGTGTACGGCCGCCAGTGGCGCTCGTGGCCCGCGACCGGCGTCAACCACATCGACCAGATCGCACGCGTGATCGAGCAGATCCGCACCAGCCCCGGCTCGCGCCGCCTGATCGTTTCGGCGTGGAACGTCGGCGAGCTCGAGCAGATGGCCCTGCCGCCGTGCCACCTCCTTTTCCAGTTCTACGTCGCCGATGGGCGCCTCTCGTGCCAGCTCTATCAGCGCTCGGCCGATCTCTTCCTGGGCGTGCCTTTCAACATCGCGAGCTACGCGCTGCTGACGCACATGGTCGCGCAGGTCACCGGGCTGCTGCCCGGCGAGTTCATCCACACCATGGGCGACGCGCATCTCTACGAGAACCACATCGAGCAGACGCGCGAGCTTCTCTCACGCGAGGAACGCGCGATGCCGGTGCTGCGATTGTCGCCGCGAGCAACCAGCATCGATGATTTCAAGTTTGAGGACATCGAGATCGTGGGCTACGACCCGCACCCAGCGATCAAGGCGCCGGTGGCGGTGTGAGCCCGCCGCAGGCGGCGGGCGGGAGGCACGCAGGCAGGAAGGCAGGCAGAAATGCAGGGGCAGAGCTGTGACTGCGTCCATGCAACTCGAACCTGTGCGATCATCTGAAGCCAGACACCTGCTTGAAGTGTCCAAGACTGTTGAAGAAGATCGAGTATTCATCCGACGCAGCGGCCTCCTTTTTGGAAAGCACTACGCGTTGATTCAGCAGTTCCGACCCGTGGAACACTCGCACGATTGTGCCTTGTTCATTGGGCATGGCGGACTCACGCATGAACTCGTAGACGCGGATTTCAACAGAAGTCGCTCCGAACCTTGACACGACCACACACTTCGTGCCCTTGACCAGTCCGCGGGCCAAGGGGGCATGTCTGCCCGTGGTGTAGAGATCAAAGAAGGCATCGTCGCGCTCGTAGATTTGAGTGTGCTGACGATTCCTGCAGTTGTTGAATTTCACAGTCACGTTCGCCCCTTTCGAGTGCAGCCCCTGCTTGCCTGCATGCCTACTCCTCCACCCCCTCGAACGCGCCCTTCTTGGTCTGCTCTTCCATGTATTTCTGGAAGTCGCCCATCTTGTAGCTGATGAAGCAGAACGCGTGGTGGATGGTGAGCCACTCGAGGTCCGTGGGGTCCTCGGTGAGGTCCTTGCGCATCTTGTTGAGTTCCGATAGGAGCGTTTCGGCCTTCGCGATGGCAAGAGTACGCGCACCAGCCGCATCA
>Ga0105049_10007994_pt1 | contig 12268 bp, 11 predicted proteins | sample MAT06_FD_78087 | JGI IMG/M metagenome (GOLD analysis project Ga0105049, IMG submission 78087) | Freshwater microbial communities from Lake Fryxell liftoff mats and glacier meltwater in Antarctica - MAT-06 | ecosystem: Environmental > Aquatic > Freshwater > Ice > Liftoff microbial mat | place...
GGCGGGCCACCTTGCGGCAGACCTTGCCGATCTCCCGCTGAAGGCCGCGCACGCCGGCCTCTCCGGTGTAGTCGTGGACGATTCCCTTCAGGGCGCTCTTGGTAAACTGGATCTGCTTCTTGCTCAGGCCGCTGTTGTCCATCTCGCGCGGAACCAGATAGCGCGAGGCGATCTCCAGCTTCTCCTGATCGGTGTAGCCCGCCAGGCGCAGGATCTCCATGCGGTCCTTTAGCGCCTCGGGAATCGAGTCGGTGGTGTTGGCCGTGGTCACGAACATGACCTTGGAGAGGTCGATCGGCATGTCCATGTAATGGTCGGCGAAGTGGAAATTCTGCTCGGGGTCGAGGACCTCCAGCAGCGCCGAGGACGGATCGCCGCGGAAGTCGCTGCCGATCTTGTCGATTTCGTCCAGCATGATCAGGGGGTTGTTGGTGCCCGCCTCCCTCAGCGCCTTGACGATACGGCCCGGCATGGCGCCGACATAGGTGCGCCGGTGGCCGCGGATCTCGGCCTCGTCGCGCATCCCGCCCAGCGAGAAGTTCTGGAACTTGCGCCCCGTGGCGCGCGCGATGGAGCGCCCCAGCGACGTCTTGCCAACGCCGGGCGGCCCCACCAGGCAAAGGATCGGCCCCTTCAGATTGCCGCCCTTGAGGCGGATCACGCTGAGGAATTCAAGGATGCGCTCCTTGACTTTTTCGAGGCCATAGTGGTCCTCGTCCAGCGCCGTCGCCGCGCTCAGGATATTGATGCGGTCGTCGGTGGAGGTGTCCCACGGGATGTCCAAAATCCACTCGATATACGTGCGAATCACGCCGTATTCGGCAGCGGCGGTGGGCATGCCGGTCAGGCGGCTGAATTCCTTCTCGGCCACCTTGCGGGCGTGCGGGGGCATCTTGGCGTTGGCGACGCGCTCCTTCAGCTCGTCGAGTTCCGCCTCGTGGGGATCGGTCTCGCCCAGCTCGCGGCGGATGGCCTTCATCTGCTGCTGCAGGAAGAACGACCGCTGGCTGCGGTCGACCTCCTCGCGCACCTCGTCGTTGAGGCGGTTGCCGATCTCGAGGACGTGGACCTCGCGACCCAGGAGGTGCTGAACTTTCTTGAGGCGCTCCTTGGTGTTGGCCTCGCCCAGGATCGGGAGGAGTTCGGAGGTGCGGATCTGGAGGTTGGACGCCACCAGGTCGGCCATCTTGCCGGGGCCCTCCACGTTCATCGCGGCGACGGCGAGTTCCTCCGACATGGCGGAAAAGCCGATGGCCCGATGGAGATTCTCCATCGTGACCTTCTCCATCGCCTCCACCTCGATGTCGCCGGCGCGGGGCTCGGTTTCCTTCACGGGCCCCACGCGCGCCTTCAGGTAGGGCTCGTGGCTCGTGATCTTCTCCATCTCCACGCGGCACACGCCGTGGAGCAGCAGCCGCAGGGAGCCATCGGGAATCCGAAGCATCCGCAGGATATTGCACAGCGTTCCCACGCGATACAGGCGCTTCTTGATCCCGGCCGCCGTGTTGGCGCCCGAGCCGTTGGCCTTCTCCGGCAAGTCCTTGCCATCGGTGTCTTCCGCCGAGTGGAACAACGCCAGCATCCGGTCGCCCTTCATGGCGTCGTCCACCAGGAACCGGGCGCGCTCGTCGCTGATGACGATCGGCGCGATCATCAGGGGGAACACCACCACGTCCAGCGCGAGCACGGCTACCTCCGCCGGGATTTCTCCATGCCCGGACAATGGAGCGGGGACACCGCTCCCCTGTGACACGCCATCGGGGTCAAAAGCCACGGAACGACCTCATTTCTTGTAAAAGCGAACCAACCCGCCGCCAACTTCACGACTCGATGAAAAAAACGCGCCAATTCGCGCGTGAACCGTCAATCGACCGCCACCGGCCCGTCGCGTCGAGGGGAAAAGGGGGTGGCGCGGCGGCGATCCCGGGCGATTTCTTCCCGAACTTCAGCTTCGCCTCAGGTTCGGTGTGTATCGTCCGTCCAGAATCGCTGTCTCATCCGCGATCATCCCCAGCCCCCGGAGCCTCCCATCATGAAAAAGTCCGCTGTCCGATCAATCGTTCTGACCTCGCTGGTACTTGCCGGCACCGCACCCTATCTTGGCTATGCGGAGAAGGAGGACGATGACGCCGTCGCCGAATCCGCCCTTCCCGCCGCCGTTGCCGCGACGCTGAAAACCGCCGCCCCCGGTGCCACCTTCGAGAATGCCTCCGTGGAGGACGAGGACGGAGCCAAGGAATACGAGATCGAGCTGAAGAGCGCGGCCGGCGGCGAGATCGAAGTGATCATCCTCGCCGATGGCACCCTCGTGGAGGCTGAGGAGCAGCTTGCGGAAAAGGGCCTTCCGGCCTCCGTGGCCCAGACGATCAAGACAGTCGGCCCGTCGGGTAAGGCCAAGGAGATCGTGAAGAAGACCATGACTCTCTATGCGGCGGAGAAGACGGTCGGCGAGGTCACCTATGAACTGACGGTGGACGCGAATGGAGAACTGGTCTCTTTCTCGTCGGAGCACGAGGTCGATGAGGACGGCGAAGCGGAAGAGGGCGCCCCCGTCGCCGAGGCCCAGATCCCTCCCGCCGTCATGGCCACCGTCGGCATGGCGGCCGCCGGCGCCACCTTCCAGAAGGCCGTGGCCGAGGACGAGGACGGGACAAAGGTATACGAGGTGATGGTCAAGTCGGCGGACGGAAAATCCAGGGAAGTCATTGTGAGCGCCGACGGCCAACTGATCGAAATCGAGGAAGACCTTGAGGCAAAGGACCTTCCCGCCGCCGTCGCCAAGACCATCAAGGATGTCCTTCCCCCGGGCGACGCCAAGGAGCTCGAGAAGAAGTCCGTCGTTCTCTACGAAATCGAAAAGGAAGCAGGCGAGACGACCTACGAAATCAGTGTTGATGCCACCGGCAAGGTTATCTCCCTCACGGCCGAGGATGAGGACGAAGATGACGAGGACGACGAGGACCACGAAGGCAATCAGGAGGACGGCGAAAAGACCGAGAAGGGCGAGAAGGGGTAGTTCCACCGCGATCGGCGACTCGTGGACGGCGCTCCTTTTGGCGCCGTCCACTCTCCGTATGGGCAAGTTTGGTTGATCCAACTCCGCCGCCCGGATCACCATTGGCCGGCTTCCCAAGCCACACCGCGCGCAGCCCCTTCGCCAAAGGACATGGACAAGCCTTGCGAATCCTGATGGTCGAAGACGAGGCGCGCCTGGCGCGCAATGTGAAGAAGGGGATCGAATCGATCCCCTCCTTCGTGGTGGACGTCTGCCATGACGGAGTGGACGGACAACACCTCGCCCTCACCAGCAGCTACGATCTGGTGATCCTCGACCTGATGCTTCCCGGCGTCGACGGCCTATCGATCCTGCAGGCGATTCGCGGCGCCGGCTTGACCACTCCCGTCCTGATCCTGACGGCGCGAACCAGCAAGGCCGACGTTGTAAGGGGGCTCGACTTCGGCTCCGACGACTATCTGGGCAAGCCCTTCGACATGGGCGAGCTTCTGGCCCGCGTAAAGACCCTGATTCGCCGAAGCCACAACCGCCCCGATCCCATCCTGAGAATTGGCGACCTGGAAATCGACACCCACCGCCACGTTGTCCGCCGCGGCGAGGCCGAGCACACGCTCCCGGCGCTGGAGTACCGGCTCCTCGAGTATCTCGCCTATCGCGCCGGAGAGGTCATCTCGAAAACCGAGATACTGGAACACCTCTACGATTACAATTGGGAGAAGTTCTCCAATGTCATCGAGGTGTATATCTCGACGCTGAGAAAAAAACTTGAAACCGACGGTCGCCCGCGGATGAGCCACACGCTGCGGGGCCAGGGGTACGTGCTCGCGGTGGAGCCGCCCGGGGGATCGTCGGCATGAGAGAGCCCCTGAGCCTGCGGCTCCGAATCGCCCTGATGCTGCTGCTCGCGGAATTCCTCCTGCTCGCGGTCTTCGCCACGGGGACGTTCCTGTTCACCCAGCGACGGCTGGTGAAGTCGTTCGACTCGTCGCTGGCGGGAAATGCGGAGGCGCTGGCGACTCTTGTGAGCCAGGAAACGGACGAGGGCGGAATCGAGATCGAGTTTTCCGACAATCTGATGGAGCGGTTCTCGCGGCGGGAGCGGCCCGATGTATTCGTCCTGCTCGCGGCGGATGGGTCGGTGATCGGGCAGTCCCGCTCGCTGGAGGGAATTCCCGGATGGGTCAAGCCCTCGAAGTCCCGCCGCTTCCGCGACTTCGAGGCGTTCGGCAAATCATACCGCGGCGTGCTCGTCCCCGCCCGCACCCAACTGGAGGATGGCGGACCCGACGCGGAGGGCCCCGCCATCACGGTGTTCTTCGCGGCAAACCGCGACGACCTCGACGACGACCTCACGGATATCCTGGAGTTCCTGTGCATCGCCGCGGGAATCACGATGGTGCTCTCTATTGGCGCGGCGTTCTGGATTGCGGGCCATAGCCTGGCGCCGCTCCGTCGGCTCGCCGTCGACACGGGAAAGATCGACGCAAGCAGCCTCGACCGGCGCTTTGACCTGAAAACCCTCCCGCCGGACCTCCGCCAGTTCGCGGGCTCATTCAACGACTTGCTTGCCCGAATCGGAGACTCGTTCGAACGCGAGCGCCGTTTCTCTTCCGACGCCGCCCACGAGCTCCGAACGCCGGTCGCCGTGCTCAAATCCGGCATTCAGTCGGCGCTTCTCTCGGAACCCGACGCGACGAAGGACCGCGAGGCACTGGTGGACCTGCTGGAAGACGTGGCGAGGATCGAACTGCTCTGCGAATCGCTCCTGCTCCTTGGCCGCTCGGAAGCAGTTGATGATCCGGTGCCGCGGATCTCCGCTGCGGAACTCGTCCACCAGGCGCGCGCGGTGGTGTCGTCCTTTCCGGATTCCGCGGCCATCCAACTGATCGCAGAGGGACGTGAGAGTGGTGAGTTTCGTGCCGACGTGGCGACAACCCGCCGCATCCTGACCAACTTGATCGACAACGCCCTGCGCCACGGCGGCGCCACTGTGCTGGTGTGCGTGAATACTGGTTCCGGGATGGGCGACGCGGCGAGGATTTCGGTGGAGGATGATGGTCCCGGAGTTTCGGCCGACTTCGAACCGCGCCTGTTCCAGCGCTTTGCCCGAAGCGATGAATCGCGGGCCCGGTCAACGGGCGGCGCCGGCCTTGGTCTGGCGATCAGCAAGGGATTGGCGGAGCGCTTAGGAGGAACCCTTGCCTTGGCGGCATCGGAAACCCTCCGCGGGGCGTGCTTCGCGTGGCGGATTGAAGCCGCCGGGGAGCAATCGCAGGCGCACTAAAAAAACTTCCACCGGCTGGCGCCGTAGCGCGCCAGCCGGTGGAGAGGTCAGGCCGATGTTACTTCGCGGCCGGGGGGGTCTGCACCGTCATCTCGTTGTTGACGCTGGAGACGCCGCGAACGTCGGAGACGAGCTTGGTGACGAGCGACTTCTCGGCGGCGTTCTTGGCGATGCCGGTGACGGTGACGGCGCCATCACGGGTCACGACGCCGGTCTTGACGGTGCTGGTCGAGCGGCGGCTAAGCAGCGCGCCCCTGACCTGAGCCGTTACGGAGGCGTCGTCGATCTTCTCACCGGTGGTGCGGGCGGGCGGCGCCGGCTCGGTGGAGACGGTCATGTGGTTCTCGACGGACTTCACGCCATCGACGTCGGCGGCGTACTCGGCGGTCAAGTCCTTCTGGGCGGCGCTGGTGGCGGGGCCGGTCAATGTCACGACGCCGTCCATCACGTTGATCACCGTGTCGCTGTAGCTGACGTTGCGGCTAAATAGGAGCGACATCTTGATCTTGCGCTCGATCCACTTGTCGGACTTCTCGGCGTCCTCTTCGGCTTCGGTTGTCAGCTTGTTCTCCACACGCGTCACGCCGGGCAGGCCCTGGGCGGTGTTCTCGGCGAGGGTCTTGTGGGCCTCTCCATTGACGGTGCCGGTGAGGGTGATGACGCCGCCATCGGCGTCGGCCTTGACGGAGTCATCCTTGAGGTAGGTGCGAGAGACGTAGGAATCCGTGAAGGCTTTCTCCATGCGGTCGTCCGCCTCGGTGGCGCGCGCGGGCGTGGCGGCGGAGCAGAGGATGGCGGCGGCTATTGCAATCGACAGGGGAAGCTTTGAGATGGTCCTGATCTTCATTATTCAAGCCTTTCTTTTTTCGCGGGGTGTTCCCACGGGGGAGATGGTGGAACTTCAACTTCGCGCACTGCGGCATTGGCATCCTGCTGTGTGAAAGGTAGCGTGGGCGTCTCGCCCGCGCGCCGGATCGCCCAATGCGCGGGCAAGATGCCCACGCTACCCTTCTACGAAACCTGGAAAGCCATGCTAGAAGCCGCTGGGGATGTTCCCCATCAGCATGAGGATCAGGATGATGACCAGCACGAGGCCCAGGCCGCCGGTTGGGAAATAGCCCCAGTTGCGGCTATGAGGCCACGCGGGGATGGCACCGACAAGGAGGAGGGTCAGGATGATCAGCAGGATCGTACCCATGGTTGTTTCCTTTCGGCGGCATTGGAAGGCCGCGGGATGTTGGACTACGCGGGGGCCTTGCCGTTGCCTGGCGATTTAGGCGCGCCGCCCTCGGTCCCCATGTCCACCGTCGTCTTCTGCATCAACTGTTCATCGCGTCGGGTTTCCGCCTCGGCCTGGTCCCAGTTGCGCTGGCACTGGCCGTTCTGGCACCCGTCTTGGAGATAAATTTCGTAGGCGCGACGCGCGATTTCCTCGTGGGATCCGCTGACAGGAGCGACCACTGGAGGATTGGCGGCGACGACGGGTTCCGGGCGGGTGGGCTGGGCGCGGGATGCTGATCGCCGGTCGTCCTGCCGGAAGGGCCCTTCTAGCAGTGCGTTTCTGTTCGACATCATATATTTTCCTTCCTTTGAGGACTGCTTGTTGTGGAAGTGCCGTAACGTTCCCGGCTGTGACAGCTCAAGAAGCCAATGACATACCAGCGGGTGGCCTTGCTCGATTCGCCAGTAAACTTCGCGGCGATCCGCGGGTAACTACGCCGTCAAAGCGGGGGATAATTCTGGAGGGCGGCCTGATACTTCCTCTGCAATTCCTTGCCAATTCCAGTAGTTTCGCGCTTCTGTGGCCGGTCTTCGCGGATGTTCCCGTTGTATCTTCGATGTTTCTGTACCGCCGCGAATCTAGTCTGCGGCGCCTCAGGCTGATTGCGTTACCTTCGCGTGGCTCCGCTCTCGCGGCGACTGACCGGGTGGATTGCATCCCCCTGAATGCAAATTCCCCCCTCCCCTTCGCTTTGCCGTCGGCGGGTGTCGTAGCACACCCGCCGACGACGAAGGCCCGGCGTACTTACCTGATCCGGGAAGATTCAACGGTCATCTCGTTCCTGGCGGTGGAGACTCCCTTGACGCCGGAAACGAGCTTGGTGACGAGCGACTTCTCCGCGGCGTTCTTGGCGATGCCGGTGATCGTCACGGCCCCGTCGCGAGTGGCCACCATCGTGCCGAGCCCATTGGTGGAGCGATGGCTGAGAAGCGCCGTCCTGACCTGCGCGGTGACGGAGGCGTCGTCCATGCGCTCGGCGGCCGAGCGCGTCGGCGGCTCGCCGGCCTCCACCACGGTCATGTGATTGGTGACGGACCCCACGCCGTCGATATCGGCGGCGTACTCGCCTGTCAGTTCCTTTTGGGCGAGGCTGCTTGCGGTGCCCGTCAACGTCACGACTCTTTCCTTCACTTCAACGTGGGTATTGGCCGCGCGCACATTGCGGTGGAGGAGGAGCGTGAACTTGACCTTGCGCGCGATCCAGTTGTCGGACCTCTCCGCGGCGACCTCGGCCTTGGTCTCCAAGTGGTTGATCACGCGGATGACGCCGAAGAGGCTTTCCGCGGTGTCCTGCGCCAGCCGCTTGTGGGACTCCTCGGAAACCACGCCGGTCAGCGTGAAGACTCCATCCCGGCAGGATATCCTGATGGAATACTCCTTCAGGAAGGTCCTGTAAACGTGAGACCCCTTGAAGGAGGCCTCGATCTTGACATCGGTTTCCGAGGAGTAGAACGGAGTCGTGGTGTAGAACATGGTGGAGGCGGCGGCGGCCAACACCAGTTGGTACTTCATGGTGGCCCTCATGTTGGTCGCTCCGATCCGTGGCTTTTTAGGTGGCGTGACTTGCCCTTCGGCGGAAGAGCGCACGCAGGTTCTGCCGTGCGCCGATCCGCCGTTGTACTAAGGACTGCGGGTTACAACGGGATTAGAATCCGCGGGGCAGGTAGCCGGCGAAAACGAGGACCAAGACGATGACGAGCACGAGGCCGAGCCCGCCGCTTGGGCCGTAGCCCCAGTTGCGGCTGTGGCCCCAGGTCGGCAGCGCGCCGAGGAGTAGCAGGACGACGATGACGAGCAGGATGAGTCCCATTTGAGTTTTCCTTTTGGTGGATGGTCAGGCAACGTCAGTCGATGGTGGATACGGCGCGGAGCGTCGTGCGGTTCTGGATGCTAGGGGCCGGGCGGTGGCTATACTTGCCGCAGGGTTGCAAATGATCGCTTTGAATCGCGGGCACTCTGATCGCTGTGTTTGGGCCCGGCACTGTTGGATCCTTTCGCTGGAGCCGGTTCACCATGTTGTCGCCGTGGCGTTCCCGTCACCTGACTCTTCAGGGAGCGAGTGACATACCAGCAGCGAGCTGTCGCTGAATGGCATCGGTCCCGTATTCCCGGATCGTTGCGATCCGCCGACTTTTGTTTCCGCCGCACTTTCTCCAAATACCCAATGTTTTGGGCATCGAAGCGCCCCGCCTCCGAAGGTGATACGAACGTCATCCTGCAATTCCATCTTCCCTGAAATGCCGATTCGCCGCGCTTGAATGCTTGCGTCGCCGCCGTGAAGTTCTCGCCGTTCTTGTGCGCATTCGGGTGGAATGCATACTCCGGTATGCAAACTCCCGCCTTGCCGGTTGCCAAAAGAGTAGCGTGGGCGTCCCCCCCCCGCGCCGTGGGAAGACGCGGCTATCCGAGAACTCGGGATGCCGACGGTGCCCGGGCTAGGCGCCCAAGCTACCCTGGGGAACGATTAATAGTCACTCCACTGGATGTCAACGTGGTGAAGGTTCTGAGCCTTCACAACGACATAACCAGCGAGACGGGAGAGGAACTCCTCGTCTTCACGCTGATTGAGAAGTGTGCGTTTCGAATAGTGAAACGAAGGGAGGCGGAGGTTGCGCCTTCGCGTAGGGTGGGTCCGCCGGACTTCGGGGCCAAACACTACATCGAGCATCCACGAAGAAGGAAGACGATGAGCACGAGTGGTATCGGTATTCCAAGAGCGAGCATCAGGAGCACGGGGCGAACCTTCCCGGCCCGCGAACGCGTCGAGTGCCATAGCGAGCGGGGCACGAGCAGCGAGCGGAAGGCGGGCTCTGGATTGGGAGTTGTGTTGAGTTTGAGGGAGTCGTTGTTCATGGAGAGTGCCTCGCGGGTTGGACCCATGCTGCCGGTCTCTGCCAGTACTCTCATCAATCCCCGGGCCATAAGCGGAAGGGCTCCGCCGCGACCTTGAAACAATTGGAGTTACTTCGTTGATGGGTTGCCGGGCGGTCCAAGTAGGAACTCCCCGCCGTGCAGAGAGCCCGACCCGCCGCCAGATTTCTGCACGACCGCGCGGGGATGGAGATTGCCAGCCGGTATGGAACCGGATCCGCCGCGCTGGTCAGCCGTCGGACAGCCCAAACACCTTGTCCAGCCGCGTGACCTTCAGGATCTGGAGGATCTTGGGCGAGGGATTCACGAGCGTAAACTCCACCTTCCGCGTGCGCAGGTGCGCCTTCAAACCCATCAACACGCCGATACCGCTGCTGTCGATGAAGCTGAGCCCGGAAAGGTCGATGACGACCTTGGACAGCGACGCCGTGGAATCGTCCACGGCGGACTTGATCGTGTCCCTCAAGGTGTTACAGGCCAGACCAATCAACTCGCCCGATGCGAACACGCGCATCACGGGGCCTTCTCGTTCGATCTTCATGTCCATGAAAAACCCTCGCGATCCTTGATCGGACAGCGAACCTCTCTCGACTCGGGCCGCGTGTCAATCGTCGCCGTGGGGGAGCACATCCTCCTCGCTCAGCGAGGCGACGCCGTGGCGCATCAGATTCTCCGACGCCACACGGGCGACGAGGAACTGTTTCAGGTAGTCGGGTCCGCCGGCCTTGGAGCCGACGCCGCTGAGTCGGTAACCGCCGAAGGGCTGGCGCCCGACGATGGCGCCGGTGATGGGGCGGTTGAGGTAGAGGTTGCCAGCCTCGTACTCCGCGCGCGCGCGGCGCAGGTGAGTCAGCGTGCGCGAATGCACCCCGCCGGTCAGGGCGTAGTCCGTGCTGTTGGCGATCTCCAGCGCGTGGCCGAAGTCGCGCGCGGGAACCACGGCGAGGACGGGACCGAAGATCTCCTCCTGCATCAGGCGATGGCGCTCGTTGGGCACGTCGAAGACCGCGGGCGGCACGAAACTCCCCTTCTGCTCCAGGCCGTGCAGGTCGCCGATGTGGATGGCCTTGGCGGAGGAAGTGCCGAGCTCGATGTAGGAGCGGACCTTTGCCGCCGCTTCCGCGTCGATCACGGGGCCGACCTGGGTGCCGGGATGCTCGGCGGGGCCGATCTTGAGCGCGGCGACGCCCTCCTTCAGGCGGGCCAGGAATTCTTCATACACGTCCTTCAGCACGATGGCGCGGGAGCACGCGGAGCACTTCTGCCCACTGAATCCGAACGCCGAATAGATGACATCGGGCACCGCCGAATCGAGGTCTGCGCTGGAGTCCACGATCAGGCCGTTCTTGCCGCCCATCTCGGTGACGACGCGCTTCACGAAACGCTGGCCGGGGGGAACCTCCGACGCGGCGCGCGTGATCAGCAGGCCCACATCGCGGCTGCCGGTGAAGACGACCATGTTGACCTCGCGGTGGCGCACGATGCGGTCGCCGCAGACCTCTCCGCGGCCGGGGAGGAAGTTCATCGCGCCGGGCGGCAGGCCCGCCTCCTCCAGCGCCTGCATATACATCCACGTGCACAGGGGCGTCTGCTCCGCCGGCTTGAGGACGACGGTGTTCCCCGCGACGAGGGCGGCGGCGGCCATGCCGACGGGAATCGCGATGGGAAAGTTCCACGGCCCGATCACGGCGACGACGCCCAGCGCGTGATAGGAGAGGTCGTTGCGCTCGCCCAGCAGATATTGCTGGAGGCGGCGCGGATGCGCAAGGCGGAGCATCTCCCGCGCATAGAACTCGAGGAAGTCGATGGCCTCGTCGGTGTCGGCGGCGGCCTCGCGCCAGGGCTTGCCGGCCTCGAACACGGCCACGGCTGACAACAGATCGCGGCGGTCGCGCATGATGGCGGCGGCGCGGAGGAGAATCTCCGCCCGTGTCTCCGCGGGGGTGCGGGACCACGCGGGGAATGCCTTGCGCGCGGCCTCCACCGCGCGGTCGGCGTCGGCGGCGCTGGCGCTGGCGGACACCGCGACGACGCGCGAGTTGTCGGATGGATCGAGCGATTGGATCGTTTCCTTCGTTTCGACGCGGCGGCCGCCGATCACCATGGGAATCGCGACGGGAAAGGAATCGCGCGCGGCCGCAAGCGCCTCGCGGAATCCATCCCGGACTTCATCACGCGAAAAATCCGGCGGCGGCTCATTGCGGAAATCGGCGATCGGGGAGCGGTGAGTCTGCGTCATTTGGCGGAATCCTTGGTCGATAGGGAGAGGGTCGAGGGGGACTTGGGATCGTCGAGCAGGTGATCCTCGGAGACGCCGTCGGCGAAGCGCTGGCGCAGGAAGCTCTCGTTGCTGGTGTTCTCCAGGATGCGGCGGACGAGGTAGGCCATGCCCTGGATCAGCTCGCCCGATGGCGTGTAGATACGCACCGGAACGCCCAGCGCGGAAACGGCGTCCTTGATGGGGCCCGCCATGCCATAGAGCATCTGCACCTCGAAGCGGTCGCCCGGCACCTTGAGCGCCCGGCACAGCGCCATGCCCCACGCGATGCTGCGCACGTTGTGGCTGGCGAGGGCCGTGCGGACGATGTCGTGATTCTCCAGCAGGATGCGGGCGCACCGCTCGTAGCAGGCGTCGGTCCCGCGCTTGTCTGTATAGACAGGGATCGGCCACCCCTTGGCGCGGGCCCAGATCTGCTCGCTGTCCCAGTAGGCGCCCTTGACCAGGCGGATGGTGAACTGCTGGCCGCGGCGGCGAAGCTCCGCGATGAACGCGCGCAGCGTCGGCTCCGCATCGCGAAGGTAGGCCTGCTGCACC
>Ga0105049_10007995_pt1 | contig 12267 bp, 12 predicted proteins | sample MAT06_FD_78087 | JGI IMG/M metagenome (GOLD analysis project Ga0105049, IMG submission 78087) | Freshwater microbial communities from Lake Fryxell liftoff mats and glacier meltwater in Antarctica - MAT-06 | ecosystem: Environmental > Aquatic > Freshwater > Ice > Liftoff microbial mat | place...
AGCAGCGAAAGCAGCGAAAGCAGCGAAAGCAGCGAAAGCAGCGAAAGCTCCGAAAGCAAAACCGAATTGCGGGTCGTTGTGCTCGCTCTCCAAGAAGTTTCGCGACGATTCTTGGAATTTCTTCCCCATGAGCTGTTTCGTAGGTCACGCTCGGCGTGAGGCCGGTGAGAATCCGTTGCGTGAGTGGCGTCACGCCGAGCGTGACCGACAAAGCCTCTAAAAATCGTTGCAACACCCGCGGGTTAAACCAGTTCGGCGATAAGCCCCCGCAACCGAGCGATACCGAGCTTGGCGTTGGTTTCGACTTCGCCGTGGCTGAGGGCGTTCGCCGTCATCCCGGCGGCTTTGTTCGTGATGCACGAAATCGCCAGTACTTCCAACCCGAGCGCCACGGCGGCCTCGGCTTCCACGGCCGTGGACATTCCCACCGCATCGACTCCGCAAGCGGCCAGTGCGCGGATCTCGGCGGGCGTCTCGTAGCAAGGCCCGGTGAGGGCGGCGTACCCGCCGAACAGCGGGGCGTCCGGGAGTCGGCGCAGTTTCTCCAGTCCGGCGGCAGAATAGCAACGAGTCGGCTCGAACGCTTTCCAATCCTGCGGCAGCAAGAGCTTCCAGTGCCGGTCGATGACCATGAGGTCGCCCGGTTCGAGCGCGGGGTGCAAGCCGCCGGCCGCGTTGGTCAGGATCAATTGCTTCACCCCGCATTCGGCGAAGTACCGCACCAACCTCGTGACCCGGTCGCGCGAATGGCCTTCGTAAGAATGCACGCGCCCGTGGGCTATCAAGATGGATCCCGCAGCCGACTCGCATAATTCCAAACGACCACGGTGCCCGGCGACAGTGGGCGGCACGAGGCCGGGGAAGTCGGCGTAAAGGATGGAAGCGATGGAAGTGAAATGATCCGCGACGGCGCCCAGCCCGGAGCCGAGCACGATCGCGCTCCGGGGATTCGCGGCGAGCACGGTTCTGGCGAACGCCGCGAAGTCGTTCATACCGGCTCGGAGTCGGTGTCGCCGAGGTGGGGCAAGAACGGATCGGACGCGTCCGGCAGCAGCTGCTTCACGCGCACCGCATGGGCGATCATCTCGGCGCACTCGGCTTCACCGAGCCGGCCGGAGTTCAAGAGCAGATCGTACTGCGTGAGATCGTCCGGATCGGAGCCGACGAGTGCGATTTGCAAGGCGCTGCGGACGCGGTCGCGGGCCGCGACTTCGATCTCCGCTTCGGCCGGGGTCATCCGCAACCACTGGGAAAAGTACGCGACGCGCTGCGCGAGCGGGGCGATGACGCGGACGTTGACCGTCGTGGCCGTCGGCAGCAATTCCCCGACGCCGCGGCCGACCAAGATGACCTCGCCCTTGGCCGCGAGGACGAAGGCGAGCCGGAGGAGTTCGGTTTGATCTCCGTCGGCCAAGTGCCGGGCATCGAGCTGGCGGGCGTGCTCGATATTGGCCCAAGCCAAGGCTTCGGCGGGCACATCGGTGAGCAGCTCGGTTTTGGCCGATTCGCTCTGCACGAGGTAGCCGAGCATCTCTTGATCGAAGACTTGCCAGCCGAGGAGTTGGCCGGCGCGGCGGGCGATGCGGCCGCCCCGCGCGCCCGCTTCGCGGCTGATGGTGACCGTCAACCCGCGCGGCGGGCGCATCGTGACGGCGGTGTCATCGCCCCGGTAGCCGTGCAGCGGCGGGGAAATCGGGAGGACGTCGGCGGAGTATGCGGGGGTCACGCGGAGCATGGGCGACCTCGGAGAGAATCAGGTTCCGTCCTTGGGTTCTTGCCGGCCGAACAACCACATGCCGAGCAGCGTCATGACCAGCGACGACGCGAGCAGCGCGACCCACGCGGTGGCGGAGTCGGTGGGGGCGAAGGAATCAACGTTCTCCGGGCGAACGCGTTTGATCGCCGACGCGGTTTCATTATAGAAGAGCGACCGGGTGTAGAAACTCAGACTCAACTGTTTCAAACTCCCCGGCAGCGCGCCGACGAGCAGTTCGAAGAAGAAAACGTAGACCAAACCGATGACGGCGGGCCAGCGGAAGAGCGCGCCGATCAGGTGGAACAAACTGCCGAAGGCGAGCGACCCCGCGAGCGCGGCCGGCCAGTACATTTCTAGTGCCCGAAGGCCGTATTTGCCGCCGCACAGGCACATCAGTGTGAATGCCAATCCGCAGACGCCGACGCACCAAGGCATCGTTCCCAAATACTTGGCTAGGTACACGGCCCAGCGCGGCAGCGGCCTGGTGAACAGCCAGATCAGCGTCCGGCTTTCGCGCTCGGCCCCGATGGCCCCAGAAGCGTAGGCCAACGTGAATAGCGGCAGCAGAAATGACAAGAAATACTGGAAGACGACGACGCGGACGAAACTGAGGAAGGCGTAATCGTCGAGGAAGTCCGTGTCTTCCATCATGGCGCGGAAGGCGCCCGCCACGGCCACTTTGAGGCCGAAGCCTTCCGGCGTACTCGGGATCACGACGTACATCGGCAAGCGTTCTTGGCCGTACTGCTTGTACGTCATTTCGACGGGGTCGTTACCCTTCTCGTCGTTCGGGTTGCTCACGGTGCGGACGCGGGCTTCGAGCCGCCAGCCGAGGCCGAAGTTACCGACGACGACGATCTGCCCCGAGAGGATGAGCAACAGGGCGAGCGCGACCCAGCCGAGCTGGCGCACTTTGGCGTGCCGTTTCAACGAGAAGAGAACCAGCGCCCAAAACGCGCGGAATGCGGACGGTGGCGGAGCAGGCATTCCGAATCCCGGGCGGTTCGCATGGGACGGGGCACGTCACCCGCATCCGTCCGGGGAATTGTACGACGCGGCGGCGGTCTCCAGCACGGCGGCCCGCGTCAACGGTTCACCGGTGGCGAGTCGCTCCGCGACTTCGGCGACGATTTCCGCGCGGACATCCGGCAAACGGCGCAGCGCCAGCAGCAGAGATTCCATGTCGGGTGCGTCGTCCGCCGCAAATTCGGCGCGGTCGAGCGACCAGGTTGAGGTCAGTTTCGTCACGCCGCAACAGAGGATCAGCGTCGGGGTGTTCGAAGAATCGATCCGCATCGGGGGCACTCGGTTCTCGGTCGGAGTCTTCGGTTCTTGTGTCACCGCAATTCTCTTATCGAAGATCCTTCGCGGTTTTTGCCGGTCGCGCCATGCGAATTCGCGAAATCCGCCGATTGCCTTCGAAAGCCCGCCATTCAGGCCACAGGCGAATCACGGTTCAAATCGCACCGATTGAATCGATCGAGACGAGCGCCGCCTTCGCTTCGTGGGCCGGGGCATCGAGTTGAATCCCCCGCTCGGCCGCGAATGGGCCGACGAGTGTCCGGCGCAAGGTCTGCACCAATCCGCCGACGCCCAACACCGCACCGAGATCGCGCGCGATGCTGCGGATGTACGTCCCTTTGCCGCAATCGATCCGCAGATCGAGCCAAGGCCAGTTGAAGCCGTGCAACAAAATGGAATCGACCCGCACGGGCCTCGGCTGCAGGGGGACATCGGCGCCGCGCCGGGCGAGGTCGTAGGCCCGTTGGCCCTGCACTTTCAACGCGGAGAACTGCGGCGGCAGTTGCTGGATCGTCCCCACGAATGCCGGAATCGCCGATTCGATCATCGCCAATGTCGGTATCGGCGCCGTCGGCGATTCGACGACTTCGCCATCGGCGTCGTCGGTGTTGCTGGTCGCCCCGAGGCGGATGCGGGCATCGTATTGTTTCGGCATCGCCTGCACGCGGTCGGCGAGTTTGGTCGCCGCACCGATGCAAAGGACGAGGACACCGGTCGCCAGCGGATCGAGCGTGCCGGTGTGGCCGATTTTCGTGCGGCGCGGGAACCAGAACTGGGCGCGGTTCACGACGTCGCGGGACGTCATTCCGGCGGGTTTATCGACCACCAAAAATCCGTTCATGAATCGTCTCGATCCCGTTCGTCCGACTTCAGCATCAGCGAGATTAGAAGCGTATCTTTTCGCTCCCGGCAACCCAAGCTGCGCCAGAATTTCAATCCGCCGGCGTTTTGCAACTTGAGTTGCACGTGCACCCGGCTGATCCCCTCGGCGTGCAACGCCGCCAAACACACCTCGACCAATCGGTGGCCGATGCCCCGATGGCGGTACTGCGATTGCACGCCGAGATGGTGGAGGTACCCCCGGCGACCGTCGTGCCCGCAGATGGCGACGCCGACAATTTCGCCCGCCTCCGAGGCGACAAACGAACAGCCGGGGTTGCGGGCGAGGAAGCGGCCCAAGCCCAGTTCGGATTCCACTTCGCGCGGCTGCAACGGGCTGGTCCCTTGCCAAAGGAGCAGCGCCGCCGGTATGTCATCCGGGTCGAGCGGGCGAATCGTCGCCATGATTCGAAACCCTGCGAAGGATCGGAGCCCGCGTGACCGAGCGCCAATGCGTAATCTACAACCCCGCTGCCGGGCGCGGCCGCGCGAAAAAGAAAATCGACGAAACCCGACGCTGGGCGGGGCCGGATGCGGAGCTGCTGGCCACCGACGGGCCGGGGCACGCCGTCGAACTGGCCCGCGCCGCGGCGGACGCCGGCTTCGCCAAAATCATCGCGGCCGGTGGCGATGGCACCGTCCACGAGGTCGCCAATGGCCTGCTGCAAACGAACCGCCCGGAGGTGATTTTCGGAATCTGGCCGCTCGGGTCGAGCAACGATTACGCCTTCGCCCTCGGCTTGCACGACTGGCTGGCCCGCCGGGGCGACGGCGCGGCATTGCGTACGGTGCCGGTCGATGTCGGCCGGGTCCGGATTCCCGGCCACGAGCGGTATTTCGTCAATTGCACGGGCTTCGGGTTCAACGGCATGGTCGCGGTCGAAGCGCGGGGTATCCGGTGGTTGAAGGGAATGCCGCTCTATTCGCTGGCTTTCGTCCGCGCGATGATCTGGCACTACCGCACACCGGTTCGCCGAACGACCTTCGACGATGCCGCCGTCGCGGGACCGACGCTTTCGGTCAGCATCAATTTGGGCCTCCGCGAAGGGGGCTTCCCGATCACGCCGCGGGCGTCGCTGGACGACGGCCTGTTCGACACGCTGCACGTCTCCGACATGAAGCGCCGGCAGATGGCCCGCTACCTACCCGGGTTCATGCGCGGCCGGGTACCGACGCACTTGCCGTATTTGACACAGCGACGGTGCAGCCGCGTCAGCAGCGAAGGGCCGGAGTCGATTTGCATTCACGCGGACGGGGAAATCGTCTGCGTTCCGTCGGACGGCGTGCGCGCGGTCGAAGTGGAACTGCTGCCCGGGCGATTGCTCGTGGCGCGGGGAGCCCAAAGTCAGTGGTGAGGAATTTCCACCCGGCACCAGCCGAGGTCGAGGCAGGTCGCATTGGACGAATCGCTTTTGAAGAAGCGCGGGTGCAATGAATAAATGACGAAGCGACCGTCTTTGCGGTCTTCGACCAGTCCGGCTTCGCGGAGCACACCGAGGTGGTGGGAAACGTTGACGATTTCGTCTTGAACCAGCCGGGAAATTTCCGTGACATTCCGCGCACCGCTGCGCAGCAGGTCGATGATGCGGATGCGGTTGGGCTCGCCGAGCGCTTGCAAGAGGTCCGCGCAGACTTGGGCCGTCTTTTCGTCGGTCATGGAAATTCACCGCGGCAATCAAGACACACGTTTGATAGATTATCGCCAACCGCATCGTCGGCCAGATTAGGACCGCTTTTTCTTGTAGACTTCGCTGGCTTGTTGGAGAACCTCTAATTCGTCCGGCGTCAGGCTGGCCCGCCCGAACTGTGCGACTTTGCCGAGGACGCGGTCGAGCTTCGCTTCCAATTGTTCATCGACCTTCGTGTCGTTTCGAGCCGATCTCGGTGGCGAAACAGCCGTGGGTTCCTGCTGAACTGGGGCGTTTCGCTCGGGGGCCTCTTCGTCGTCGTGGCTCTCGAAAAGCCTCACGGCGGGACGCGCGGCGCGGCGCGGGCGACCGGTGTGCAACCAGTTCAAGACGCCGGGGGCCAATTTGTAGAATAGGATTCCGAAGATGGCCCCGGAGAGCACCCCCACGGCGTGAACTTTCGTTCCGTCGCTGATCATCGAAAGCAGCGCGAACCCCAGCAGGAGGCTCACCACCAGCGCAATCGGCATCGGCAGGACGAAGAAGACCAAGATCGTCTTGCGGGGATTCAAACAGGCGTAGAGAACCATGACGGCGAAGATGGCCCCGGAGATGCCCACCGACGAGATGGCGGTGTCGATTCCGGCGAGGCCGAGCATCAGTTTTCCGGCCGACGTGGCCCACGCCGCGAGGATGTAGAAGGCGATGAAGGCCTTCGTGCCGTAGTTGCGTTCGAGCTCTTTCCCGGCCCAGTAGAGCATGATCATCGAGAGGATGAGCCCGAATAATCCGGGGTCTGGGATCAGACCGGCCGTGAAGATTCGCCAGACTTCGCCCGCCGCGATTTTGTGGAACTGGAAGTCGCCCCATTTCAGCAGTTTGGACGTCTCTCCGGGCCGCGTCGTGAAAGCTTGGATGAAAAAAACGGCGATGGTGGCGCCCATCGCGCCGAGGGTACCGGGCGTTTCGAGCCCGCCGCCCCAGGGGCGCGGTTCGTCGCGGTAATAATCGCGGTCGTAGATCCCCATGCGGGTACCGCTCCACCTGTTGACTCGTGCGCCCCGGTACAGTGTAGCAGACGGGGAAAGAGCGGAGCGAGACGGAATTCTGCCCCGGGCGTTGGACGCCGGGCGGTTCCCGCGTAAAATGCAGAGACTGATTGGGGCGAATCCGACCGCGCGTCGCGATTTCGCCCGGCCTATTTTTGGTGACTCTATGGCGCGAACCGGCGCCGACTTGATTGCGACACTGCCCTCGACTCCGGGAAAAACCCGCAAGTCGGATCGATTTTTAGCGGAGCTAAAAACCTGCGACCGGGTCGTATTCCTTTCCCACGTCCAACCCGACCCGGACAGCCTCGGCAGCATGCTGGGCTTGGCCCACCTCGTCCGCTTGCGGCTCGGCAAGCCCTGCCTGCTGACCCAAGACGGCTTGGTGAGCCGCTGCGAAAACCGCGCCCTCGTCGATTTGATCCCCATCGATTTGGAACCCCTCTCGGCACTCGAGAAACTGCCGGGCGACGCCTTCGTGATGGTCGACAGCCAACCCGGCACCGGCCGGCACACCACCGACCACGGTCGCCCGATGGCTGCGGTCATCGACCACCACGTGACGCCGGGGAATTTGCAAGGCGTCCGCTACGCCGACATCCGCCCCGATTTCGGCGCCACCTGCACCATCGTGACGCGTTACCTCACCGAGCAAGCGGCGTCGATTCCCGCGTCCCTCGCGACCGCCCTCTATTACGGAATCGAGACGGAACTCTCCGGCTATCCGCGCGAGGCGACCCCGGCCGACGACGAAGCGCTGAACCTGCTCTTCCCACTGGCGAGTAAGGATCTCCTCGCGCAAATCCGCAACGCCCAACTGCCGCAGAGCCATTTCGAGTGCATGGCCCTCGCCCTGCAAAACGCCGTCGTCTGCGATCGGTTCTTGTTCACGTGGATCGACCCGCTCCGTCAGCCGGAGCAGGCCGCGGAGATCGTCGATACCCTCGTGCGTTTCGACGGGGCCGACTGGGCCGCGTGCGCCGGCGTCTACGAAGGCAAGGTGATTTTGTCGGTGCGGTCCGCGAAAGCCAACGCCCGGGCCGGGGAACTGCTGCGGGAGGTAGTAGCCGGTTTGGGGAACGCTGGCGGCCACGAACGCCGCGCGGGGGGCTGCGTCACGCTGACGGATCGCAGCCCGGAAGGATTGGCAAAGCTGCGAGCCGAGCTATTCGGTCGTTTCCAGAAGGTGTTTCAATTACGAGACGAGACAACCCGACCGCTGGCATTTTCCTAACTGTCATCCGATATCTATGTTCGGTTCTCCAAGACAGACGATAGACTTCAGATGACAGAAGGTAGTCAAGCAATTCTCGGGAACAACGGCTTCACCTTGCCGTCCACCAACGCCGCCGTCACGCGGAGGTCATCCGGCTGTGAAGTCAGTGATGACGCATCGGCGTAGGTCACTTCGCTCCACGGCTTCGGGAAGTTGAAGCTCGTGTAGATCGTCTCCGCCGAGCGCGGGATGAACGGCTTCAGCAGGATGCTCACTACTCGAAGATGAGTAACCATCTCGAAGAGTACGATCTTCGCTCCTTCCTTGTCAGTCTTTACCAACTTCCAAGGTGCCTTGTAGTCGACGTACCGATTGAGTGGATCGAGCAAATCACGCAGGATCGCACTGAGTGCGTAACTGTATTGGCAGGATTCGATCCGTTTCTTGACGGAGTTCACTCTCTCATTGAGCGAGTGAACGAGCACATTGGTTTTCTCGCTATAGATCTCAGCTGCGCTCTCGCCAATAAGCCCCTCAAAATAGAACCTCGACACCGGAATTGTTCCTCCGGTGCCTGTAAGTAGACCATCGAAGTTTTTCGCGACTAGGGTAAGCACTCGACTGTAAAGATTACCCAGATTGTTCGCGAGGTCTCCATTATAAACCTCTTCAAAGCGCTGTCCGCTGTAGTCACCGTCACCGGGGAATGCGCACTCCCGCATGAAGAAGTAGCGATACGCGTCGACGCTACTCTTCGCGATGATCTCGAGTGGCTGAACCACGTTCCCCATGCTCTTACCCATCTTCGTGCCATCGACCGTCACGAAACCATGGCCGAAGACCTTGCGCGGAGGTTCGATCCCGGCGGCCCAACACATCGCCGGCCAGATGTGGCTGTGGAAGCGCGTGATGTCCTTGCCGATGAAGTGGATGTCCGCTGGCCAGTTCTTGGCGAAGAGCGCTTCGTCGTCGCAGTAGCCGATGCCGGTGATGTACGTCAGCAGGGCGTCGAACCAGACGTAGATCGTGAACTCCGGGTCGAACGGGATCGGGATTCCCCACGATTCGCCGTGCCGGGAGATATTGAGGTCCTGCAACCCCTCGGCTTCGATGAAGCCGATCATTTCGTTGCGCCGGCTATCGGGCTGAACGAAGTCGGGATTGTCTTTGAGGTAGGCGAGGAGTTGATCCTGGAACGCGCTCAATTCGAAGTAATAGCAATCCTCCGAGCGGCGTACGAGGGGCTTCTTGTGGTTTGGGCAGAGCCCGGCGTTCTCGCCGTAGAGTTTGTCGCTCTTGAATTCCTCGCAGCCGGGGCAATACCAACCTTCGTACTTCCCCTTGTAGATGTGCCCGTTGTCGTAGACCTTCTGAATGAACTTCCGGCAACACGCTTTGTGCCGCTCGTGGCTCGTTTGCACGAAGACGTCATAGGAAATGTCGAGGGCGTCCCAGACTTCGCGGAACTGCCGGGCCATGTCGTCGCAGTAGGCCTGCGGATCGAGGCCGAACTCCTTCGCCTTGTCCGCCACCTTCAGCGTGTTCTCGTCGTTCCCCATGAGGAACATGACGTCGTACCCCTCCATTCGCCGGTAGCGGGCTTGCACGTCCGCGCCGAGCTTTTCGAAGGCGGTGCCGATGTGCGGCCGGCTGTTCGGGTAATCGATGGCCGCGGTCTGGAACCAACGGGGCTTGTCGCTCATCTTTGCTCCCACTGCATTATCGTTCCGTCTTTGTAGGGGAGAGAACGAATCGCAGGAAGGTTCAAACGAAACGGCCCCGGATGAACCGGGGCTTGGGAAATTCCAATTCTTCAGCCCGGGGCAACCCACGGGCGCAGCGTGTCACTTCGCGTTGCCCGGGAGGCCGGCGGCTTTCAATCCGCTGTGGTAAAGCTTCGGCATGTACAAGTAAAAGTCAAACTTAGGGTCATTGTCGCCGTCGTGGCACTTCATGCACATCCCGGAGATCGCGTTGACCAAGCGCTGTTGCGTAGCGGGCACTTCGACCTTGCCGCGTTCGAGGGGGTCGAGTTTACCCATCTTTTCCATGTATTCTTTGCTCGGGAGCTTGTCGTCTTTGTTGAGCCTCCACGGCATCATCGAATCCAGCAACGCCTGGTTCTTGGGGTTCGCGACGTGGCCGCTTCCGGGACCGTGGCAGTTCTCGCAGCCGTTGTTGATGAGCGAGGGTGTGGCGATTTTGTTTTTGAAGCCGGTGTCGTAATCGAAGCCGGTGGTATGGCACGCGAGGCATTCGGGGTCATAGTTCCGCAACCCGGGCCGGGTCGCTTTCTTTTCCAACGCTTCGTAGGCCTTCGAGTGCGGGTGATCGCTCCAGACCTTGAACTCGCCGGCGTGGCACTTCCTACAACTCTCCGAACCGATGAATTCCAACTTGGCGTCCGGGTTCTTCAGGGTCGCCGCGTGGACGGGGCGCTTCGAGGTGGCCTTCGCCAAATAGTCTTCTTTCTTCACATCCCCGGCATAGTCTTCGAGCAACTTCAGCAGGAGATGATCTTTCACCGCGTCCGGTTTGTCCGGCGTCAGGTATTCTTCGCCCATCGGCACGAGTTGGTAGCGGAGGTCGAGCCCCTTTTCGGTTTTGAATATACCCACGGTCCCTACATACCGGCCCTTGTGGCCGACGGTCACGATCTGCGTTTTTTTATCGTTGGCGAACACCGGGAACTGCGGCGGTTCCGAATCTTCCGAAACGCAGACAATCAGTTGAACCTCGGGGAAATCCTTGGCAACGACTTTGGCTTCGTCGATAGTGCCTTGGTACAAGAGCACCTTGAACTCGGGCTTCGCGGCGTGCTTGGCGACTTTGGCCAGCGCATCCTTCATCGCAACGCTTTGCCGGCCGAAGAAGATCGATTTGTCCAACTCGGCGACCGGGCCGGCGACCGACTCCGCAGCCAAGCCAATGACGGCGAACGGCACATTTTTGTCCGCGACGACTTCGCAGGCTTCGATCATATCCCGTTCGTTGGGCTTCGCGTTCGGGTTCACCGGGCCGAACTGCTCGCCGCGCGGGATCTTCTTGATTTCTTTGCCCTCTTTATCACGCTCGACCCCCTCGATGTTCGCTGACAGCATGTACGGCGGGACGTTAGGGTTTTGGAGCGCGTACTTGCCGAGGAGTTCGAAAATCTGCTGGGCGAAGTCGTTCTGGCCGAGGCCGACGGCGACGTAGCCCATCTCCTTGTACGCCTTCATGGTGTACTCGTACTTCTTCAGCGATTGCGCCGTGATTTCCTTGGCCCCTTTGGCCGCGGAGATGTCGCCGACATCGACGCCGACGACGTTCCACCCTTTGGCCTTCAATGCTTGGATGAAGTTGAAACGGCGCTCCAAGCCTCCGAATTGGGGTCGGCTGCAACCGCACGGTTGGAGATAACCGAAGGATTGCCCCGAAACGACGAGGACGAGATCGGGCGCGGCCTTGGGCCAGCCGGCGAATAATGGGATACCGCCGACGGTGCCGGGCATCGGCCCTTCGACGGCGGGCGGATCGCCTTCCGGCGCCACCTCGGTCGATTCGGTGCGGAGTTCCTCGGCGCGATTGAGCATCCAGTACCCGGTGCCCCCGGCGACTCCGAGCAAAATTGCCAACCCCGCAACGACTCGAATCAGCAGACCCGCTTGGACGGCCCCTGTCCGCATTCGGGCGAATCGCTTGGAAATCGACATTCCGCGTTCCTCTTGACTCGAAAGTACCGACCGAAACTACCCGAAATCCCCCGGTGCCGCGAGGGCGATTCAGCGGGCTAAGCTAGCTTGGCCTTTGACGGGCAACCGAACCAACTGGCCCGTCCCCGACACGACCAAAACCACGGCGCTGTCTTCCGGTAACGCCCGGGCCGTGGCCCCGGCGGCGATACTGATTTTCAGCGTCCAGTAGCGCCGACCGTCTTCGGTCTTGGGGCCTTCCAATTCCGCGTTCAGCACCTCGGGCGTTGTCAGTTTCTTATCGACCTTCAATTCTAGGTCGAGCCGGTCGGTGCGGAGGGAAAACGGTTTGACAATCCCCTCCCGCGACGAAAATGTCCCCAAGTCGACTGAACCGCCTTGCGTCAAGGATACCAGCCCCGTGACGCTCGCTTTTAACTTCACGCGGGGCGGAGCCTCGGCAACCCCGGCCGCGCCCGAGAGCACCGCGAACGATTTCTCCAGAGGGCCGATGTCGAGTTCCGGCGGCGTCGCAGATTTCGGATTCTTCCTGTGGAGCGTCACCTGCACTTTGTAAGCCCCGACCACGCGGAACGGCATCTCGGGCTTCGAGAGTTTGGAGATCAGGAGGCCGACTTCATTTTCCGAAAGTGGCTGGGGCTTGGAGAACGTGAGGAACGGTTCGTGCGCCAACTCGGTGCACTGCGGTGGGGGCAGCTCCGCTTGCGGGGCGGTGGCGGACCAATAGATGATTTCTTCCGTC
>Ga0105049_10007996_pt1 | contig 12267 bp, 8 predicted proteins | sample MAT06_FD_78087 | JGI IMG/M metagenome (GOLD analysis project Ga0105049, IMG submission 78087) | Freshwater microbial communities from Lake Fryxell liftoff mats and glacier meltwater in Antarctica - MAT-06 | ecosystem: Environmental > Aquatic > Freshwater > Ice > Liftoff microbial mat | place...
ACGATCGATCGACGTGCCTCGCGTGTCATCAAGGCGTGACCAAGCCCGAGGAGTTCCACCCCGGCAACTACCTCCTCACGCATGCCGTCGAGGCGCGGCGCGGCACGCCGGATTGTTCGGCCTGTCATCGTGCGCAGTCGTTCTGCGTCGCCTGTCACGAGCGCTCCGGCGTCGGGCTGCGTGGCGCGCGTGGGTTCTTCGGCGGTGATCCGTCGACGACGTTTCATCCAGCCGGCTGGGCCTCGCGCAGCGGCGGCCCCAACCGTCACGCGGCGGAGGCGCGGCGCAACGTCACCGCCTGCGCGTCGTGTCATCGTGAGAACGATTGCCTCGATTGCCACAGCGCGGAGGCGGGCGGGTTGCGAGCGTCACCGCACCCTCGCGGGTGGCGCGGCAGCGCACGGTGCAAGGCGCTCGATCGCGGCAATCGACGAATGTGCCTGAAGTGTCACGTCACCCAGGACGAGCTCGGCTGCGATTGGGCAGCGCGCTAGAACTCGGGGTATCCTGGTCGACGTGAGACTGGCAGTGTTCCTGGCGATCGCGGCATGTGCGCCGGGCTGCCAGCTGGTGTTCCCGCTCGAGGATGTGCAGGACAAGGTCGCGCACGTGCCCGTCAAGGAAGAGACTGCCGGCGCGTTCGACCTGACGATCGATCAACGCGTCACGTTCGACACCACCAGCTTGCTCTTCACCGGCGTCGCGATGGGCGAAGCGGGCACCGCGACGATTCGCCAGGACAACGCCGACTCCGATCTCGCGCTGATGCGCGTCGCGAAGCTGACGGTCACGCAGAACGGTCAGCTCGTCATCACCGGAATCAAGCCGCTCGTGATCATCGCGAACACGATCGAGATCGACGGCCTCGTCGATGCGAGTGCTGATGTCAACGGCGTCTCCGGTCCGGGCGGCGGACGTCCCGGGATGGGCGATCCGGGGCAGGGCGGCGACGGCGCGAATGGCGACGCGCAGGGCGTCTCGAACAGCACGTCAGGCGGCGGTGGTGGTGGCTTCGCCGACGGTGCGGGCGACGGTGGACGCGTCGATTGCGAGTCTAGTTCGCTCGAAGGTGGAGCCGCGGGCGCCTCGATCGGCGACGCGCAGATCGCGCTGTTGATTGGCGGCGGTGCTGGAGGGCGCGGTGGCCTTCGCTGTCCAGACCCGCCGGCGCGCCTTGGCGGTCCCGGCGGTGGCGCGCTCCAGCTCACCGCGTTCGAATCGATCACGATCGGACAGACCGGCCGCGTGCTCGCCGCCGGCGGTGGTGGGCGAGGTGGCGTGGGATCGGCGGCCTGCCCGCTGCTGGATGGCGGCGGTGGCGGCGGTGGCGCGGGTGGGGCGCTCTTCGTCGATGCTCCGCTGATCGCGAATAACGGCAGGATCACCGCGTTCGGTGGTGGAGGCGGTGGAGGCGGTGGGGACGGGGTGTCTTCCGACAACGACGGCGTCGACGGGAGCACGGGCAATGCGCTGACGCCGGGGATTGGAGGCGCCGGTCGGCCGACCAAGGGAACGTTCGGGGCAACGGTGCCACCAACGCCGAAGCGACCAACGGTGCGCTCGGTAAGTGCTTGACTCGGCTCACCTTTAACACCGGTGGTGGCGGTGGCGTCAACGGGCGGATCGTGTTGCGAGGCCAGGTCGATCCATTCGGGGTCGTGGTGCCCGCGCCGCTCGAGCTTTCCTATCCAGCTCCGTAGGCGGCTGCTATACACCCGGCGCCATGCGCCATCTCTATGCCGACTTCGTCGACCGCGTTGCCAAGCCGATGCGCTATCTGGGAGGCGAGTTCGGCAGCGTGGTCAAGGAAGGCGACCTCGCCCGGGTCTGCCTCGCGTTCCCCGACGTCTACGACATCGGGATGAGCCACCTTGGCACGAAGATCATCTACTCGTTGCTCAACAAAGATCCGGAGATCGCCTGCGAGCGCGCGTTCGCGCCGTGGACGGACATGGAAGCCGAGCTCCGCGCGCGTGATCTGCCGCTGGTGTCGCTCGAGACGCAGCGCCCGCTGCACGAGTTCGACGTGCTCGGCATCTCGCTGCAGTACGAGCTGACGTACACCAACATGCTCACCCTGCTCGACCTCGGCGGCATCCCGCTGCGCGCCGTCGATCGCGCGCCCGATGCGACGCTGGTGCTGGTCGGCGGTCCGACGGCCTCGCATCCCGAGCCGGTCTCGGCGTTCATCGACGCCGCGTTCATTGGTGAGGCCGAGGAGCTGCTGCCGGCGCTGGTCAAGGCATGGGCAGCGCTGCGCCGGGAGATCCGCGAGGGCAAGCGCACCCGCGCCGATGCGCTCGCGGAGCTGGCATCGAAGTTCTCGATCTATGTCCCGTCGCTGTACGCGACCGAGGTCGATGAGGCGACGGGCATGACCGTCGTCGGTGCGCCGCTCGATCCGAGAGTGCCGGCGCGGGTCAGCCGCGCGATGGTGCGCAACCTCGACGATTATCCGTTCCCGAGCGATGCCCCAGTGCCGTACGCGGAGGCGGTGTTCGAGCGTGCGTCGGTCGAGATCGCGCGTGGCTGCACAGAAGGCTGTCGGTTCTGCCAGGCGGGCATGATCTACCGGCCGGTGCGCGAGCGCTCGCCGCAGTCGATCGCGGAGTCGCTGCTCGGTGGCGTCGACAAGGCCGGCTATGAAGAGACGGGCCTGACGTGTCTGTCGACCGCGGACTTCTCGAGCATCACCCCGCTGGTCAAGAGCCTGGCGAACGAGCTGCGCAAGCGCGGCGTGTCGATGAGTGTCGCGTCGCTGCGCGCGTATGGCCTCAACGAGGATCTGCTCGACGAGCTCGCGCTGACGCGGATCAGCGGCCTGACGTTCGCGCCCGAGGCGGGCACCCAGAAGATGCGCGACGTGGTCAACAAGAACGTCACCGACGCGCACATCGAGGAGAGCTCGCGCCGCGTATTCTCGCGCGGCTGGCACCGGCTCAAGCTGTACTTCATGATCGGCCTCCCCACCGAGGAGGACGACGACGTGCGCGGCATCGTCGAGACCGGCCACCGGATGCTCAAGATCGGCCGCGGCATCCTGCGCGGCAAGCAGCCCGAGGTCACGGTCAGCGTCAGCTCGCACGTGCCCAAACCGCACACGCCGCTGCAGTGGGCTGCGCAGGATCCCGAGGAAGAGATCCGTCGCAAGCAGGGCATCCTGCGGCAGACCAACCGCGACCGTGGCGTGCGACTCAAGCATCACCACAGCGGCATCTCGTTCGTCGAGGGCGTGCTCGCGCGCGGCGATCGCCGGCTCGCCGACGTGATCGAGACGGTGTGGCGTGCCGGTGCGCGGTTCGACGGCTGGGACGAGCTCTTCGATCTCGATCGCTGGATCGACGCACTCACACAACACGGCGTGGATGTCACCGGCTATCTCGGTACACGTCCGGTGACCGCGCGGCTGCCGTGGGATCACATCGACGTCGGCCTCGAGGACGGGTTCTTGTTGGCCGAGTACCGCAAGGCGCTCAAGCATCGGGCGAGCCCGCCGTGCGGCAAGGTCGCGGGGATGTTGATCCACCACACCAACCTCGCCGAGGCCGAGCCCGACAAGCGCAAGCTGGTTTGCTACGACTGCGGTGTCGCGTGCGATCTGACGAAGATGCGCGAGGATCGGCTCGTCGCCTTGCGCGCGCTCGGAGCGAACGAGCGAGCGTCGCGGTATGACCAGCCGATCGATGCGGGCGGCGACACGGCGATGCTCGATCTCTCCGAGCGTGGCGGTGGGTCGCCGGCAGAAGTTGATCATCGGGCTCAAGGCTCGCGCGATCTCGGCCGCACCTCGCTCGATCAAGCTCCTCACGATCTCGACCCCAACCGCCGCGAGACCGAGCGCGCCGAGCGCGTGCGGCTCGCCGGCTACATGGGCGCGGGTGTGCCGTACGCGACCTATCGCCTGAAGTTCGCGAAGGTCGGGCGCGCGGCGTTCCTCGGTCATCTCGATCTCGTGCGCTTGCTACAGCGCAGCTTCCGGCGCGCGGATCTGCCGCTCGCGGTGACGCGGGGATTCTCGCCGAAGCCGCGGATCACGTTCGGCCCGGCGCTCACACTCGGCGTGTCGTCGCTCGGAGAGCTCTGCGATGTCGACATCGATCACGCGGTGCAAGGCAAGCACGCGTGGGAGATCGTGGACGGAGATGTCCGGGTCGAGCTCCCCGCGAGCGAGGTGTTCGAGCGGCTCGCCGCGGTGTGTCCGCCGGGCATCGAGGTCGTGAGCTGCGAGGTGGTGCGGCTCAACGGCCATCCGCTGGTGCGAGCGAATCAGGTCGCGCCGATTCCCGGCCTCGGCAAGGCGATCGACGCGGTCGATCTGGTCGTGCGTCCCGCGCCCGACGGCATGGTGTTCGATGAGGCGCGGCTGTCGCGGATCGCGGCGGCGTTCCTCGCGAAGACGTCCGCGGTGATCGCGCGTGGTGACAAGCAGATCGATGTGCGTCAGCTGGTCGACGAGGTCGATGTGATCGCCAACGAGGCCGCGACGAGGCTGATCGGCGCGCTCGATTGGCCAGCAGGGCCGCTGCTGCGCGTGCGCGTGTCGGCGACGGCGGAGGGTTCGGCGAAGCCGACCGAGGTGGCGAAGGCGCTCGGGGTGTGGGGGGCAGAGGACCTGCGGGCGGAGCACGCCCTGGTCGCGCGCCTCGGGGTGGTGAAAGCGGCAGATCGAGGACGCCCACGCAGGGTTGCCTCCGTGCCCGCGATTGCCGACGCTTGACGCGGTTCCGCGTGACGGATCATCAGCTCGCGCCGCTATGTGGATCGGTTCGTCTGTGTGGTGGTTGCGTGTGCGCTGGGGGGGGCTCGCTCTCGATCTCGGCTCCGGCCGCGAGTCGCAAGCGAATGCAAGTTCCAGACTGCGATACCAGCAAGGGACTGGTCGCGATCGATGCGCTCGCCGCAGTCGGGTTTGGGATCGGCGGCCTCGCCGCGCTGAGTGGCGAGGAGGCCGTGCCGAAGTCGGCGTTCCAGTTCGGGTACGCGGATCTCGAGCTCTCGGTGTCGCAGAGCCAGGTGCGGGTGTCGGCGGGTGGGAAGTTGATCGCCGGCGTCGGTCGTGATGGCTTCGGGCTCGGCATCGAGGGCCGGGTACGGATCGGCAATCGCGATGCGACCAACCTGCAGCTCATCGCTCGCACGCTCGAGCAGATCGGTTTCGTCACCGACATCAAGCTCAACGCACGACCGGCGTCGGACCTCGGGTTCGCGGTGTCGGTCGGTGCGACGGATCAACCGAACAATGGCGACATGCACCCGCATCCCTCGATCTTCGTCGATGCGCGCGCCTCCCTCGGCGTCAGTCGCGCGGGCTTCGATCAGGGGCTGCGCGGACAGGTCACGTTCGGTAAGCCGTGGCGCTCGTGCGTGCAGGTCGGCGCCGAGGCCCTCGGGGACGTCGGCGCGAGCGGCTGGGTTCGCCTGCAATGGGACACCGCCCCGCCGTTCCTGATGGGCGCCTAGATCGTGCGCACCGATCTGCCGGGCTCGACGATCGATTCGGCCGGGCTCTATCTCGCGTACGACGTCGCCTACCTGATCGCGAACACGCTCACGGTCAAGGCACAGATCTCGTACGGCTCGCGCGATGGCGCGGCGCACTTCGGCGGCGGACTCGGCACCGCCGTCGATTTCTGATCACTCGCGGATCAGGAACTGGTGGACCTTGCCGGTCGGCGCGCGGAACATCGTCGCGTGCAGCGTCTTCTTCGGGAACGCGAGCTCGAGGTGCGTGACCTCCTGGTTGCCGCGCTCGGACCGGCGCTGCAGCGTGATCCTGGCCGCGCCGAGTGGACGGAGCTGAGCGGCGGCCTCCGCGAGACGCTTGTCGCTCCAGAACCCGTTGAGGTCATCGCCGAGCTTGCTGCGATCGACGGTGCCCGCCTGGAGGTCGCGGACGAGCAGCTGCGCGACGGCCTCGGCCGCCGGCCCGGGGATCATCGGAATCTCGGTCGGTCGCTCGAGCACGAGCCCGAGCAAGGTGTCGTGCAGGTCGCTGACGTCGGCGTGGAAGTCGTTCGCGAGCACGATCACGGCGGCGCGGATCCGTGGCACGAACGCGTTGTACGACTGGAAGCCCTCGACAGCGCCGGTGTGCTGCAGTACGAGCTCGCCGTTGCGAATCCGGCTGCCAAGCCCGCACCCGTACTGCATCTCGCGACCGTCCGAGGTCTTGTGCGGGGCACCCATCGCGCGGCGTGATGGCTCGGTCATCAGCGTGTCGCCCGAGAACGCCAGGTCCCAGCGCGCGAGATCCGCGGCCGACGCCCACACGTTCGCGGCGCCGATCAGCCATCCCACACCCTCGATCGGGCGCGCCTCGACGGCGCCGAGGTTGAACGCGTCGTGACCGCGCGCGGCGCCGGCCGGTGGCACGCCGTACGCGGAATGCGTCATCCGCAGCGGCTTGAAGATCCGTTGATCGAGCAGCTTCCCGAGCTCCATCCCCGAGGCCTTCTCGGCGACGCGACCGAGGATCGCGTACCCGGTGTTGCTGTACGACCACCGCGCGCGGGGCTCGAAGTCGAGGGGCAGGCCGGCGTACTTCGCGATCAGCGCGTCTGGATCGATGGGCTTCTCGAACCGCGCGTCCATGTAATCGAGCGGGTAGTAGTCGCGGTAGCCGCTCATGTGCGCGCCGAGATCGTCGAGCGTGATGTCGGCGGCGCGGACCAGGTTCGGGTAGTACTTCGCGACCGGATCGGTGAGCCGGAGCTTGCCGTCCTCGACGAGGAGCATCACCGCGCCGCACGTGAACTGCTTGCCGACGCTGCCGACGTGAAACGCGGTATCTGGATCGATCGGCTGCGGCGTGCCGAGCTGCTTGGTGCCATAACCCTTCGCGAACACCGTCGCGCCCTCGTGGACGACGACGACGGACACGCCGACCAGCCCGCGCTTCTTGATCTCCTCGGTCAGCCACCGATCGATCGCGGCGGGGTCGAGCTTGCTGGGTGCGCTCGGCTTGGCGTCGCCGTCGGGCTTCGACGGGGCAGGGGCTCGACACGCGAACGCGAAGGCAGCGAGCGAAACGGCGAGACGCATGCGCGACTCTACGCCGGCGATGCTGAAACGGGCCGCGATGGCCCCGATTCCACGTCACGGCTTCAGATCGCCAGCAGGTTGCGCTCGCGGCTCGACCCGGGTCAGCGATGCCGCGACGGGCCGAGATGGCCCCGAGTCCGGATCGCCCGCCTGCTTCCGCGGTCGCGGCTCGACCCGGGTCAGCGATGCCGCGACGGGCCGTGATGGGCCCAATTCCGGATCGCCAGCCCGCTTCCGCGGTCGCGGCTCGACCCCGGGTCAGCGATGCCGCGACGGGCCGTGATGGCCCCGAGTCCGGATCGCCAGCCTGCTTCCGCGGTCGCGGCTCGACCCCGGGCCAGCGATGCCGCGACGGGCCGAGATGGCCCCAAGTCCGGATCGCCAGCCTGCTTCCGCGGTCGCGGCTCGATCCCGGGCCAGCGATGCCACGACGGGCCGAGATGGCCCCAATTCCACATCACAAACCGCGTGCGGGCGTGCCGCGCGCATCCGCTTCGCCGGCGAGCCCGAGATCGACGAGCACCGCGCGCTGGTCGGTGACAAGCACGTGCTGCGGCGCGATCTCGCACCCGCTGCGACGCCGACCCATCCCACCGTGGCCGAGCGTGGTCCCCAGCAGCGTGGCACGGTATATCTCCGGCCCGTGGCGATCAATCTGTCGGTCAACCTCAACAAGGTCGCGCTGCTTCGCAACTCGCGCGGCGGCACCAATCCCTCGCCCAAGATCGCAGGCGCAACCTGCCTCGACCACGGCGCGTACGGCCTGACGCTGCACTGGCGTCACGACAACCGCCACACGCGCCTCGAAGACGTCCGCGCGTTGCGTGCGCTGTGCGAGCAACGCGGTGCCGAGTTCAACCTCGAGGGCGATCAGCGCGATGAGCTGATCGCGATGGCCGACGAGCTGCGGGTCACGCAGTTCACGCTCGTGCCGGTGAAGCCGGGGGAGATCACCAGCGATCACGGCTGGGACCTGCCGGCACGGCACGCGATCGTCGCGCCGATCGTCGAGCGGCTGAAGGCCAAGGGCATCCGCACCGCGATCTTCGTCGATCCAGATCCCGCGATGATGGCGGCCGCCGCGGCGACCGGTGTCGATCGCGTCGAGATCTATACCGAGCCGTACGCGGCCGCGTGGGGCACGCCGCAGCTCAAGATCGAGCTCGAGCGCTTCAAGGCCACCGCGAAGGCGGCGGTCGCGGCGGGCATGAAGGTCAACGCCGGCCACGATCTCGATCTCCGCAACATGCCGCTCGTCGCGCGCGCGATCCCCGAGGTCGACGAGGTCTCGATCGGTCACGCGCTGCTGTGCGATGCGCTCTACCTCGGGCTCGCCGAGTCGGTGCGCCGCTACGCGCGGGTCTGCAAGGGTGAGGCGGTCGATGCGCCGGTCACTCGCTAGCATCGCGCTGATCGCCTGCGGTCCGCCGCCGGTGTTTCACAAGGACGCCGAGCGCGGCTGCGCCGACGTCACGCTCGCCGGTCCCGAGGATGTCGCGGCGACCGCCGGGTGTCGCGCGGTCGATTCGCTGACGCTGCGCACCGGGATGCCGCTCGACCTCAAGTCGCTCGGCAGGCTCGAGACGATCCGTGGTGCGCTGGTCGTCGGCCCGAGCGTCGGCTTCTCGGAGCTCGCGCTGCCCAAGCTGCGGCGCGTGGAGTCGATCCGCATCGTCGCCAACGGCGATCTGACCGGGGTATTCCTGCCGCTGCTGGAGCACGCAGGTGCGTTCGAGATCGAAGGCAATCAGGCGCTGTCGACGGTCTCGGCACCGGCGCTGATGGCGACGCGCAAGCTCGTCGTCACCGCCAATGCATCGCTCGTGGTGCTGAACCTCGCGGCGCTCGCGAGTGCCACGGTCGTGACGGTCGACAATAATCCGAAGCTCTCGATCATCGACAGCAAGCTGCCGAACCTCGCGCCGCCACCGCCGGCGGTCGAGTCGGTTCCGCAGCCGCCCTGAATCGTCAGCGACCGCATGCAGCGCCGAGCACGGGCTGCGCCAGCGTAAGTACTAGATCACTCGCAGAGATTCCCGATCCAAACGGTAGTCGAACGGTAGGCGACCACCGTTCGACGCCGTAAGCTGGCGGCCATGACGATCGACGTGCTCGAGCTTGCCGGCTCGCTTCACTACCTCGACGACTTGGAACCCGCACCCGCGCCGAACGGCCACACCAACGGGTACGGCGCGCCGCGCGGCGAGCGCATGGGCAAGGTCACGATGTCGCCGATCATCGCGCAGGCGGCGCCGTCGGTCTGGCCGCTGGTCAACGCGTATCGCGTGCGCGGTCATCTGCAAGCGCAGCTCGATCCGCTAAAACTCCTCGAGACCGCCGATAACGCCGAGCTTCATCCCGCGACCTGGGGCTTCACACCCGCCGATCTCGAGCGCGTCTACGAGCCGACCGGCATCCACGGGTTGCCGCGCGCCACGCTCCAGGAGCTGCTCGCACACCTGACCAAGGTCTACGCCGGCTCGGTCGGCCTCGAGTTCATGCACATCTCGTCGCCGAGCCGCCGCTCGTGGCTCGCCGAATACACGGAAGCGGCGCAGCTCGTCCCGCCCAAGCCGGTGCGCCTGCGGATGCTCGAGCTGCTCGTCAACTCGGAGCAGTTCGAACGTTTCTGTCACACCAAGTATCCCGGCACCAAGCGATTCTCCCTCGAGGGCAGCGAGAGCTTGATCGCCGCGCTCGATCTCGTGCTCACCCACGGTGCGCGCTGCGGTGCGATCGAAGCCGTGCTCGGCATGGCGCACCGTGGTCGGCTCACCGCGATCGATCAGATCATCGGTCGCCCGGCGCGCGAGCTGTTCGCGCACTTCGAGGACATCGAGCCCGAGAAGGCGATGGGTGGTGGCGACGTCAAGTACCACCTCGGGTTCTCGGCGGATCGCGTCGATCCGAGCGGCAACCACATGCACGTCTCGCTGTGCTTCAACCCGAGCCACCTCGAGGCGGTCGACCCAGTGGTTTGCGGTCGCGTGCGCGCGAAGCAGATCCGTCACGGCGACTTCGAGCACCGCAAGGTGATGGGCATCCTCGTCCACGGCGATGCCGCGTTCGCGGGGCAGGGCCTCGTCCCCGAGACGCTGCAGCTCTCCGGACTCCCGGGCTATCGCACCGGCGGTACGGTCCACGTGATCGTCAACAACCAGGTCGGCTTCACGGCGTCGCCGGCGGAGACGCGCTCCACCCCGTACTGCACCGACATCGCGAAGATGCTCGAGTGCCCGATCTGGCACGTCAACGGCGAGGATCCCGATGCACTCGCACGCGTCGTCGAGATCGCGTCCGACTACCGCGCGCGGTTCCAGAGCGACGTCGTGATCGACATCTACTGCTACCGCAAGTACGGCCACAACGAGAACGACGAGCCATCGTTCACGCAGCCGCTGATGTACGAGCGGATCAAGAACAAGCAGTCGCCGGTCGAGGTCTACGCCGAGCGGTTGGTCTCCGAGGGCGTGGTCACCCAGGATGACGTCACCGCGATCACGCGGCGGCGCGTCGGCGAGCTCGACCTCGAGCTCGATGCGGCGAAGAACAGCAAGGAGCGTCCGTCGGGCCATGCGCTCGCCGGCATGTGGCGCGGCTATTACGGCGGGATCCAGAAGGAGCCCGACAACGTCGACACCCGCGTGCCGCGCGACAAGCTCACGGAGATCGCGCAGTCGATCGCCGAGTTGCCGGCCGGCTTCACCGCGCACCCGAAGATCCTGCGCCTGCTCGAGCAGCGAGCACAGATGGGTCGGGGTGAGCGCCCGATCGACTGGGGGATGGGCGAGCTGCTCGCGTACGGTTCGCTGCTCGCGCGCGGCATCGACGTGCGGCTCACCGGGCAGGATTGCGCGCGTGGCACGTTCAGCCACCGGCACGCGATCGTCGCCGATATCGTCACAGGTCGCGAGCACCTCACGATCGGTGGCCTGCACCCCGAGCAGGGACAGTGCCGGATCTTCGATTCGTCCCTCTCCGAGGCCGCCGTGATGGGCTTCGAGTTCGGCTACTCGCTCGACTATCCCGACGCGCTCGTGATGTGGGAAGCGCAGTTCGGCGACTTCGCGAACGGCGCGCAGGTGATCATCGATCAATTCATCACCTCGTCGGAGGACAAGTGGCACCGGCTCTCGGGCCTCGTGCTGCTGCTGCCCCACGGCTACGAAGGGCAGGGGCCCGAGCACTCGAGCGCGCGACTCGAGCGGTTCCTCCAGTCGTGCGGCGAGCACAACATCCAGGTCGCGCAGCCGACGACGCCGGCGCAGATCTTCCACCTCCTGCGCACGCAGGTGCTGCGGCGCATGCGCAAACCGCTCGTGGTCATGACACCGAAGAGCCTGCTGCGGCTGCCCGCGGCATCGTCGACCCTCGACGAGCTCGCGAACGGTTCGTTCGAACGCGTGATTTCGGATCGCACCGCCGACCCGAGCAAGGTGACGCGCGTGCTGATGTGCAGCGGCAAGATCTACTACGAGCTCGTCGAGGAGCGCGAGAAGCGCAAGGACGAGCAGATCGCGATCGTGCGTGTCGAGAAGCTCTACCCGTGGTGGCCGGAGCTGATCAAGGAATCGTTCGCGAGCTACGGCAAGCTGTCGTCGGTGTTCTGGGTCCAGGACGAGCCGGCGAACATGGGCGCGGCGACGTTCGTCACGCCGCGGCTCGAGCCGCTGATGCCGGCAAAGGTAAAGTACGACGTCGTCTGCCGCGCCGAGAGCGCGAGTCCGGCGACCGGCTCCCACAAGGCGCACGTGCTCGAGACCAAGCAGATCATGAACGTCGCCTTCGGGCACTAGCCACCCGGCGAACGAGCCGAGGCCAGGCTGCTGCGTGTCGCGACCTCTCCAGTGTCGTCAGCCCATGATTGGGATCGCGCGGACCGTACTGGGAGCAAGTGGCGCTCGTTCCCGAGGACGCTCTTGGAAGCTCGCGGCGGTTGCTGTTCGCCCACGCATGCGGGGACGACACCGTAGCCGTTCGCCGAGTACGCAGCCGGGGACGACACCGTAGCCGTTCGCCCGTGCGAGACGCGCATCCGGTGACGATGCCGTAGCCGTTCGCAGGTGCGAGACGCGCATCCGGTGACGACACCGTAGCCGTTCGCCGAGTACGCAGCCGGGGACGACACCGTAGCCGTTCCCCGGTGCGAGACCGCAGCCCGGGGCGGCACCCGAGCCCTGCGCCGGGCGCGCGGGCGGGGGCGATGTCCGAGCTCTTCGCCGAGCG
>Ga0105049_10007997_pt1 | contig 12266 bp, 14 predicted proteins | sample MAT06_FD_78087 | JGI IMG/M metagenome (GOLD analysis project Ga0105049, IMG submission 78087) | Freshwater microbial communities from Lake Fryxell liftoff mats and glacier meltwater in Antarctica - MAT-06 | ecosystem: Environmental > Aquatic > Freshwater > Ice > Liftoff microbial mat | place...
ACATTACCAGAACCTTCCACAAATACTCGAAAAGGAAGGCATCAATCCTAAAATACCGTGGCTCTTTGATTTTAAACTCGACTTTAGATTTAAATGACTAAAATAAATTACAGCTATAAAATCTTTAATAGCTATCGGCTCAACAGCGCAGGGCAGCCGCATACCATTTAATTCTACCAATGCTGTTAGAAAATTAACGCCTTTTACTGAACGCTTAAATACATGGTCATAATGCCAGCAAACCAATTCACTACTGTCTGTATATTGCTTCTCCTCAATGGAATCATCAAAACTTAATACCACCATTTCTTTACTTTGTGTCAACTCTTTGATATAAGGTTTGCAATATGACCATAAAAATTTACTGTCAAACAAGCCCTTAGATAAATGCCGTGTTATTTTATCATATTTAATTGATAGTAAAGATGCCATCCCTATTGCTGTAGTGTAGGAACTGGAGCATATCAAATAGTCTGTATATAAGTCGGCAAAGTTTTCCACAAGCAATTTAGTTTATAGTGCAAGATTAGTTTTTATTTTGCGTAAGGTGAGTTATTAATCAATTAGGTCTTCATTTGGTACACTAAATAATGAATTCCACGTCCACCTTTAAATCATCTTTAAAAGAAGTGAGCCTGCCGGCATATTCCTTTTTTATTTCCTTTCCAAAACTGTCGAGATAATTTTCTGTTGTTTTTATATTAGAATGCCCCAAGGCTTCCTGAATGTATTTTGTACTCACACCACTTCGTTTAAGCTGAGTAGAAAAACTATGGCGGGTTACAATAGTGGTGATTTTCTTTTCTATTTTTAGTTCAATTGCAATCTGAGCCATTACCTCATTAATCAATCGCCTTACGTTATTTAGTAAATTAAATTGTTCTAAAGGATTTAATCCCGTCTGCATTAATGGAAAAATGAAGTCTTGTGGCAAACGGTTTATGTTGCCATGTGTTTTTATAATTTCCATCAAATCTTCCGTAATAAAAACAGTAATTGGCTTGGGGTTATTCCTTGTCGAATTATCAGTTTTTGAACGTTCAAAAATTAGATACTCTCCCTGTATATTCTTCCACCTCAGAAAAATCATATCCTTCACATTTATACCGTTGACCAAATAGCAAAATAGCCAGTAAGCCTTTCCAATAGTCAGTTTTTCGTTACTTGATTTGTAATAAAAACCAGCTTCAATTCGTCCTGAGAAAGTGCTTTCTTCAGGTTTCTGGAAGTTGGTATCTGATATTTTTTTCTTCCGAAGGGATAACAATTTCCCCTCGTGATAAGTCTATCTTCAATAGCTTCATTAAATATCGAACGTAAGGGCCTCAGCACAATTCCAACGGTTGTTTTAGTTGCTCCCCTGCCCAACATCCAGTTTTCATATTGATATAAAAAACTTACGGTTATCTCCGAAAACAAAACATTACCCTTAAATGCTTTTATGGAGCGATAGGTACGCTGATAGTTTATGGCACTACCTACACGACCTTGCTCTAACAGCTTTTTAATGTAAGACAGAAATGTTATTGAGATTGTCTTAGGCTTGCTATGGTCTTCATTGAAAATATTAAACCGCATTAAGAATGGAGCATAATCAAAATTATCTGCTATTTTATTTTGCTCATCAACAAATGGCTTTCGTTGATTAAGTTTAAAAAAACGTGTATTTAAGTCAACATATTCCTGCTTAAATTTCAAAAAATCAAAAACTTCCATTTGGTTTATCAAGCTGTTGGAACCAAAGACAATTTCATTTATGGTTTGCCTCACTTTCTGCAACCCGGCACTTACCTTATGTCCCGACAATCTTTTGTAATCGGGTTCACTAAGCTTAAACAAGGTGAGATAGTCCCTTGTGATGCGTTGGTTTGTTACTCTGAGTTTTAATGGAAATTTTCCATTTTTCTTTATCCTTCTCGTATCAAGGATAATTGAAGTTGTTGTTAACATGATATTTAATTTTCATTTTCACTTTTCCATCTCCTCTAAATTTTGCAAACAGATTTGCAAACAAATCATTGTAAAATGCCATAAAGTAGCGATAAGGCAGTTATAACAATAATCATGCAAGTAAATGAAAGTCAATTTGGTAAGTTAATCTACGTTAAAGCGTGGTAAAATAGATTAAGAAATAAAACACACTCAAAATCTGCCATTCGTAAGGGTGTGAAGGTTCGATTCCTTTCGTGGGCACAAGCCTCTCTTTTCAAGGGAGGCTTTTTTTATTTGGCGGAATGGCAGACACATCCTGATTCAATCGGTACATTTGCGAGGGTGTGAAGGTTCGTTTCCTTTCGTAGACAATACATTTAAATCTCTGAAATCTCAGAGTTTTTCTTTTTCGCTTTCTCTAAGCATGAGATAAGCGTTCGTTGGGTAGAGAATTATAATTTTATCCGTTTAGAGTTTTAATATTAAATTTCGCAAGGGTAGCTTTTGATCCTATTTTATTATATCGTTCGAATAGAGTCAATCAAAATGAAAAATTTGGTTGCAAGTTGTCGTGTCTCACATCTCTGTTGAAAGACTGGCTGGGGAGAATTTTCTCAACTTAAGGCTTTGTCATCTTACTCACCTGCTGTGCATATAGTCGGCCTATTGGAATTTCCTTACCGCCGATTTCAACATCATGGTTGGAGAATGCAACAATATTATTAACAGCAACAATATAGGAACGGTGAATGCGCAAAAAAAGGTTGGCCGGCAGCAGTTCTTCCAATGAGGAAATAGATTGCTTCACCAACAATGGTTTTTCGTTCACCCGCACAATCTTAATATAATCCTTCATGCTCTCGACGTAAAGTATTTCGGTGTATTTTACTTTTACCATTTTGCGGTCGGCACGGAAATAAACAAAACCCTCGGCGTCAACAATCGAAGCTTCTTCCTTTTCATCAGCCACTATCGTATTGCTTATTTTATTTACTGCCTTCACAAGGCGTTCCAGCGTAATCGGCTTTAATAGATAATCTATCGCATCCAGGTCAAAGGCATCCAATGCATACTCTCTGTACGCTGTAGTAAATATTACTTTTGGTGGTGTCCGCAGGGTTCGTAAAAACTCATGGCCCATTAGTTTGGGCATGTGAATGTCTAAGAAGATCAGGTCTGTTTTCCCTTGTCGCAATATATCCATAGCAGCAAATGCATTGCCGCAGGTGCCAACAATAATTAAGGAAGGAATGTTGGCAATATGTGCTTCCAGCACTTTTACCGCCAGCGGTTCATCATCCACTATGAGGCAGTTCAATTTCATGCAGTTCAATTTTTAAAGCGTTTGTCAAAGATTTTTCAATTCTGGCTTTAAGTTTATGTGGATCATTCAATTTCATGGTTAGTTTTACCGCATACATTTCTTCCTGCTGTGTAATAACCAGGTCGTAATTACCAGCATAAATAAGGTCTAACCTTTTTTGAATATTCTGTAAACCGATACCTCCAACCAAAGCGGGTACTATTTCTTTACTACAACTATTACTAAGGTTAAAAGTAAACGATCCTTCCGCTGCATGCAGGTGCAGGTTAACCCAGCACTGGTCCAATTGTTCACTCACACCATGTTTAAAACTATTTTCTACAAAAGGTAAAAGCAAGAGTGGCGCAATCATTATATCACTTGTCTTACCACTGTACGAAAAGGAAACATCCAGCCGCTTGCCGTACCGGAGTTTCTCCAGTTCTACGTATTTTTTTAGGGCTTCAATCTCGTTAATCAGCGGCACTTCTTTTTCGTTACAATCATAAAGCATGTAGCGCAAGAGACCCGATAGATGCGTTACCACTACCGGGGCATTATCCGACTGTGTCAAAGTAAGGGAATAAAGATTGTTCAATGTGTTGAATAGAAAATGCGGATGCACCTGGGCTTTCAGCATTTCTAATTCCATTCCTAATTTTTCCTTTTCAATTTTTTGATTGCGGTCGTTTTCCAAATACCATTTCTTTAATAATTTAATGGATACTGCAATTCCGCATGTGGGTAGCATAGAAAACAAAGGAACAGCTTGCCTTATATTTAATGTGTAAAGCCAATCCCAAGGAATATGCGCCGGGTTACCGGTTCGTAGGGGATACACAAAGCCCTGGTAGGTAATGACAGCTATATTGACAGCTATTTTGGCAAATAGCAAAGTCAGGAGGATGTACCAAACGATCTTTTTCTTTAGCAGAAAATGAGGTATCAAAAAACTTAGCTGCGAATAAGTAAAAAAAAGTTGATACGGTAAAGATAACAAAGCAACAATTGAGGCTGTGTTTGCTTTATCTCCTGCCTCTCCTCTAAATTCAAAAAAAAACAACACGAAATAAAAGCACCAAAATAAAAGATGCTGCAAGACCCTGTTTTTTAAAATTGCCTCCATGCCTATTTTTTATGTTTAAAGTTACATAAAAGAGTAATTAAATCAGGGGCCAAACGGGTATAATAGACGAACTGCATGCTTTTGTCGATTAACTGCATTGAGCTATTTTTTTTGTTATTCGTGTTCCGGTAAATAGTGTATATATGGGATATAACAGCCTCAGTCTACTTTACCGACAACCGCATTTTAAACCAGGTATTTTTACTTCATCAAACAATATTTAACCACTATTTTAATTTTAATTGTATGAAAAAGAACATTTATGCTACAGCTTTTATATTGACATTAGTTAGTTTATCCTTTATCACATTTGCGCAGGATGATGTACTAGAACCTACAAAGAGTTCTACACCCAAATGGGTTTCTTCATTGGGCTATTGGGTAGTGGAAAGCAACATCCTTACGCCGAAACACAACATCGTGTATTTGTACAACGATGATAATGTGCTGGTTTATAAAGAGACGATAGAGGGTATTCTATTAAAGGTGCATAAACGGAGAATGAAAATGCGGTTGAAAAAATTAGTTGATCAAACAGTAACGGCTTTTCAACAAAAACAAAAAAGTTCTGAAAATGAAATGCTGGTTTGGAACATGATAAAGTGATGAGAATTGGTTTCCACGATTTGCCTAATTCAATGTTGGTGCTCTAAAAAATTATCTACCTCCTAAAAAAATATTATGAAACGTTTACTCAACACCGGTTCATTGTTCCTTGTCATCCTATCAACATCAGCACTTCTGCTCATGGTAAGTTGTAGTAAAAAAACAGAAGATGTTCCTGCGGCAAAGCTCACTGTCACAACCTTTGCCACAGGGTTTATAAGCCCAAACGGGATAGCAACCGACGAAGCCGGCAATGTATGGATGGCCGACCAGGGCACAGGAAAGAATGATGGCAGGATATGGGTCATAAAACCGAACGGAGAAAAATTTGAGGCAATAATTAATATGAAATCCGTATTGGTAGGAACAGACCTTGATGCACCGTCGCATTTACTTTTTGCCGATGGCTTACTGTACATACTTGGCGCCAAAGGGAAAATGTACAAAGCTGATGTGTCTTCTTTCCTACCTGGCAATACACCCATGAATGCCTCCAGCCTTGGTGTGGAAGATATCGGCGCATTTGTGCTGGCCTATCCTTTTGTAAAAAATACGCACATGACACACCCATATGGTATCACAAAAGCACCGGACGGATCTTTTTACATAACCGATGCGGCTGCCAATGCTGTGCTGCGACGCAGTCGCACAGGCGTTTATAGTGTGGTAGCCGAAGTACCCGCTATCGCCAATCCAACACCAGTTGGGCCACCGTACATGGAAGGCGTACCTACGGGTGTGATAGTAGATAGCGGCCGGCTGTTAGTCACCACCTTGTTAGGCTTCCCGTTTCCGCAGGGCAAAGCCATTATTTATCAAATAACTTTTGCCGGGCAGGTAAGTATTTATCAACAAGGCTTTACCACATTGGTCGACATAGTTCAGGGCAATAAAAACGGGCACCTGGTTGCCGAACATGGCAACTTCGGCTTCAGCCCACCTGGTTTTACAAAAAATAACGGCCGCCTTGTTTGGGCAAACGGGCAAACAGCCACAGCCTTGGTTGCTGCAATAAATTTGCCTGTAGGGATTGCACAAGCAAACGACCATACCTGGTATGTAAGTAGCCTTGGCGATAAATCGGTTTTGAAAGTGACATTTGAATAAGGCAATAATTGGAACCTTATTTATTTAACTATTACTCTTCTATGGCTAAGGGGAATTGTTAGCAAAAACAGACTATCTCATTATTATACAAAAAGTAGAATGACTAACAACTATTTAAAAATTTTTATGTGAACATATACGTTGCTATTATTTTGCTTATTTATATTTACCAGCTTTTGAACGCACAAAACGTTGTGATTGGCACCGCATTCCCTGCCTATAAATTAACGGTACAAACTCAGACTAACCAGTTTGGTTTGGTCTGGTGTATATTGGAACTTTTCAGGTGCACCTGGCGGATGGATTGGTACACGAACTAACCATTCCTTAAACTTTTTTACAAACAACAGCGCCCAGCAAATGACTCTTTTACCTAATGAAAACGTTGGCATCCGCATCATTAATCCCTCACTGCTTTATATATCAAAAAAGATGATGAAGCGCTGCGGCTTGAAGGTGCTTTTCCTTATCTAACTTTTAATAATAATGCCGGCACACTAAAAGAATTTCTCCAAAACAATGGTGACGACATAAACCTGAGAACAGGAACAGGCAATACAAACGGACTATAACATTTTTATATGAATGAAGTACGAAAAAATGGACCTGGTTTCAAGCGGAAGATTAGGCATGGGTACATTAAATCCAGCAAACACTTTGCACCCAGGTTCTGAAGGCAGTCCCGGTTTAGAAATTGAAATTTGCCTATCGCAGTGGCAAAATTTTTATTGGTATAGAATGAAACAATCAGCTTTTCGAAATAAAAGAAGCTAGGCTTTCAAGCGTGCCAACGATACAGGCAACGAACTATAAGGCCGGATAAAACCTAACCCGTAATTAATTTTTACAACCAACACCGACAATTGAGCATAATAAAGGAAATAAAAAAACGACATACCAGATACCTTTTTAAAGCAATCATCATTTTTAAATAAAAAAATAATTATGAAAATTAGCATCACAATCACAGTGATTTTAATTGGACTTACTAACTGCAAAAAAGGTCCGGCAATCCCCATTGTTCCACCACTAGCCGGTACCAATGTTTACGTAGCGGGGTACGAAAATAAGGTAGCTACCTACTGGAAAAATGGAACTGCTGTTATCCTTGGGACTCCGCTGTTAAACACTGTAATCAATTCATTAGTGGTGGCTGGTAATGATGTGTATGCCGGGGGGTTCGAAATAAATAATAATCCAACCCCGGTGAAAGTAGCAAAATACTGGAAAAACGGAATTGGCGTAACCCTGACTGATCCTGCAGGTATTACCAACGTTCCTGAAATAAATGCCATGGCGGTTTCAGGCTATGATGTGTATGCGGCAGGCTATGAACGAAATGCCAATAACACTGAAGTTGCCAGGTATTGGAAAAACGGAACACCGGTCAGTTTAACAGGTGGCGGTGCCAATGCAAGATCTGCCCGGATAAATGCCATTGCCGTGGCGGGATCTGATGTATATGCTGCAGGGTATGAATATGTTTTAAGAGTTCACGGAGGGACAACCTATGCAGTATTGGTGGCTAAATACTGGAAAAATGGAGCAGACATAACATTGGGAAGCACCGATGGATTTGCTTATTCACATGCAAGTTCTTTAGCAATTGCAGGCAGCGATGTATATGTAGCAGGTTTTGGAAAAGGAGGCTTGAATGCAGGTCCAACAGCCAAGTACTGGAAAAATGCTGTTGAGGTAATTCTGCCGACCGAATCAAATTACGAATCGGCGATAAATGCCATTACGGTTGCAGGCAGCGATGTATATGCGGCAGGGTACGAAATAATCGCCGGTAAAAAAGTGGCAAAATATTGGAGAAATGGTATAATGGTAAATCTCACAGACGGAAGCCGGGATGCCATTGCATATTCAATTGCGGTTTCAGGCAGTGATGTGTATGTTGCAGGGTATGAACTTGATAATATGTATAATTTTATCGCAAAATATTGGAAAAATGGAACTTCCATAGCGCTTACCGATGGTTCAAAAGTAGCAATCGCCACCTGTGTTGTAATTGCAAATTAATGTTACATATAATGATATATTTGAAAGTTTTTAAAAAGATAGTTCATCTTTGTTTGTAGTATTCCGGTTCCATTAAATTGTATAAGAAAAACTATGAAACAAAATAAACTGATGGCATGGATTTTACGGGATGTAAAATACCAACCTATTTTAAGCCATTAAATGAAGTACCTGATAAAGAGAGGTGCATTGAAAATCCGATATCTATCAAATTTCTCTGGCTGGCGGGGAACCATTCAGGGGGTCAAAAACATTTGATGATAGATGTAGATGAATAATTAATACCAACGATTTGTATATAAGACCAGTTAACCTTAAAAGATAAAACCGTTGCCGTTTTACAGGAAGACAGTCGACGATTATTTCAGTAATAGCAAAAATGTAAATTCGTTCGTATTACATAAAGCACACAAAACAATACCGATGAATAACAGCAACAAATTTTCAAGTATAGTTTTTTCAATTTACATACTGCTTTCATTTTATGTTTTTGGAGGCGGTATCGTAAATTCACTGGTGGCTTACAAAACCTGGCGCTGGGTAGGGGCAGAAGAATTTCCAAAGTTTCATCATGTTGACAGTGAACTTATTATTCCGCTGTTTGTAATTTTCTTTTTTTTATCTTTCATTCCCCAGATACTTTTACTATGGTTTCGGCCAATGATTATCCCAAGGTGGATGGTTTGGTTAGCATTGGTATTTAATCTGATAGCATTGGTTTCAACTATAACTATTCAAATTCCTATTCAAACAAAATTGGATAAAAGCTTTTCTATAGAATTAATTGAAGAGCTTATCTCAACCGATATGGTGTACAGAAGAATTCCAATGTTTTTATTGGCGATCGTAAATTTCGCAATGCTATATAGGGTAGTAAAATGTTCAAACAAGTCAATACAATCTTTGAAAAAATTATGAAAAAAATATTTCTCTTTCTTTTATCTGCGGTATGCGCTGCATTACCCCGCACTTTAAATGCACAAAACAATACAGTAACCTTTGATACATACATGAAGGGGCAGGCTGATTTATACCGTTTCAACGGTAATGTGCTGATTGCAAAAAACGGAAAGGTGATTTATAAAAAATCTTTTGGATTTGCTGATTACAACACACAAAATAAATTAGACAACAACAGCATTTTTGATTGTGGTTCCATTGCCAAAGAGTTCACGGCAATGGGCATTCTGTTATTAAAAGATAAAGGCAAGATCAGCTATACAGATACTCTTGGAAAGTTTTTTCCGGAACTTCCCTACAGTAATATTACCATTCATCAATTACTCACTCACACTTCAGGAATGCCGGATGGTTTTAACCTGGTAACAAAATCTTTTAATCATAGTAAAGTCGCTTTCAATAGTGATTTAATAAAGCTGATGGCCGATGAAAAACCACCGCTTTTATTCATACCTGGCGCAGATTTAATGTACTCAGGCACTGCATTTAATTTACTGGCATCCGTTATTGAAAAAGTTTCGGGACAATCTTACAATGCCTACATGGATATCCAGGTATTTGGCCCATTAAGAATGAAACATACCTCAGTCGTAAATGGTCCACGTTCTTTAAAAAAAATCCCTGGTCTTGCAGTTGGCTTTGTGTATTCCGATAGTCTGAAAAAATTTATACCTGCAGATAGTTTGCATACCGGCTGGACAACTTACCTGGCAGGCATTACCGGCGAAGGAATGATACTGACTACCACAGAAGATCTTTTAAAATGGGATCGATCGTTAAAAAATAACAGTCTGCTTGCAAAAGCAACGCAACAAGCGATGCTTTCGGTGCAGGGCAGGAAGAAAACCTTCCCTTTCGTAAGCTTCGGTTATGGCATAAGGGTTGGAAAAAATGAAACAGGTAATTATGTTTTTCACAACGGATATTTTCCCGGCTATAAAAGCATGCACCTTCGTTACACAGATGAAGATATCACTGTAATCGTTTTATCAAACAATGAATCTCAGTCGGAATTTATTGCGGATGCTTTGTCAGCGATTGCTTTAAATAAAAATATGCTGTTGCCGTATGAACATAAGGAAACTATCATAAACACAAATCTTGAAGACTATGCAGGTAAATACAGGATGCCCCTTACAAGACCTCCATACATGGTCTCTTTCCCGGTAGAATTGGTATTAAAAAACAGGCGGCTTTACATTCATACCGGCAGCCGTGAGGATATTGAATTGAAAGCGGAACAGGAAATGAAATTTTTTTATGCGGATGGCACCGACCAGCAGATTGAATTTGAAAAAGACAATAGCGGTCATCTCAGTAAAGTTTGGCATATAGCATGGGGGGTAAAAAAGGAAATTAAAAGGGAAAAATAGACCATTGGCTAAAGGGCTGAAATGAAAAGACAATAAACTAATATTTCCTCTCCCATCTCGGTTTTCAAAAGAAAAAAAGAATAAAAAGAATAAAAAGAATAATCCCTTTGACAATCCTTCACTTTGCCCTTTTTATTCGCATGCACAAAATGATAAGACCTGAGCAGAAATAAACAACCTTGAAAAAAAAAGCACACTGGCCATTCTGCAAAAGATTCGGCTACCTTGCACAAATTTTGGTTGTCCATATTTTGGCAAATGCCCAATCATTATGGTGTAATAAGCAAACAGATAAAGATGGTGATGAGGGGGCAGATAAGTTAGACTTTTCCGTATAAAGGCGAAATGGAAGACCTGCTAATTAGCGGCGACATGGTAATTACGATGGGGCGTGAAACAGTGGTAGCAGTAATGGGCAACAGAAACGGGACCAACCCCTTGAACGCCGGTACACCAACATTTGTAAAAGAGAGAATGAAGGCTGGATACAGATTGCCCGTCATGCCTGTGAACTAGGCCATTAAGAATTCATTATTTTATTAAGGTTTGTAAACGAAAAGCCCTCGGACGTTCGATAATGAAATTCTTCAAAAGTAAATTTCAAGAAATATCTAACAGATCATTTTTCATTTGTTAATAATATTATTGTCATCAAGTGTATTTCCAGCATATTGACGATAAGTTCTTTATCCTGTATTCAAGCCCCTGTCAATAATTATTTCAATTTTACAGTCATACAGAATTTCTTTTAAGACAAAAGCGCAAACAGGTCGTTGGTTAACTTAACCTCCAATTGATTCACAGAAAGTTTTTTTAACAGACGCTGTCTTAATCGGCATCTTTAGAAAGGAATAATATAACTGCTACACCCAACGGCAGCGGCTTTCGCACCAAGCTTGTATTTTCATTTCTGGGCTTCAGAATGGAAATCGATCAAAATATTTTCTTCATTTTTAAAACCACATCAATCAAAATCGATACTACTACCTGCTTTAACAACCTGTGCGTTTAGTACACCCCAACGAATCACATTATTTTGAGTGTATTGTACAAATGCAACTACTTTGCAGTTGGCGAGTTTATACCCTGGTGCGTTTAAAGTGTACGTTTTTTCCCATGTTGCGTTTTTCTTTGCTGTGTTAGCCGGTATTACATCACCAAAAATATCTGTTGCTGCAACCCGCATTACATTGTTGTGCCGGTAATTTTGAATCGGGTCGCCTAAATTGTAAAACAGGCTGTTTGGTTGTGAATCATAGAAATTTGATTGCGGATAAATAAGGCTGTCTTCAACCAACACTACAACGATGTTCAGACTTTCAGAAGTTGTAATGTCAAACTTCACTTTTACAGTTGCCGTAACCTGGTTATTATTAATAGTTGAACTGATCGCCAACCCACATTTTGATTTTCGGTCTAAATCATTTTGCAGCATTGCCAAAGATTCGTCCCAAATGCGGGTGCGGTTTACATAGGCAGAAGGGAAATCACTTGTCTGGAATTTCTGACGCATTTGGCGAACAAATACATATTCCAGAATATCACCTGAATGGGCAGTGATTGGAATAATTTTATTATTGTTTCTTACCATCGTATCGATCTTGTAAGTAAACTGGGTACAGAAACTACACCACATGCCTGCAAATTCTTCAATGGTTATTTTTTTGCTGAATTTGTTGATAGCATGGCGGATAGCATTAAAACTGGCAGGGGCAGATTCTTTTCCATTTAACCTTGCTTGTGCTGTATATGTTTTATTATCACCCGCTTTAAAAATGTTACTACTTATCCGGTTTCCATCAATCAATATTTCACTGCTTGCAGTTACATCCCT